>ODAI011739879.1_pt1 | contig 13272 bp, 11 predicted proteins | sample 1539321 | NCBI WGS metagenome assembly ODAI01 (sample SAMN02144231, study PRJEB22623) | gut metagenome | biome: sheep rumen | host: Ovis aries | place: New Zealand | reverse complement strand
TTTGGCTTCAGGCTGATTATGTTGATGGCAAAATTCAGCTTCAGGCTGACAGCGATGCCATACTCGTCAGAGGTATCGTAGCACTGCTCATCCGTGTTTTTAACGACCAAAGTGCGGAAGATATCATCAATGCCGACATAAGTTTCATTGACGCCATAGGACTCCGCGAACATCTGTCTCCTACACGTAGCAATGGACTGCTGGCAATGGTCAAGCAGATAAAACTCTATGCCCTGGCATTTAAGAGCAAGGAGTAAGAAACAATTTACTATTTAATTATTTACTATTTAATTATTTATTTAGTAATTTTGATATTTAACTATTTATTTAGTAATTGAGTAATTGTGTAAATTGAAGCGTCAAAAAAACTCCTCCCCTTTCTGCGACAGGGGAGGAGCGGCTGACGCACTCCAAATTCTATCATTCCGAGTCAAATCTAATGTCTCAACTTCTCAACTTCTCGACTTCTTAATTTCTAATGTCTTACTCCTTTCTGCATCAAATCTAATGTCTCAACTTCTCAACTTCTCAACTTCTCAACTTCTCAACAATATCTCTGCTGAAGAAAATGAACGCTTTTTTCTTTGATATGGATGGCACCTTGTTCGACTCCATGCCGCAACATGCGCAGTGTTGGGAAGATGCCATGCGCTACTACGGCTTTGAATTTCAGCGACGCGATGTTTACCTCAATGAGGGACGCACGGGGCAAGACGTTATCGATGAACTCTTTGTGAAATATCGCCATCGTCATGCCACGCAGCAGGAAATTGAGGAAGTGTATCATCGCAAGACGCATCTTTTTGAAGTTCAGCCCGAGCCTCCCGCAGTGCATGGTGTCAAAGAACTTTTGGAGCATCTCAAAAAAGCCGGTAAACAGATATTTGTTGTTACTGGTTCGGGGCAGAAAAGTTTGTTGAACAGACTTAATTATCATTTTCCCGGGATTTTTGCTCCCGAGCGTATGATTACCGCTTTTGATTATCAGCATGGCAAGCCTGATCCTGAACCTTATTTGAAAGCCATAGAGAAAGCGGGAATAACCCCCGATCAGGGTATGGTGATTGAGAATGCCCCTTTAGGATGTATGTCAGGGCACAGAGCGGGACTTTTCACAGTAGGAATCAATACGGGCATTCTCACAAAAGAAGAACTCACAACAGCCGGTGCCGATATAGCGTTCGATACTATGGACGATTTTCATAACTATCTCATCGATAATGGAACGCTTACTTTGTAATGCCGTACTGGTAGGAGACATGGGCGTTGTGCGCCACGCTCTATTGGAGTTAGACGACGAGGGAGTGCTGACAAATATAGCGCCTACAGACGATATGAACTATGAACCTTATAACACACGGTATGTACCTGGTCTGGTAACCTCGGAACCTGATGCGGAGATTTCATTGCCAGATGCCGATAACATTCTTGCCGCGGAGAATATTGAGTTTCTGTTAAGGCATTGCGTACCGCTCACCATTGGAACACAACCAAAACTATATTTTTGGTGCTAAAATGTCTCCTGAAATATGATTATGTGTTTTTAATTATTAAATTTTGGTAATTGAGTTTGCGTAATTTGGAATGTTGTCGCTTAGGCTTCTGAGATGGACTTTCCGTCTAATATCCAAGTGAGATAGCGGCTCATTGCTCATGGCTCTTAATGCCCAGGAAGTCAATCAGCTCACGATAGAGTTTCGGGTGGTAATTGTCGGTTATGTCTGTGCGAAAACTATTGTTGTGCCATAGCATTGTCAGTTCCCCGCCGTGCCACGCAACGGTATTGATGATTCGCGTTGCTTGCTGATATGCCTCGTCTTGCTTTAGGTGCATATATTGTTCATCGCTCAGTGTGACATCCATCAGTGTCAAAGGGTGTATGGTGAGTGTTGTCACCTGTCCTGTCATGGGGTCTATCCATGGATATGGGTGGCAAGTTCCTGCCCTGAAGCCAATGCAATCAGGGTAGGCGAGTGTGAAGTCGTGTCTGATGCCAATTTGAGCGAGCCATGTAAAGTGTTGCGGTGCCGGACTGCGCAGATAGTGACTGCGGTGGGGCACCATATCATCCTTAATTTTGATGTTATGATGACCCATTTGCTGCACTAAATCCTTCATATCACGGTATAGCCTGTCGCGGCTTGTGGCGGCATGGTATGAACTATGCCAACCGAGGTGTGCGTTGGTTGCACAGATTTTTGAAAGCATTCGGAGACTATCCTTGTCACCCAAGTGGTAGAGTGGTTTGTCGTAAAGGGAATGATTAAAGGCTGCTGATTTGAGGAAATATATCACTGTCGCATTAGGTAGTAGTGCGTCAAGGTGTATCATGTCCTCGAAGGTGAACAGAGGGTCAGCCTCGGCATTTTGTGATAAGGCACGAAAAAGTGCCGGAAATTCGTTATGTCCCAGTAGTGTTCTTTTAATGGCGCCTAACGTGCCTTGAAGGTTACGATAGAGAGTTACTCTGTCAATGTCGTGTGTGAGATATATGGCGCCTAAATGGTGTGGAGAGTTGTTGACGCCCAGCAGTCCTCGTAGCCATTCTCCATATTCGTCCAGTATAGGCCTGTCGAGAAATCCATAGCGCAGCGCTATGCTATGCTTTGCAAGAAAGCGCCCGTGGCGGTCTCTGTCGTTTGTCAGAGTCTCCTCCAAACGCGTGAGGAAAAACCATGCCGTGGCAATCACATCGCTATGCACTACGATAGTGTCGCCAAGCCTTTCCACATCAGAGTTTCCGAATAGTACCGGCAGGTTGTGCTTATGACCTTCATGGTCTGTCACCGCGTTTGTGATCCATTCGTTGACCTGAGGAACTGATGTTGGCGGGTGTGCGAAAAAACCACTGTCAACAATCACAAGACGATAGGCTTTGAACCGTGACCTATCGGCTGTGTAACCTACCTTGTCGTACGGCACACTGCCGCGCAACAAAAAATCAAGTATCGACAGAATAGCCTCTGAGGTCATGTTATCGTGCTTTGCCGAAAGTTTTTTACGCTAAAGTAGTGATTTTACATCCCACTTATATCTGTTTGCCGAAATATTGCGTGAGTAATCTGTTGGCTGCTACGAAGCTACTGATTTCGTCGTTGAGTATAAGTCGCTCATAGGCTTCGAGTTGGTGCTCAATGTCAGGGTTATTGTAGAAATGGCGTCGTAGTTGCTCATCAATGGTTTCGTACATCCAGTATTTTGATTGGGCATTTCTCTTGTGTTGGAAATATCCGTTTCCTTGTGTGAACGCCTCGTAGTCTTGCACCATTTGCCATACTTCTCTGATACCTGTCTGCTCTATTGATGAGCATGCAAGAGCATGAGGTGTCCATCCTGATTCGTGAGCAGGGAAGAGGTGCAGCGCGTTGTCGAACTGCGCTCGTGCCATACGTGCTTTTTCAACGTTATTGCCATCGCATTTGTTGATGGCTATGCCGTCCGCCATTTCCATGATACCGCGTTTGATGCCTTGCAACTCGTCGCCGGTGCCGGTAACTTGCAGCAGTAGGAAGAAGTCAACCATGCTGTGTACCGCCGTCTCACTTTGTCCTACGCCCACTGTTTCCACGAATATGGTGTCAAATCCTGCGGCTTCGCAGAGTACTATTGTCTCACGCGTCTTTCGTGCCACTCCTCCCAACGAACCTGCCGAGGGGCTGGGGCGTATGAAAGCGTTTTCGGCTGCCGAGAGGCGCTCCATACGTGTCTTGTCGCCAAGGATACTGCCTTTTGAGCGCTCTGAGCTGGGGTCTATTGCCAATACAGCAAGGCGGTGACCATCACCAACAAGCTGCATTCCCAAAGCTTCAATAAAAGTGCTTTTTCCGGCTCCCGGAACACCGGTGATTCCGAGCCTTAATGACTTGCCGGCATGTGGTAAACAGCGTTCTATGACTTGTTGGGCGAGTTGTTGATCGCTTGCTAAGGAGCTTTCCACAAGTGTCACGGCCTGACCAAGAATGCTGATGTTACCGTTCAAAATGCCTTCGACATATTGTTCTACACTATAGCGCACGCGCGTCCTTTTGGGGCGCGCGTAGGGATTTATTTTGGGCACATCAGCAACACCGTCGTTGACAGTTAATCCTATGTGCTCGGGGTCATTTTCAGGATGATACATATCTTTTTGTTTATTCCTCAACGGTCCATGTAACCGTCAGTCTGCGGTCGGAGCGGTTGGGGTCGTTAGTGATTAGTGTCAGTTGGCGCTTATGGCTCTTCACGGCCATATTACGGGTGTCAATGGTGACGTTGACGTATGCCGTTTTGCCGGGCGCTATGCTGCTTTTGGTGACCTTGGTGGTGATGTCACTGGTGTAGTTAATGAGTCGGCGTATGAGTAGTGGTGCTTTGGCTCCTTGGTTCTTGATACCGAATTTCACGACTTTTACGGCGCCTTTCTTGATAACTCCAAGATCGCAGGTGGTATTGGCAATCTCACATATCGGAGCGTTGCGCTTATCCTGCTCACTCATTTTGCTGAAGTCTTCAACGACATTGCCGGTGATGATAATTTTATAGTCATCGCTATCCATCACTTTGCCGTTAATACTGAGGTGACCGTAGTAGGTGAAAGGTCCCCAAATCTTGGCATGTTCGGAGTCGAATATGACTTTGATGCTTCCGTCGGCATCTTTGGCGAGGGTTATCGCACCTTGGGTGTGTACTGCTTTATCATCGAAAACGATGTCAACCGTGATGTCTTCGCTGCCGATATTGCCAATGATTAGTGAGTTTTCGCGGCTGTCGCCATAGTTGATGTTGCCCATGGCTAAAGCCTTGCTTTTCAGACCTATACTACCAACTTTTATGGCGTATTTTTCCACCACTTTATTTTGTTTTGGCGTCACGTTGCCAGATATTGTCAAGCGCACCGTTTCGTTAGAGGCATTGCTGGTCACTGTGATGGTTTTGTTGAAGCCTCCGGGACGTCCCATGGGGTTGTAGGTGGCTGTTACTATACCTTTCTGTCCCGGCTCTACGGGTTCTTTGGTCCAGTTAGGTGTTGTGCATCCACAACTGGCGCGCACATTGCTAATAACAAGAGGCGTGGCGCCGGTGTTGGTGAACTCAAAGGTATGACTGACTTTTCCGCCATCTTCTGCTATAGTGCCAAAGTCATGCTTGAGTTCTTTGAATTCCAGCATTGGCTGCTGGGCTACGATAATGGCGGCAAGAAAACTAAAAAGAGTAGTAATGATTGTCCGTGACATGGCTTATTGAGCTTTTTGTACTTCACCGGTGATTTTCACCATAGTAGCCTCAGGTTCGGTATTAGCCGTTATCGTTACAGTTTTTGTGAAAGCTCCCGGACGTCCAAGTGGATTGTACGTAACGGTGATAGATGCTGTTTTGCCGGGTTCTACGGGTTCTTTTGGCCAACTGGGTGTCGTGCAGCCGCAGCTGGCGCGAACGTTGCTGATGACCAATGTGGCATCACCGGTATTGGTGAAGTTGAAAACATGGCTTACTTTGCCGCCATCTTCGGCGATGGTGCCAAAATTGTGTGATGTTTCTTCAAAAGTGATGACAGGCTTCTGAGCCATTGCCACTACGGCAAACATTGCCATAAGGCAAATCATACTGAATTGTTTCATTGTTATATAATGTTTTTAAGATTTTACTTTTGTTGAGTCTCTTTATTGTTGTCGCAAACTCCGTGCCAATTTATTTGCCATGGAACATGGCTAGCATTTTTCGTGGTACCGGAGTTTCGAAATGCATTGTGCGTCCCGTGCGCGGGTGTCTGAATTCCAATATCCTGGCGTGCAGTGCTAAGCGGTCGAGGGGTGATGACTCGCCGGAGCCGTATTTTCTGTCACCAACGACGGGGTTGCCGGCACTTTGCATGTGTACGCGGATTTGGTTAGTGCGTCCTGTATCGAGATGAAGTTCGAGAAGGCTGTGGTGCTCGTTATGTTTGACGATGCGGTAGTGGGTGACTGCCAACTGCCCGCCGTTGTTCTGAGCTGATGAATAGACGCGCTTTGTAGCGTCATTCTCTGTCAGATACGACGTTAGGGTGTATTCACCATCGGCGTTGACACTGATTTTTACCCTGTCTTTGTTGACATGAGCACCATCGGCTAGTCCTTCAACGACAGCAACATAAATGCGTTGACTGACAATCTGACGCCAATTGTCACGCATATATTGCTGGGTGTTTTGGTTTCGTGCAAAAACCAGCAAGCCGGATGTCTCCCTGTCAAGGCGGTGTACCACATACACTCCTGCGCGTGGTTCAGCCTGGCGCACGTACTGCTTGAGGATACTGAAAGCTGTCGTCTCATGGCTATTTAGGCTGGTGGCTACGGTGAGTAGTCCGCAGAGTTTTTCGACAACAATAATGTCATCGTCTTCATACACTATCTTGAGTTTAGGGTGCTTGAGTTCCTTTTTGCCGGCATTAGAGCTGACAACAACTTTGTCGCCTTCGTTGAGCGCATAGTCATGCTTGGTCTCAATATGCCCGTTAACCTGTACGCGCCTATTGCTGAGCAGTTGTTTGACAGAGGTGCGTGTCATGCCGCCCATTTTGTCCATCAGGAAGGGCATTAATGTCGCCTCAACTTTGACGTTCAGCTCAGTCTGACGTGTGCTATGTTTTTTCTTTTCCATCACAAACTACAAAGTTACCACTTTTTTTCGGGATAGGGAAATGTTTAACATTAATCGGTCTGTTGACCAGCTTTGGTTTATATGAAACTATATATGCAGCAGTGCTTGTATTGCTGTCCGGGTCGCAATATTGGCGAAGGGAAATGCGCTATGTTCGGGCTGTTGGGAAATCCTTGTGCTTCAAGGCATATCGCTGTCTGCACATCGTATTCTTTGCCATTCTTTCCTATGTTTTTCTCGACCCAGTTGCCACTATATACCTGCAAACCGGGCATGGTGGTATAAACTTTCATGGTTACCCCGTCGGCGCTTAGTGTCGCTGCGTGTGCAAGTTCATCGTTTTGGTGCTTACGAATGACCCAGTTGTGATCCAAACCGCGTGCGCAGTGATAGATTGGGTCGTTGATGCGTTCTGCGACACGTGTCGTGTTACGGAAGTCAAGAGCTGTGCCTTGTACCGGTAATATGGCTCCCGTGGGTGCGAAGCTGTCGTCGGTTGGTGTGTAGAAATCGGCATTGATTTGCAGTTTATGATCGCGTATGTCGCCGCAGCCCTCGCCTTTGAGGTTGAAGTAGGCGTGATTGGTAAATCCGCAGATCGTGGCGCGTGTCGTGGTTGCCTGATAGTCGATTTTCAGAGCGCCATTACTGAGGCTGTATGTTACTTCTATTGTCAGTTCTCCGGGATAGCCTTCTTCGCCATCGGGAGATATGTAGCGCAGCACAAGGTGATGACTATCGTGTTCGATTACGTCCCATACGCGTTCGTTGAAACCACTCACGCCACCATGCAGGTGATTGGTGCCGTTATTAACCGCAAGGCTATACTGCTTACCGTCAAGCACGAAATAACCATCTTTAATACGGTTGGCGAAACGACCGATAATGGCATTGAAATATGTCTCCTTGGTGAGCCATTCGTCAAGGGTAGAGAAACCAAGAACGATGTCGCGCACAACACCTTGGTCGTTAGGTACGTTCAGGGCAATGATTTTGCCGCCGTAGTTGGTAATAAGGGCACTGTAAGAACCGTCTTGAAGTTCGTAGATGTTAACAGCCTTGCCATTGATGGTGCGGTGAAAAGAGGTTAGGTCTATCATGATATATACGTTTTTTTTCTATTAGCACAAAGTTAGCAAAAAAGCACGATATTTGAAAAAAATATGTAAGAGTATCAAAACATATTGTTCGCAAACAATGTGTAATAACATGTCAGGCATGGTGTCAGTGTCGATGGGCAATTTAGTCATTCAAAAGGGGCATGGATTCAATGATTTGTCACAGACGCTTACAAAACAGTATGGTTGATTAATTCTGCAAATCAACCGTTGTTTTATGCAGAATAGAACAAACCCCGGCGAATAGTCGAAAAAAAATAACTATCTTTGTGGACTGTGAAAATCTAATACCTTATCATGAAGCGCTATTTACTAACTCTATCCTTTTGTTTTTTAGCATTTATGGCTTCGTGTGCTGTTATTAGTGGCGGCACGCGTTTGTATCTTAATCCCAATAGCGGCTGGCGGTCTGATGGTGCTCGTTTCTCGGCTTATTTTTTCAGCGCGTCGGCTAACGCATGGGTGAGTATGACGGCTGTGAGTGGCACGACATATTACGTTGCCGAGGCTCCGCAGGGCAGTTGGAGTAATGTTATCTTTTGCCGTATGAACGGCTCCACGACTGCTAATAGTTGGTCTAATAAATGGAACCAGACCGGTGACTTGGTATATGACGGTACCAAGAATTTGTTCACCATCGCAAGCGGTGTATGGGATGGTGCTACCGCCTCATGGAGCGTATATGATGATGGCTCGCAGGTAGAGCCTACGCCGACAGCATATTATGTTGCCGGCACTATGAATGACTGGTCGTCAGATGCTGATGTAATGACTGATGGTGTAAGGGTTTATAGCAATCTGTCAGCAGGAACTTATGAGTTCAAGATAACTAAAAACGGCTCTTGGGATGTCAATTGGGGCTATGAGTCGCTTGATTGTTCGCGCACGACAATAGCCTGCGTGGAAAGTGGTGAATATGGCGGTAACATCTCCTTCACGCTGACATCCGCCACTACGGTAACCATTCGTTTCGATGGCACGCATATTTCCGTGACGGTTCCAGGCGGTATTGCCAACTGCGGTGGCATGGGAGGTGCGATAGATAATTATTATGTCAAGCCTGCTATGCACGATGTGATGCTTCAAGGCTTCTATTATGACGCTTTCGGCTCTTCTGATGCCGAGTTTTCTTATAATACCCGTTGGAGCACGCTGAACGCCAATGCCGCGGCGTTGAGTAAGTTCGATGTGATATGGTTGCCGCCATCGGCTATGGCTGCCGGCACAGGTTATCATCCTAAACAATGGTCGAACCAAAATAGTGATTGGGGCACAGCGGTAGAACTGACCACGTTAATCAATAACCTGCATAGTCAGGGCACTAAAGTTATGGCTGATGTAGTGGTTAACCATCGTGATAATAAATCGTCATGGTGCGATTTCTACCCTGATAATTTCGGTGATTATGGCAACTTCCAACTCACGGCTGAACATATCTGCAACGATGATGAGGTCAATAGCGGTAATAATGGGTGTCGTGCCACGGGTAATGGCGATACGGGCTACACGGGTGTAGATCCTGTCAACGGTGTGTATGGCGCGTGGGATGGTGCTCGGGACCTCGATCATACCAATGCTTATGTGCGTCAGGATGTCAAGGCTTATCTGTTGTGGCTCAAGAACGAGATAGGCTATGACGCGTGGCGTTGGGATATGGGCAAGGGTTTTGCGCCAACGTATTTCAATGAATATAACTATGTGTCGAATCCTTATATGTCTGTCATAGAGTTTTGGGAAGGCAGTGTTGGCACGTTGTCGGACTTCCTGAACTACTGCCGTCCCGCGAGCGACTACAATAGTTCGTGGGACAGTGCCAATCCGGGGTCTATGGTATTCGATTTCGCCACTAAATATCAAGCTATTAATGAGGGTATCGGTCAAGGTAATTATGACCTTCGCGGCAAGGGAATGCCCGGAGCCGGCATATCGCGTTATGCAGTGACGTTCGTTGATAATCACGACACGTATCGCGATGGCTCGTGTCTTGCCAAGGTAGGCGATGGCGAGCGTAAGATTTTGCAGTCATACGCCTATATACTATCTATGCCAGGAGTACCATGTGTTTTTTATCCCCATTGGAAATCATTTACTTCTGCTATCAATGCCATGATTGACGCCCGTCATGCCGTGGGTGTCAACAGCACGAGCAGTGTTGACGACTCGGAAACGGGTGACAATACTTACCGTGCGTCAGTGCAAGGCACTAATGGGTATCTGATTCTGCGTCTTGGCGCCGATATCTATTCCCACGACCCGGGTAGTGGCTACAAGATAGCAGCCGAAGGTTATGGCTATCGAATTTACGTGCCGCAAAACGTTATTTTAGGTGACGACCCCGCGGGCACTGTGTATTACCTGACAGGAAATGATTTAGCAGGCAGTTGGGAGCCTGATGCCATGGCAATGACCGAGGGCAGTATATCGTTCGAGGATTTGGAGCCGGGGACATATACCTTTAAGATTACCACAGGCTCGTGGACAAACCGCTCTTATGGTTTTGCTGACATAGGAACCGTTAGTAAGTCGCTAACAGTCAGTGGGGACTCTGACGGCAATGTGGTGCTCACGCTGGCGGAACAACAGGATGTTACTATCAGCATGGTAAATCATCGTGTTATCATTGCTTCGGGCAAAGAAGATGAGCAAGGTGTGACATATACCGTTACCGTGCCTGATGGTACGCAGCATTGCTATATTGTGGGAGACTGGAACTGGTCGCGGTTCACGGAGATGACGAAAGTCGCAAGTAATAAGTTTTCTATCACACTTGATGATAATACGAAATCAATGACTTATAAATATACCTGTGGACCGGGTTGGAATTATGTTGAGCAAACATCTGCCGGAGAGGACATTCCTAACCGCAGTTATACATCGTCGGACGTGGTTGAACGTTGGAAACAGTCCTATTCAACGGATATAGAACAATCTATGGCGGAAGAATTTTATCGCTTGAATGGTGATGTTCTCACTATTACTTCGTCGGAAGTAGTGAACGTTTATGATGTTATCGGTCGTGTTGTATTGAGTGCTTCTGCCTCATGTGTGTCTCAAACTTTACCTGCCGGTATCTATCTGCTCCGTTCTGGCAGCAGAACGGCAAAAGTCTTTGTGCCGTGAGTGTTAAAGGCTTGTAAAACACCTCGCCCCGAAGATATCTATTCTTCAGGGCGAGGTGTTTTTTTTTCTAGATTTTCTAGATTTTCTAGTTTTTTCTAGATTTTCTAGATTTTCTAGATTTTCTAGTTTTTCTATAAAGTCGCCGCGATTTAGCAGCGCCGCGGTCTAATGTCCTTGTTCAAGTTTCAGAAACTATATCCTACACCGAGCCCGAGAACAAGTTTTGACTGCACTTTATGGTGTCTGTCAATAAGTACCTTGTCATAGTATTTGAGTGTATAGCCAAGTTTGACGTTGAGCACTTTGAGGAATTGGTACGACAGTGCCACGTCCCAATCGACGTCGAAGTTTCCGAAATCTTTGCTGTAAGGAGTGAATAAAGCGAGCGAAGTCATGAGTTTGAGGTTTTCTACCGGCTCTACGGTCATGTTGCCGCGGAATGTCAGTCCTGCCTCGATTTTGTATTTGCGGTCCCAGAGTTTTTTGTCGCCGTCTCCGAATACTAAGTTACCTTGCTCGTCATGACCTACCGTAGTTCCCATATAGGAGTTAAATATACGCACCGAGTCGGTGAGTGCTGTTGTAAGTCGCATTGCTGCCGGTGAGAGGTAGAGTGATACGTTGCCTTTGCCTTTTCCGGCTTCGAACTCTCGCATCCAGTCAATACCGACAGATACGTCGGTGTATGAAGGTGCCAACCAGTTTGACATATAGTATGCTCCGCTGGCTCCGCCTTCTATCGGGGCTTCAGGATTTAAGTCGAAGTCCCAGACATCATCATGCTTAGTGTAGTCGTAGCCCGGGGCGTATTGGCTGCGGAAACCTCCGAGCAGGGTTAGGTAGAAATCCTTGTGGAATTCATAGCCAAACTTGGTGGTGAAGACGATTTTGTCGTTGGACTTCTGCCAAGCGAAGTCGTTTTTGTCAACCCAGCTTTCGCCAAATTCCGTATCAAGGTTCGTAACCCATGCGAATTTGTTCTTGTGATATGTCAGTGTGAGGTTTGCTGAAGCTATACCTACTGCCGAGTTATTACCGCCGGCAGCCCAGTTCCACAATCCTGTAGCGCTGAGGTTGAGGCTCACTACACCGGTAAATTTCCAAGGTTTCTCACCGGTGTCAACGCCCGTAAGTTCGCTTTTGGCCTTGTTGCTGGTTGCCACAACATCGTCAACGGCGGCTTTATTCTCGTCCTGACCAAATACATAAAAAGGCACCATGAGGGCCATCATAAGTGTAAAAAGTTGTCTTTTCATATTAGGGTAATAAAATTTTGTTAACTAAAACCGTTGCAAAGTTAGTTGTTTTTTGCTACACTACCAAATCAGCTATCGTGCCGTGGGTATATGTTATGAGTTCCTGAGGTTTGAGGCGAACCTGCATTCCTCGTGTTCCGGCGCTGACGTAAATGAAATCTCGGTCAACTGCTGTATTGTGGTAGAATGTTGGTAGAGGTTTCTTCATGCCTATCGGCGAACATCCGCCTCGTATGTAACCGGTGTTGGGCAGTAGTTCCTTGACGGACAAGGGACTACAACTTTTGTTGCCGGAAACTTTGGCGGCTTTCTTGAGGTCAACTTCCAAATCGCCGGGTATCACGCATACGAAGAGTCCTGATTTATCACCGCGGAGTACTATGGTCTTGAATACGCGGCTGATATCCTCGCCGAGTTGTTCCGCGACATGAGTGGCAGCGAGGTTGTTTTCATCATATTGGTATTCAATTAGTTGATATGGTATTTTGGCGGCGTCGAGGAGTCGCGCGACATTGGTCTTTTTCAATTTAATTATTTAATTATTTAATTATTTAAGTATTTAAGTATTTAAGTATTTAAGTATTTAAGTATTTAAGTATTTAAGATTTAAGTAAGTTCCTAATCCTTGCTCTTTGTTTTTATTCTTTGTTCAAGCCATGAAATGTACCAATGTGTTTATGCTGAATGCAAAACTTGTTGCTAAAGTCAGAAAAAATATCACCCAGCATACGAGCAGGCTCCATGTAGGGCGCATGGCTGTAGAATGTATTATAAGCAGCAGAGTGAGGATAGTAGTTGGCATATTCAAAGCCCTGTCGGGGTAGGCGAGGTATAGTAGAAAAATAGTGATGAGTATTATGCCCCAAGTGGTGGTTTGAACCCTTGTATATTGTTCATCACGATACTCGTTAATCTTTTGATATATGATATTGAAGGTTGCTATCGCTACCATTGCGGCTAAGCAGTAGAGTGTGTTTATGTGTTCTGGCGCAGTAATGTCAGTGAAAGGCTGCTTGAGGTTGTTGGCAGCCTCAAGCAGTTGGTGCTGCAAAGGGTCAAAAAACTGTGGAATAAAGAGATATATTGTTCCGCATATTAAGATGACAACGCACGCTATGGCAATTAGTGAGGAAAGTAATGTGCGCAGGGAGAAGCTTTGT
>ODAI013118407.1_pt1 | contig 13274 bp, 13 predicted proteins | sample 1539321 | NCBI WGS metagenome assembly ODAI01 (sample SAMN02144231, study PRJEB22623) | gut metagenome | biome: sheep rumen | host: Ovis aries | place: New Zealand | reverse complement strand
TCGGAGACGGTCGTATGCGTCCGCGGCCATTTCGAGGAGTACCTGTACGACGAATCGGGCACGCAGGTGGAGACGGTGGACATGCTGCCGGGAGGCAATGTGCTGAACGTCCCCGCCGGCCAATGGCACTCCCTCCGCTCACTGGCCTCCGGCACCGTCCTCCTGGAATGCAAAGATGGCAAGTGGGAGCCGTTGGGGGAGGGGGATGTGATGCAATAAATGTGAAAAGGATCTATGAAATTAAAACAAGAGGCCTTATCTTGGCTGCCACCTCGATAAGCCCTCTTGCAATCAGAGAACGTTGAGTCTATTTTTTGCGGTGTTTAGTGGGACCGACTTCGGAGAATGACAAAATGTCATAATTTCTATTGAGAGTCCGTGAAAAATCTACGGAAATCAAAAATAAAATTCATCATTTATAAAATCTATCTTATCTTTGCATTGTCTCTAATTCGCGATAAGTATGATAGCTGAATTCAAAATAAGTAACTTCTACTCAATACGGGACGAGCAGACGCTGAGTTTTATCCCCACGAATGACGACACTTCGCGTGACCATTACACAGAAGAGGTTGCGGACGGAGTGTCATTGCTAAAAATAGGATGCATTTATGGCTCTAATGCTTCCGGCAAGACCAACGTCCTCAAAGCACTAGACTTCTTCGCGGGGTTTATGATCAAGGATAATCTAAACAAAGGCGATGAGATTGGAGTAGTACCGTTCTTGCTGGATGATGTGTCAGACAAGGATCGTTCGTCGTTTGAAATGACGTTCTACCTGAACCGAGAGAAGTATAAACTTACCCTGGTGCTGGATAACAAGGTCATTTACGAAGAGACTTTGCAGGTCTATGCTTCCGTACAGCCGACTTTATTGTACAAGCGTACTTATAATGCTGAGACGGCATCAACGGAGGTCGTGTTTGGGGGTAAGATTGGGCTGGTGAAAAAAAGCAGGGAGGCCATTATTGCCAATACCATCAACAATCGGACAGTTATCGCCGCATTTGGGGTTTCAAATGTGGAGAAATCCCGGCTGAATCTGGTCTATGACTTCTTTTCGCAGAGGATTGCCCCCATTATGTATCCGCAGAGCAGTCTGATGAGTTTTACGAAGCGTCGGCTGGCAAGAAGCAAGGACGGGCGTCTGAAAAAGTTCATCCTTCATTTTTTGAGAGCATCGGATTTCAACATCTCGGATATCTCTATCCACGACGAGGAGGTAGTGATTACCCCCGAGATGGAGTTGATTATTAAGAATACTCCTGGGATGCCCGAAAATGCAAAAGAAGAAGTCCTAAAGAAAGGGACGTTGCATTCCGACGAACTATTCTTCGTACATCATACCAGTAATGGCGAAAAGGAACTTGACGAAGGACTAGAATCGAGAGGGACCAAGCGGTATTTGGGGCTGGCGGCTGTTCTTTATGATCTGCTGGTTCACGGATCGATTCTGCCTATTGATGAAATAGAGTCTAGCATCCACTACGAGTTGTTGTCGTATTTTATCAAAGTTTTTCTGGTAAACAGCAAGCGTGGAGGACAGTTGGTGCTTTCCACGCACGATATTAATCTGCTGGACGAGGATTACATTCGCAGGGACGTGATCTGGTTTACGGACAAGAGCGATGGTGGAGAAACAAAACTGGTAAGGCTGTCAACGCTCGGGCTGCACAAGACGCTGTCTGTTTACAATGCATACAGACAGGAGAAACTGGTTAACTTGCCGTTCCTTGATAGTATTTATATGGATATGGATGAGTATTATGGAGAGGAGAGTGGAGAATAGTAAGACGCGAAAGAGCCTGGCCATCATTGGCGAGGGGCTGACTGAGTACCGCTATGTGGATGATTTGCGTACGACGGAGCGTTACCGGTTCAGTCTGGTGCCAGGTATTCCCAAACATCCGGACATAGATGATATTGTGAGGCTTGCGCAGGAGCGGGTGAACGCGGGCTATGACTATGTACTGTGCCTGATAGATATGGATGTGATTGAGAGCAGCCACGAAAAATTGGAACATTACCGCGCGTTGACGAAGGCGAATCCTGAGATTGTTTTTGTGGAGTCGAGTCCGTGTACTGAATACTGGTTCTTGATGCATTATATGCCTAGGCCGTCTAGCAAGGAGTATGCAGATTATGATGCTGTGGCGCAGGAACTGAAGAAGCATATCCCCAACTACGACAAGACGGAGGCTTTTTTCAACAAGACTCATATTTATCGGGATTTGAAGGAAAAGGGGAATATGGTGCGAGCTATTGAACTATCTCGCGAGCTGGAAGAGTTACGGGCTAAAGAGCCGGAGGTGTACAGGTCGTACTCACAGATGTATAAGTTGTTTGATATAATTGAAGAAATAATAAACGTATAACATACTATGTCAGAAAGAAAAAGAATCTACCTCTGTCTGGCTCACATGAGCGAGGCAGGTATGGAACAGAAGTACATTAAGGAGGCGTTTGATACCAATTGGGTGGTGCCGCTGGGACCGAATGTGAATGGGTTTGAGAAGGATTTGGAGGATTTTGTGAACCAGATGCCCGGTCAAGCCGGGCATGACGCATTGACGAAGCGCGTGGTGGCGCTGTCGAGCGGAACGGCGGCAGTGCATTTGGGCCTGCTGGCGTCGGGGGTGAAGCTGGGCGATGAGGTGCTGGTGCAGAGCTTCACGTTCTGCGCTTCGACGCACCCGATTACGTACCTTGGGGCGACGCCGGTGATGATTGACTCGGAGCCGGACACGTGGAACATGGATCCGGACCTGTTGGAAGAGGCCATCAAGGACCGCATCGCCAAGACGGGCAAGAAGCCGGCAGCGATCGTGCCGGTGGCGCTGTACGGTATGCCTTACAAGGCCGACCGCATTATGGAAATCGCTGACCGCTACGGCATTCCCGTGGTGGAGGATGCGGCGGAGGGCTTCGGCTCGAAGTACAGGGGCCAGGTGCTGGGCACCTTCGGCAAGTACGGCGTGCTGAGCTTCAACGGCAACAAGATGATCACGACTTCGGGCGGCGGCGCGCTGATTACGGGCAACGAAGACGAGTGGCGCGAGATCATGATGTATGCCACGCAATACCGCGAGAGCTACCCGTATTACCAGCACGAGAAGATCGGATACAACTACCGCATGTCGAACATCTGTGCGGGCATCGGCCGCGGGCAGATGACGGTGGTGGGGGATCACCTGAAGCACCATAAACACGTACAGGCGCTTTACGAGCAACTGCTGGCTGATGTTCCGGGCATCCATGTCCACACACAGCCTGCCGTTGGCGACTACGACTCCAACTACTGGCTCTGCACTATCACCCTCGATCCCGACGTGCGCATCAAGGGGCAGGAGAATGCCTACAAGACCATCGTGAAGGGTGCTGTCGGTGGCGCTGCCGGCGTGATCCATATGGCTGAATCTGCCACGACGGACTGCCAGCCCAACGACAATGTTGAGGCCCTGCGCGTCCTGATGGACCAGGCGCAGATCGAGGCCCGCCCCGTGTGGAAGCCGATGCACAAGCAGCCCTGCTACAAGGGCGTTCCGTGCTACCTGAATGGTGTGTCGGAAGCCATCTTCAAGGTGGGTATGTGCCTCCCCGCCGGGCCGTATGTGAGTGACGAGGATGTGCGGTATATCGTGGAGACGATAAAATCGGCCATCGTTAAATAATTCATTATCGAATTTTCTTTCGATAATCGGGCATTATCTAATTATAACTCGATATCGGTATCATGATTATTGATAAAGACGTCCTTGACAATCTCTCTGCCCAGGCGAAGGCGTCGCCGCGGTTGCGGATGAATTATGACCTTCGGAATTCTGCGGCGGACGGCTCGCAGCGGATGTTGAATGCGATTGAGCCGGGTTCGCCTTTGCCGATTCATCGGCACCTTTCCTCTTCAGAGACAGTCGCCATATTACGCGGAAAGATCTGCTGGCACTTCTATGATGATTCGGAAAAAGAGACGGAATCCGTCGTGCTGGACGCCAATGGCGAACTGAGATGCTTCAATGTGGAAAGGGGAAGATGGGCATTCGCTGGAATGCCTGGAAAGCGGGAGTGTGCTGTTTGAGTGTAAGGACGGGCCGTATGCGCCGTTGGGGGAGGGGGAGGTAATGAGATAGTATGGATCGATGTGAATTTGAAAATAGATTAAGTTCCCTCATTGTCCCAGAAGGAACGCCCGCGCCTGAAATCGAAAAGCAGGTTTTTCCGATACGGGAGGCGATAGCCGAGATGATGCCCAAAAGCCTTTTCAGGTATAGAGCATGTAATGAAAGGCATATCGATGCGTTTGAGAACGACAAGATCTTCGCCGTGCCTGCAGATTGGTTCAATGATCCATACGACACCTTGGTGCGGTATGATTATGATGGAATTAAGAAGTATGTTGATTATGTCGCAAGCGCTGACTGGTTATCACAGTTAAAAGAGTACTTTGCGCTGGGGAATGACTTCCCAAAAGATTTTAAGCAGATTTTTCCAGATGAGTTCTGGAATGAACTGCGAACCCGGGTTTTGGAAATTTCTGATTTCAAGGGACTTGAAGAAAGACTTGAGGAGAGTAAGCAGCAGCTGTTATCATTAGTCTCAACATATTTCCCCATCCTTTCAGTTATTGGCAAACGCTTTTCGACTATCGCTTGTTTTAGTGAAGACGTCCAATCCATTCTGATGTGGAGCCACTATGCCGACTCACATAAGGGTTTTGCATTGGAGTATGACTTCACTCCGACTCTGACTAAACCTTTGTCGCGTGTCGCTTTATTTCCTGTAATCTATTCGGATAATCGGTATGAAGCGTCTGCCTATTTGACCTGGGCGCTGTTTACTGTTTTGGGGATGAAAGTTGTCCAGCCGGATATCTCGGCCTCCATAAAAGCCGCGCTCTACAAATCGAGCATATGGGGATATGAACGGGAGTGGCGAATGATAGATCCAGGTCCTCATGATGTCTTGAATCCTGTCGCGTCGGTCATCGAGTATCGACCAGTGGCCATCTACTATGGTAAGAATATCGATATAAAGAACAAGCCCCGATTGCATAAAATTGCTGCCGCAAAAGGTATTAAGGAATACGAAATGCTGATTGATTGTGGCGGGGAGAAATACGAGATGGGGTATAGACCACTATCAGCCGATAGTGTTTTCGGGGAGTGAAAGATGATTGTGTGACACCTCGGCTTGTTGATGATTGGCATGTCCTTGATGAGCTATGCGCTTTGGCGAAGGCCTCGCCGTGCCCGTGGATGAGTATGGACCTGCGGAATTCGGCTTCTGATGGTTCACAGGGAAGATGGATGCGGTGGAGACAGAGACTGTGCTACCCATCCATAAACACCCAACCAAGGATGAGTCTTTCGTTATCCTGCGAGGCAAAGTTAGAGTGACTACTCACAATGATGATGGCTCTATAATAGAAGAGGTGGTGCTGAGTCAAGAGAGTGGCAATTATGGAGCTGACATCCCTAAAAATATGTGGCATAAGCTGGAGTCGTTAGTCAGGGAGTGTTATCTTTGAATGTAAAGAGGGACCGTTTGTGCCGCATGAAGAGGAAGGAATTCTGGAAGTGAAAAGTGAAGGCTGCGATTAAGCAAGAGGAGAGCTAAGCTTGCTTAGGCTATCCCGAGCGTGAGCAGTCTCGACTGAAGGTCAAGAATGAAGAGTGAAAAGTTGAAATCAATCTTAAAAGGTATTTGGGCTTTTTGCTCGTATGTGTTTGTGCCGCAGTGGGGCAAGAATAAGAATATAAACGTAGAATAATATGGATTTTACAGAAATACATAACCACTTGTTGTCTATGGTTCTAGGATTAACACCAGCATTATTAAATAGGCATTACAAGCTATTTTTCGATGAAACCAATAATACCAAGAAGTTTCACCTGAAGGATGATAACCGTTTGAATGTGCCAGTAGGTGTGAGGTTTGTACTTGCTGGAATAGTATCTGATAATGAACTAACGCAGGAAGAACTCAATGGAGCATTATCTCTTCAAAAAAACGCCAAAGAGCTCAAGTTTGATCAGATATACGGTCATGCAAATTGGTGTGATTTTGCGCCCGTCCTTAAAAGCCAAAGGCTAACAAAATATCTGAATCTACTGGATGAAAAGTGTGCTTTGATTCATTTCAGTTCCGTGAATCTGTTCTACTTTGCCTTGGTTGATATAATTGACTCTCTGAAGTTTGATATTAATTATGTGTTTGGACTAAAGAGTGTTCTATATCAAGTAGCTAAGCAGAACACTGATTCTTTTGTGAATTTGTTTCATGATTTCACTTACCCTGATGTTACGGACACCGATGGGTTCCTTGGCGCTTTAGAGAACATAATTAAATATACAAATATTTCTGATGAGACGGGAAAGCATGTGCTTTTATATACGATAAAACAAAACAAGGGCAAAGAGGAGCTTACGTTTATACAAGACGAAACTCAAAACGTGTATATAAAGGACTTTTTGCCATTCTATCAAGAACCCATGTATAAGTTCGCTAATTCCGATATTGTACTGGATAATGAGGTGGATATGATGGCTGGTTTGATTGATTGGCCAGTGGAGGTCAATGGGAAGAGAGTTAACTATAGTTTTGTGGACTCAAAGGATGTTCCTTGGGTACAGATGTCGGATGTGGCAGCAAGCCTTGTTGCAAGATACCTGTATTTTGTTGACAATGATAACTTCGAGGATGTGATTAAACAGTTCTCTGAGCGGCAGTTAGACAATTTTAGGCATTTGAATAGAATTCTTGCTGCATCCGAAAGAGAGAATAAACTATTTTGGCATTTTACTGATGACATTAGAGTCGTTGGCAGGTTCTCGGATTGTGTGAATAAATACCAATAGTATTATTGAACAGGATGTGACTCAAGATGAACGTTGGTTGACAAAGTATAATGAGGTGATGGAGTTTATGGAAACTAACCATCGGAATCCGTCACGCCATCGTATAGAAGAGCATAGTCAACTGAACTGGATTAAAGCGAACAGAAAGCTGCTGAACGCTGGCGAACTCAAAGAGCCAAGACTCACGATGTTCAAGGAGTTACTGGCGTTGAGTGAACTGTATAAGCGGAAGAATCAATACGAATAATCGAGTCCCCTTAATTATAGAAAGGAATTCTCAGATGGCAATCAAGGATAATCTGGTATATACATCTTTTGGAATAAATAGGGTTGTGGAGTTCTCTACAATCTTTCCAAGATGTGCAATGCCCAAAATATCCAAATGTATAGTAGGCTTTGACAGATCGCAATTGTTAGGCGGCCTTTTGGCTAACCTTGTAAACAAAGTGGTTAACAAGCCGTTCTTTAATCCAGACTATCAGGGGGAAGAGAAGGATATAGATGCCCTTCGATTCTTTTTGTCTAGTAAAAACAAAGCTCTTATATTGAAAAGCTTAGCTTTGCTTAAGCAGTCTGCCAAAAAAGAGAATATCGCCATTGAGTATTATTTAGGAGCGACGGAAGAATCAGCCTTGTATCTTTTGCGCGAGATAATGGCGCTTACCGAAACGGAAGGTAATGCCACTATTGAAAAGACTGAAAAGATTTTCTTAAAGGCTTTACTTGCGGCTAACACCCTGACTATTGGGAAAGGTAAAGGGCAGAACCCATTCCCGAAGAATAACGTGGAACTATACCTTGCCGCCGCATTTGCAAGCCAATTGGGGAGTTCAGATTTTATTTACTCAGACAGGCGATTATTGCTGCTGACACAGACCGTAAAGTGTATTCGATTCTTTGAGTATGCTGCGAAGGATGAGGTGATGGGACCTATAGTGAATGATTTTTGTGAAAAATACGGCATTACAGCTTGGTGGATATATCCTAAAGCGATTTGGTCAGTGTACGGCTTGACAGATGGTAAAGCAGGGATTATAGATGTGGGGCGCATAGTGATGAAAGAGGCTGAACAATATGTCTCAGTGATTGACAAATCATCGGTTCCATGTGATATGGTGATACCCAAGCAAGAAAACTCTGATTATGCCGTATTCAGAGCACGGCCATTGATTAAGATTTCAGCGAACGAGTATGTTGTGCTCAATTACCAGTTGCTGGTAGAGCGTATTTTCAACGGACTATATTTTGACTTCCGAGATTTGGCTGAACAGAGAGGAACAACACAAAGTGATTTCAAGAGAGTTTATTCAACAGATTTTTCTGAACACAATCTTTTCTGTGGCATACTTAAAGAAGGGTTTAGAAATCATTGCGAGGTCATGATGACGGAGGATGATTGCTTGGCTGCGGATGGTTCCAAGGATGTAAAGAGCGCTTCACCTCCAGACTTTTATGCCCGTTGCGGAAAAGTAGTATACCTCTTTGAAAACAAAGACATATTGATGTCAAAGGAACTTAAAGAGAAGGGCACTATACAGGATTATGTTGATTTTTTGCGGACTAGATTGTTCCAGAATGAAAAAGGAAGCCCTAAAGGGGTTATGCAACTGATGAATCATGTTCGTAAGATACGAAGTGGTGAGTTTCAGAAGAGATGGGATGCCAATTGTCCCACCGATGCGATAGTATATCCCGTGCTAGTTGTGCCGGATGCGAAATTCACGTTGCAGGGAGTGAAAAACTTGTTGCAACATTGGCAAAAGGGAGCTGGTGTGAGCATGGATAACGTGAAACCTATAGCATATACTGATGTCGGTACACTGTGTCTTTATCAACATGAGCTTGCCAATAAAGGTATGCAGACTTATTTGGATGAATACTATGCACAGTCCGATTTCAGTATTTTCGAGAAGAGCGGGGACTTCAACGATTTGCCCAATGTAATGATGTCATTCACCGATTATCTTGTTCATACACATAATGAGACTCTAGCTACATTCGGAAATGAATGGGCAGAATATATCGTGAAACCCGCATAGAGCAACAAGGAGTGAAGATGAATGCTATCTATCAGAAACTTGAGAAGGAATACACGCTAACCCTCGACATATACGAATACTTGAAAGGGGTGAAGGCGGAAAATGAAGAGGATGAAAGAATTATTCGTTTTGAAAGAACCATTCTTGATTCTGATGTTGAGCCATTGATGACAATATGGACGGAAGAGACAAAAGTAGCGGTTCGTGACTATTGTAGTTCTAGGCTACAAGAAGCGGAAAGCATTTATCTCAAAGCCAAATACGGGTGGAACTTATGGCCGCTGACTGGAAAATCAGATTACCGGCTGCTTAATGACACGGTTGATAATACTCTCACTATCCTGGAATCATTCCTTGAAGAAGATGATTTTGACCATGCAGATATTTTCTGCCATTATATGCAGAAGGTATATGCTTATAAGGGGTTGATAGGAAGGAATAAAAATAAGATCTTGATACAGTTGCTGGATAAGGTTATTCGTTCAGATAATGAACACCTTCGATTCCAGCTTTTGGCGACCATTAACGATGAGGAAACGGCAGAAGATAGTAATGGGGATGGTTTGCTACAATTAACCAGCGTACAGCTTCTTGCGGAGACCGCTATGAACTTGGCTAATGCAGAAGAAAACGATAGGATTCTGGAGAGGAAACTTGAACTTGCCGTCTATTTCGCAGACAGGACAAATGATACTGACCTGAAAAGAACGGCGAATGAAAAGCTTGGAGATTATAAGATGGATCACCTCTATCCTGATGATGAGGAAAACCTGATGATAGCCCACCTGAATGATCATCTTCTGGAGGAAGCAATGGCTTACTATAAAAAGGCTGGAAATACGGAGAAACTTAAAAAGGCCACATTGTCTTATGAGGAAAACAAACCTAAGCTTCGCTATCCACGGCTGACACATAGCATCTCAGCAGAAGAAAGAAACAAGCAGATAGACTTGATGAATCAACACATTAAGGATGTTGTAGAGGGAGGAACGCAATCAATCTTGGATTCTTTGTTTGGGAGGAAGATTGATGTGTTTGTGTCTGCGGATATTATTAAAGAGATATGTGGCAAAAAAGGAGAAGGCTTTTCGTATCAGCAATACTTCGGTGCTGTGAATAAAGACAGTTTTCAGAATTCACGACATACGACGCATGAAAAGACCCTGCTGCACTTAGCGGCTGATTCCACATATAGGAATTGTACTTTTCATGTATTTGCACTAATTATTTGCAACGGTATGAAAGAAGAAACTTTTACATACGATATTCTGAAGGACGAGTTGTTGAGCAACGGCTTTAATTTGGAATTGTATAAATGGAATGCAGATGAAACAAAGATAGGAACAACCTATATGGAAAGGGTGGATGTGGGGTTGAAGGACTTTATGGATACGTTATTCAAATCCATTAATGGAGAAGATGTGGATTGGCGGTACTGCACAACTTTCCTTACAACGCAGTTTGAAGGATTGTTTAGGGACGTACTCAAGAAACTTGGTGAGCCTATTGATAGGATCAAGAACAACGGAGATACTGAATTAATCCCGTTAGAAGGGCTATTGAACTCTGAAAAAGCCAGAGTTATATTCAACAGCAATGACTTGTTGTTGTTCAATCAGACGTTCACTAAAGACGGTTACAATATACGTAATGATATAGCTCACGGGCTATTGCTCCCACAAGAGTTTACGGCTACTAAAGCCCTGCTTGTGTTCTTATGTGTTTTGAGACTGACAAAGGCGACAAAGGCAGTTGTTGAGGTGGGGGGATAATATAATGCAAAAAACAATATATAAATGGACTTCCCAAAACGAATAGAACAACATAAGCACGAATCTGATTCTTTCGCCGTCATCCTTTACAAGCTGAAGGAAATAGGAATCTTCCGTGATATCACAGAGAGTGATTACGGTATAGATTTCGAGATTGAGGTGGTGAATGGTAATCAGGTGGAAGGGCATTGTGTTAAAGTCCAAATAAAGTCCTCAGATAAACTGAAAGTACGTAAAAAGGATGGACATGCTATCGTTGGGGGAATCAAACAATCTACACCTATTTTGCGAGAGTATAATGCAAAAATCCTTCATCATATGTATGAAAGAAGGAGGGTTGACGAGAAATTGCCCGATAAAGTGCCTGCTATCAAAGTGCGGTTTGTTCAGAATGAGAAGGATGTGTATTATGGAGCCTAGGTGGCCATTATAGGGGGGCAAGTTTTGGTTTCGTATAACATGGGATTAGGTTGATTTTGATGAAGATATATCACTATACGTCAATCGATTCTCTGGCGTTGATCCTAAAAAGCCGCAAGTTGCGGTTCTCGCGTCTAGATCATGTTGATGACCTGGAAGAGGCAAGAGTTGAAGAGAATCAATACGATTTTTCAAAGTTCCTGTTTGTTTCTTGTTGGACGGAGAATGGTGAAGAGAGCATACCGCAATGGAAGCTATATTCCGGTTCAGTAAATGGTGTTAGGATTGGTGTCGAGAAAGAAATGTTCTCGGGATATTTTAGTTTTAGTTTCGACGAACTAAGCGGCGAACTGAAAGAAGTTAATCACACACTGGTTCCGGACGATAAGCAAAAAGACTTTTTCATCCTCCCGGCCTTTGATAGCAATGAGTCTCCGTTTTATCGAAAGGTGGAATATGTGGATGATCTTGCAAAAGCAACAGAGGGTTTGGTGCAAGAAGAGAATCAAGTTAAAGAAGTTTATGCAGATGGCAGCCGATTGTTGGATGTTAAGATGAGTCTTAATTTGAAGAAATTGGGGGCAATTAAGCATAAGCGTTGGTCTTTTCAGGATGAGTGTAGGTTTTCTCTGTTTATTGTGCCAGGTAATCCGTATGTTAGAAGTATCGAAACGGCAATCAGTATAATGCTTTGTAGCTTATCGTCCCGAAAGCCTGTTCCATTCACTTATTACGATTTATCTCTATGCCCCACCTTTTTCCAGTCTTTGGAGATAACCCTTGCTCCTAATGCTACCGAAAGTCAACGTGTGATTGTAGAAAGTTTGTGCGCATCCTTCGCCCCTAATGCAATTATTAAGAATAGTGCTTTGTCGGGGAAGGTGTCGCTGAAGTGAATTAAGCCATTTGTGGATTTAGTTCGTGAAGTTTGATATGGGCAAATCGATATATGTTAACGGAAACATCTTCATTAAAACTCGGTATTTCGCACCGAAGGATCTGGGCTGTGGCTACAAAACACCCCCGGAAGGCTCAGAGTTTATAGAAGCAAATGATATTGTGAGCGGAATGAAGTGCTTACTGATCGATGATGATCATCCACAATCATTGTTTAATGAGTACTACGCCCAAGAAGATGTTGTCTCCGATTCATTAACTCCCAGTTATCTCCATGTATCATTCAATGAGTGTATTAATGAATACGGGAAAAGAATAGGAGAGATATGTGAAGTAATACGAAAAGTCGCAGACTGGGATGACGCGTCTCGTTCGCTGGTTTATAAGATGTCTTATGTGAGCATATTAACAGCTCTCGATGCGTTTATCTGCTATATTCTTTTAAGAAGAAGTGTTAAAGATGAGAAGCTGTTTGATGATTTGATGTATGATTTGGGCACCAAAAGTAAATGCGAGAAATGGAGGAAATTGCGGCGAGAAGGTCAGATCGGGGATTGGGAACAAGATGCTATTCGGCATGTGCTCGAGACATCATTTATCAATACCGAAAAGATTGATAAATGCATAAATAAAGTCGGGATGGAACGTCTCGACTATGACAGGGAAAAACTAGGTGGGCTCTTTAGAATCAGACATCTTATTGTTCATAGAAGCGGTCGTCAGCGTGATGATAATGAAGTCTCTGTTTCATTTGAGCAGCTGAGGGATCTTATCAATGAATGCCATACTTTTGTCGGCGCTGTCTATGATTCATTATGGAACACCATCGCAAAAGAGTTGAAAGATAAGCCCAAAGAAAGAGACCTGGAAGAGATCTTCCCTGGCGGGCTTGTGCTGGCACCATTCAAAATGAGCGATCTGAACAGATTGCTAATGAGCGATGAACCAGACGTCCCGCCCGAGCCGATTCAACTTCCGACGTTGTCGGAAGAGTGTTTTGTTATCGAACCACTTAAGGCCGAAACGTCTTGACTTCGGATTGTGATTGACCTCTTTCGCAAATAGGAAAACAATAGTAGAGGAATCTTGTGTATATTTCCTCTATAAATCCTGGTGTTGCACAGCATAGACCTTCCCGGCGGGAGCATTGCCCACAGCCGACGCAATAGCGAAGCATCCCACAAAGTGGTTTGCGGGCGGATACGGGGAGAATAAAACAATTTCCTCTTCGGGCTCTATGGCCACACACTGGCGTCCTAAGCCGCATAAAGCGTGAGTCAGTTTGCCTACGG
>ODAI014558043.1_pt1 | contig 13275 bp, 13 predicted proteins | sample 1539321 | NCBI WGS metagenome assembly ODAI01 (sample SAMN02144231, study PRJEB22623) | gut metagenome | biome: sheep rumen | host: Ovis aries | place: New Zealand | reverse complement strand
GCAAGAGGATAGATTTTGCCTCTTGAATAGAAAGATTATTCAGCAAGAGCACTATTCTCTTGCCCCTTGCCCCCTGCTCCCTGCCCCTAAAACTAGAGGATGTGGAACATCCGAAACTTAAAATAAATAATTATGAGTCAGGACGAACAGTTCATGAGGCAGGCGTTGGCTGAGGCTGAGCAGGCTTACAAGGCTGGCGAGATACCCGTCGGGGCGGTGATAGTGAGCAATGGGCGCATCATCGCTCGTGCTCATAACCTTACTGAGACGCTCAACGATGTTACTGCTCATGCTGAGATGCAGGCTATTACGTCGGCAGCCAATTCGCTTGGTGGCAAATATCTGCAAGACTGTACCCTGTATGTCACTGTAGAGCCGTGCGTTATGTGTGCTGGCGCCATTGGCTGGGCACAGATAACGCGTGTCGTCTATGGTGCTACTGACGACAAACGGGGCTTCCATAACCATACTACAGGGGCTCTCCATCCTAAGTGTGAGGTCACGGGTGGGGTGCTCGAAGATGAGTGTAGGGAGCTGATGCAGTCGTTTTTCAGGGAGAGGAGATAGGGATATGCAGTTTCAGAAGGTACACCTTGATACTGTCGACTCTACAAACCGGTGGCTGTGGCAGAACGGTAGTGGTATGATGGTGGTCGTAGCCGACTATCAGACGGCGGGTCGCGGACAAGGTTCACACTCATGGGAGTCGGCTCAGGGTCAGAACCTGCTCTTCTCCGTTATGATTCATCCCGTATGGTTGAAGCCGTCGTGCCAGTTTCTCTTGTCTGAGGTCTGGGCTTTGGCGTTGCGTGATGTGTTGTCTGTCAATGCCGATGGTATTGGGACCTTCTCCGTTAAATGGCCTAATGATATATATTGGGAGGACAGGAAGATTAGTGGTACGCTGATAGAGACGCGACTCTCGGCAGGTGTGCTCAAGGATGTGGTCATCGGTACAGGCATCAATGTCAATCAGGAGGAGTTCTTTTCCGACGCTCCTAATCCCGTGTCGCTTTTTCAGATACTGGGGAAAAGATGTCCTGTAAGTCTCGATGCAATGCTCGATCAGATACTTCGTAAATTCTCTGAGTATTATTGTCAGCTTGAGGCGGGCGACAGTCCGACCATTGAGCGGCACTATCGTCAGTCGCTCTATCGCCGTGATGGATACTATTGGTATGAGGATGCCAATGGCCGTTTCGAGGCAGAGGTGGTCGGTGTTGCTCCGTCAGGTGTGCTCACGCTACGTGACCGTCAGGACAACGTGCGCCATTATGAACAGCGTGAGGTCCGTTTTGTGTTATAACCCTCCTCGTTCCTCACTCTTTTCCTTCGGAGAAGTTACTTCGTCTCGGAAATGAAAAGAAAAGCAAGCTTTCCTTTTGCATTTCTCTCGTTTTTTCGTAACTTTGCCACTTGATATGTAAAAACGTGAAGGAATGGCAGTTGCAAATATCATCAGCAAAGACAATGAACATAGGCAGTTCTCGTTTGAAGTGCTGCCCCCACTGAAGGGGACCGGTACAGAACGACTGTTTGCCGACATTGAGAAACTGTGCGAACTGAATCCTGCTTTTATCAATATTACCACTCATCATAGTGAGTATGTGTATAAGGAAGTGGGGGAAGGCCGCTACGAACGACAGCGAGTGCGTCGCCGTCCGGGGACGATAGCTGTGGCAGCAGCCATCCAACAGCGTTTTGGCGTGACGGTGCAGCCGCATGTAATATGCAGTGGGGCCACTGTGGAGGATATTGAATATGAACTGCTCGACCTACAGTTCCTGGGTATTACCGACCTGCTCCTGCTGCGCGGCGACAAGGCGAAGGACGATGCCGTGTTTAAGCCTACGCCGGGAGGACATGCCCATACAACGGATCTCATCCGGCAGGTGCAGCGCTTCAACGAAGGATTCTTTGCCGACGGGACACCTATCAAGTCGCCAGGTCCGAAGTTTGACATCGGTGTAGCCTGCTATCCTGAAAAACATGAGGAGGCCCCGAACCTGCAGCGCGACATGGAGTATCTGTTGCAGAAACAGCAGTTGGGCGCACAATATGCCGTGACACAGCTGTTCTTCGACAACCAGAAGTATTTCGAATTCGTGGAGAAAGCCCGACAGATGGGCATCACCATTCCCATCATTCCCGGCATTAAGCCGCTGGCAAAGTTGAGTCAGCTGACGGTAGTCCCTAAGACGTTCCATTGCGATATTCCTGAGCCGCTGGCACGAGAAATCGTGAAATGCAAGACCGATGATGATGCACGACAGCTGGGCATTGAGTGGACAACAGAGCAATGCAGGGAACTCTATGAGCATGGTATCAACGACATACACTTCTACACGATGGGAGCTGTTGACTCGGTAGTGGAGATTGTGCGTAATCTAAGATAGATGACATTCGACGAGGTGATAGGACAGGAGGAGGTGAAAGATCGCCTCAAACAGATGGTGAGCGAAGACCGTCTGCCACATGCCATTATGCTCTGCGGACCCTCGGGGGTGGGCAAGAAGGCTCTGGCCACAGCGTTTGCCTGCTATCTGCTGGCTAAGACACCACAGGAGGAGACTATGCTACAGAAGCTGGAGCATCCCGACCTGCACTTCACCTTTCCCACAATCAAGCTGCCTTCGATGGGAAGTGACCACATGCCGGTGAGTGATGACTTTATTCGCGAATGGCGCGAGCTGATGCTGAAGAGTCCTTACTTCTCGATGGACAGTTGGATGACGGCAATCGGTGCTGAGAACCAGCAGGCCATCATTACGGCAGGCGAGAGCGATGAGCTGGTGCGCAAACTGTCGCTGAAGTCGAGTCAGGGCGGATATAAGGTGTCGATCATCTGGCTGCCTGAGCGCATGAACATTGCGTGTGCCAATAAGTTGCTCAAGCTGATTGAGGAACCACCATTGCAAACGGTGTTCGTCATGGTGTGTGAGGAGCCTGACCGACTGCTGGAGACCATTCGCAGCAGGGTGCAGCGAATCGATGTGAAGCGCATAGATAACGAGAGCGTGTGCAAGGCTTTGGTGGAACGTCGCGGCATTGACGAACAGATGGCCATCAGAATAGGCCGACTGGCAAATGGCTCATGGCTGAAGGCACTCGAGGAGTTGCAGGTAGGCTCGGAGAACGAGCAGTTTCTGGATTTCTTCATCATATTGATGCGATTGGCCTACCAGCGCAAGGTGAAGGACCTGCGCAGATGGAGCGACGAGATGGCGACTTTCGGGCGTGAGAAGCAGAAACGCTTCCTGGAGTTCTTCCTGCGCATGCTGCGTGAGAACTTCATGTACAACTTCCAGCAGCAGGAGCTGTGCTACATGACCCAGAAGGAGGAAGACTTTGCCAAGAACTTTGCCCGTTTCATCAATGAGGCAAACGTGCTGGAGATGTACGATCTCGTGAACCGTGCTATCCGCGACATAGGGCAGAATGCCAGTGCGAAGATTGTGTTCTTCGACTTGGCGCTGCAAATGATAGTATTGCTAATACAGAAATAATATATATATGGAAGATAAACAAAAAGATTATGAAATACGTACAGGTTGTAGCCGAGGGCTGTGCCACGCTGCTATCGGGCGACAGGATCGACAGTTGAATACCTACGACTGGCTGGCCGATGTGCCAGGCAATGCCGATTCGACCGATTTGGTGGAGGTGCAATTCAAGCATACACGCAAGGGCTACTACCATAACGTGAACAAACTGCCGCTGAAGAAAGGTGATATTGTGGCGGTGGAGGCCAGTCCTGGTCATGACATCGGAGTGGTGACACTGACGGGGCGACTGGTGAAGTTGCAGTTGAAAAAGGCCAATCTGAAGTCGGCTGACGATATCAAGCGCGTGTATCGCCTTGCACGTCAGATAGATATGGATAAGTACCACGAGGCAAAGGCACGTGAACACGAGACAATGATTGAGAGTCGCGAGATAGCCAAGGGGCTGGGTCTGCAGATGAAGATAGGCGATGTGGAATATCAGGGCGACGGCCAAAAGGCCATCTTCTACTATATTGCCGATGAGCGTGTGGATTTCCGTCAGCTGATCAAGGACTTGGCTGCAGCATTTCATGTGCGCATTGAGATGAAGCAGATAGGCGCCCGTCAGGAGGCTGGTCGTATAGGCGGAACAGGTCCCTGCGGAAGAGAGTTGTGCTGCGCTACGTGGATGAAGAATTTCGTCTCGGTATCGACAAGTGCCGCCCGTTTTCAGGACATCTCACTCAATCCTCAGAAGTTGGCTGGCATGTGCGCCAAGTTGAAGTGCTGTCTGAATTATGAGGTTGATGACTATATTGAGGCAGGTCGCCGTCTGCCCGGACGCGACGTGGTGTTGCAAACGCTTGACTCTGACTATTACGTGTTCAAGACCGATATCTTGGCAGGACTTATCACCTACAGTACTGACAAGCGACTGGCTGCTAATCTGGAGACGATAACGGCTGAACGTGCCAAAGAGATTATCGCAATGAACAAAAGGGGAGAGAAACCAGAGTCGTTGCAACCAGACGATCAGCACAAAGAGCCGGAGAAACCCGTTGACCTGTTGGCTGGTGACAGCATCACCCGCTTCGATAAGAGCAAGAAGAAAAAGAAGAAGAAAACTCAGCAGCCCGAAGCACAACAGCACGAGGGCGATGGCGAAGCAAAAGATAGGAAGAAAAAGAAGAAACCCAGAAATGAGGAACCTAAGCAGTAGATTCTTTCTTGACGCTATATGTCTTACGGTTGCACTGGTCATGAGCAGTTGCAACCGTAAGGCCATTTATAGTCACTACGAACATACTGACATCAGCAGCGGATGGGGTCGTGGAGACGTGTTGGAATTCATGGTGCCCAAGGTGGGCAAAGAAGGTACTTACAGCGAAGAGCTGGGACTGCGCACTACGATGGACTATCCCTTCACGTCGGTGACGCTGATAGTGAGACAGCAGGCTTTGTCTTCAGATTTTTTCAGAAACGATACTGTGACGGTGGTGCTCACTGATGGTGAGGGCAATAGGCTGGGCGAAGGAATCACGCTTTATCAGAATACGTATACATTGCCCGACGTTCAGCTCAGTGAGCAAGACTCTCTGAGAATCATCGTGCAGCACTATATGAAGCGTGAGAGTTTGCCCGGTATCTCAGATGTAGGAATCACCATCAAGCGAAAAGAGTAGTTCCCCAGGGTGGGAGTGACGATGCCTTGTCTGGAACCGACAGAGGCAACTCAGTCTCTTATGCGGTTGCTCTCCGCATCAATGCGCAGGAAAATGAAAAGCAGGAAAGTGAATCCCCAAAGCGATGAGCCGCCATAGCTGAAGAAGGGCAGGGGAATGCCAATGACGGGAGTCAACCCTAATACCATGCCCACGTTGATGAACACGTGGAAGAGAAACACTGATAATACGCAATAGCCATATACCCTGCCAAAGGTGCTGATTTGGCGCTCCGCAAGATGGATGAGTCGCAAAATCAGCGCAAGGAACAAGAGCAGGACACCTGCTGCTCCAACGAAGCCCTCCTCTTCGCCCACAGTGCAGAAGATGAAGTCGGTATCCTGTTCGGGCACATACTTCAGTTTTGTCTGTGTGCCGTTCAAGAACCCCTTACCCTCCAGGCCACCAGAGCCAATGGCAATCTCGCTTTGATGGACATTGTAGCCAGCTCCCCTAAGGTCTTCTTCCAAGCCTAACAGCACATTGATGCGTGTGCGCTGGTGGGCTTCCAGAATGTTGTTGAGTGCATAGTCGGCCATGCTGAAGAAGACGACAGACCCGAAGGTGAATGCCGCTATCCAAAGGTAGTTCTTGATGCGTGAGGCCAATCCCTGCACAATGAGATAAACGATCAGCAGCGTACAGAGGAGCATCTGTATCCAGAACATGTCAAAGGGAATGACGTAGATGGAGAAGATAGCACAGATGAGCGTCACACCAATGCATACAGCGAAAATGCGGAGCGCCTGCCCCTGCTCTCTGCAGAAGACCCACACCATCGAGGAAGAAAAAATCTGGATGAGCAGCAGAACAACGAACTTGCCCACTGACGTGGGGGTATCGAACAGCATGACTTCAGAATAGCGAATACCCACGACAAAGTAGATGACCAGGGCGACCCCAGTGAACAGCACACTGCCTGTCATACCTTCACGGTAGAGCATGAGGAAGAAACTGAAATAGACCAAAGCAGAACCAGTCTCACGCTGCATGACAATGAAAAGCATGGGGGTGAAAATGATGGCGAGGGTAATGGCAAAGTCTTTCCATTTGTGGATATCGTAGTCGAACTTACTCATGAACTTAGCCAAAGCCAGAGCTGTGGCAAATTTTGCAAATTCGGCAGGTTGCAAACGGAGAGGGCCCAGTACGAGCCACGATCGCGAGCCTTTGATGGTATGGGTGTTGAAGATGGTGGCAAAGAGCAATACCAATAGCACGGCAAACAGCGCGTAGGCAAAGGTCTCATAGAAACGGTTGTCAATGAGCAGAAGCGTGAGGCCCAAGAGAAAAGAGGTACCTATCCATATAATCTGCATGCCCGAACGGGATGAGAGCGAGTAGAGGTCGGTGTCGCCATAAGTGTAGCTGGCACCACACACGCTGATCCAACCAAACGTGAGCAGAGCAACATAGATGGCTATCGTCCACCAGTCGAGTGAGCACAACACTCCTTTCTCTTTGTTGTTTCTTCTGTAGTTTTGCATGATGCTTTTGTTTTCAGCCTTTTCTATCTGGATTCGGTGCCATAGTTAATGCGCTTTTCCTGAATGGTCTTCGCCTTTGCTTGAGATGCTTCCGAGAGTCCTCCATGCAAGTATTGCTCCATGATTAAGCCACCGATGGGCACACCGTAGGTGGCTCCCCATCCGCCATTCTCAACATAGACGGCAATGGCAATCTTAGGATTATCCATAGGAGCAAACCCCATGAACACCGAGTGGTCCTGGCCACGATTCTGGGCAGTACCTGTCTTGCCGCAAGCCTCAAAGTCGTAGCGGGCAAGCTCGTGACACGTGCCGCCTAAAGCTGAGGCGCGCATGCCTTTCACCACGTAGTCGTAGCTTTCGCGTGTCGCTTTAGTATAGTGTCGGGTGGTGAAGGCCGTATCGAGTGACTCGCCTTGAACCTTCTTCACCACGTGTGGAGTGATGTAGTAGCCACGATTGGCAATGGTGGCTCCGAGATTAGCTATCTGCAGTGGCGTGAGGTTGACCTCGCCCTGCCCGATGCTGATTGAGATGATGGTCAGTCCGTTCCACGAGCCCTTGTAGGCCTTGTCGTAGAACTGCGCATTGGGGATGAGACCTCGTTTCTCACCAGGCAGATCGATGCCGAGCTGATAGCCGAATCCCATTGATACCATATAGTCGCGCCATGTATTCATTGCATTTTGCACACTACCGTATTTGCGGTTGCCAATCATGTAGTAAAGTCCCCAGCAGAAGAACCCGTTGCACGATGTGCTTAGGGCAGGAACGAGAGGAAGAGGGGAGGCGTGGCCGTGACAGCCCACACGCAATCCTTTATAGACAAATCCATGATAACAGGGATAAGTGGTCTCAGGGGTGATGATGCCTTCGGAGAGGAAGGTCAGTCCTTGTGAGGTCTTGAATGTAGAACCGGGAGGGTATCGTCCCATGATGCTGCGATTGAGCAGTGGTTTCCGTGTGTCGCGACTGAGCTCCCGATGGCTCTTCGAACGCTTACGGCCCACCATGATGCGAGGGTCGTATGAGGGCGATGACACCATGCAGAGCACCTCGCCTGTCTTCGGCTCAATAGCTACAATGCTGCCTATCTTGCCTTCCATGAGTCGTTCGCCCAGTTCTTGCAAGCGGAAGTCGATGCCCAACGTGAGGTCCTTACCGGGAACAGGCTTACGATCGAGTGCACCATTCTGATAACTGCCTTTTATACGTCCGTGAGCATCACGAAGCAATATCTGCACACCCTTTATGCCACGCAATTGCTTCTCGTAGGAACGTTCCACTCCTTGTTTGCCAATGTAGTCGCCTGGCTGGTAATAGTCGTCTTCCTCGATGTCGGAAGGTGATACCTCGGCTACGTCGCCAAGAACGTGAGCTGCATAGGGATATTGGTATTGACGGATGCTGCGTCGCTGAATATAGAAACCTGGAAAACGATACATCTTCTCCTGGAACACGCTGAAGTCTTTGTCAGAGAGCTGATTCATGAACATCTGTTCGGTGAATCGCGAATAGCCGGGATTCTTCGAGCGGTCTTTGATGTTCATCATGCGTAGGTCGAACTCCTCACGGGTGATGCCCAGTGTCTGACAGAATTCGAGGGTGTCCAGTCGGTCCTTGGCTTCGTTGATGACTACCATGATGTCATAGGCAGGCTGATTGAATACCAGCAACTGTCCGTTGCGATCTCGGATAATGCCGCGCGATGGGAACTCAACTTTCTTCAGGAATGCATTTGAGTCGGCATTCTTCTTGTAGTCATCGCTCATGAGCTGAAGGAAGAACAGACGCAGAATATAGATGGTGACGATGAGCACAGCTACACCGCCAATCACATATTTCCTGCTATCCAGTTCGTAATCTTTCATTTAGCGAATCCCATTATTTGCGAATCTCGGAGAGGCTCTACTGCCGAATCGTTTCCAAGCTCAGAATGAGGACGATGGTCAAAAGCATGCTGCCAAGAGCGTATTGTAGCCATTGCAGCCAGTTATAGAAATTGAAAGCTTCGACAGTGAAGAAGGTGAGGCAGAAGACAAAGACCAGCAGCGTGCTGAAGGTAGAGAATTTGCTCCATCCCAGTGTCCTTGCAGAAACCTGGATGTTCTCGTCGGCATCGCGAGGAATAAATAACTCCAACAAATATGGTTGCAAGGCTCCCGCCAGCGTCAGCGAACTACTGGCTACACCTGGAGTGTTTGAGAACATGTCGATGGTCACTCCCAGGGCAAAACTCCAAAGGAGTATGCTCCATTTTGGATGATTGCGTGGAAACATGATCACGAAATAGATGTAGGGGAGCGGCATAGCACAGTGAAACAGCTGGATACGGTTACATACCAGTGCCTGTGCCAAGAAGAACAAGACGAAGAGCAGAAGACGTTTCAGCGTATCGATAGTCATAGCACTTATTCCTTTTTTTGCTTCAGCATGAGTGAATCGTTCGCAGCTTCTTTCAGACGCATACGGTCAACCATCTCCTTGTCGTCAATCACGCACACATCACGCAAGTTGGCAAAGTCGGTGGAGAGCTTGATGAGCAGTCGATAGGAGAGTCCGTCGTGAGAGTTGTAGATTTTCTCAATCGTTCCTACCGACACTCCGTGAGGGAAGATCGACGAATAGCCACTGGTCTCAATCCAGTTGCCTTTCTTAAACCGGGCATGACGGGGCACTCCTTCTATGTAGGCTCGGGTGACATCGCCTCCCGTCCACGAAAGGTAGCCAAAGTAGTTGCTGCCGCGAATAGAACAGCTGATGCGTGAGCGTTCGTTCAGTGCAGAGATGACGATAGAGTAGTGGGGGCTGACAAGATACACAACGCCTACGATGCCAGTGCCGCAGATGACACCCATGTCTGTCTGTACGCCATCGGCACTTCCTTTGTCGATAGTAATGAGATTGTCGGCATTGCCAATAGAGTTAGATATCACTTTGGCATTTATCAGATGGGGGTTCTCCAGGGTGTCGCGTTCCAGTTCCTTGGCAAAGGCAGATGTGTCAGCTTTCATGTCGAGGAGTTGCTGCGTCATTCTATTTAGCTGCTCTTCCAGCAAGATGTTCTGCTGAGTGAGTCTTTCGTTTTTCTTGGTCAATGAAAAGTAGTGCTCCACATTGGCCTGCCATTCATAGACTTTCCCTACTACAGAGTTAGCCGATGAAATCCATACACTGGCTTGGTAGTTGTTATAGCTAAAAAGCATGACAACACTGACTGCCTCCAAGAAGATGAAAAGCAGCCAGTGAAAGTGTTGTGTAATGAAAGCCCAGAAATTTTGCATTAGCGCATCAAGAACGAGAAGCGGTCAACATTCTTCAGTGCGATACCTGCACCTTTGGCTACCGAATGTAAGGGGTCCTCGGGTACATGGAACTGGATGTTGATCTTGTCCTCCAGACGTTTGTCAAGTCCGCGTAGCAGTGCACCGCCACCACTTAAGTAGATGCCGTTCTTCACGATGTCGGCATAGAGCTCAGGTGGTGTGTTCTCCAGTGCTGAGAGTACTGCGTTTTCAATCTTAGCCACGGTCTTGTCCAGACAGTGTGCAATCTCCTGATAGCATACTGGCACTTCCATAGGCAGTGCAGTGATACGGTTCGGGCCGTGCACGATATAGTCATCGGGAGCTTCATCGCCCAAGTCTGTCAGTGCCGAACCCACGTGAATCTTGATTCGCTCAGCCATTCGTTCCGATACTTTCACGTTGTGCTGACGGCTCATGTATTCCTGAATGTCGGCCGTCAGGTCGTCGCCGGCTGTGCGAATTGAGTTGTTCGAGACGATGCCACCCAGTGAGATAACGGCAATCTCGGTTGAACCACCACCGATATCAACAATCATATTGCCTTCTGGTGCCTCTACGTCGATGCCGATACCAATAGCGGCTGCCATTGGCTCGAAAATAAGATAGACGTCTCGTCCATCGGCATGCTCGGCTGAGTCTCTTACAGCACGCAGCTCCACTTCGGTTGAACCAGATGGTACACCGATGACCATGCGGATTGAGGGTGAAAACAGATGGCGTCCTGAATGTACCATCTTGATGAGTCCGCGCATCATTTGCTCACAGGCAGAGAAATCGGCAATCACACCATCGCGCAAGGGGCGGATGGTGCGAATGTTCTCATGTGTCTTTTCGTACATCATCTTTGCCTGTGAACCCACGGCGAGCATCTTGTCGGTGCGACGGTCGAGTGCTACTACCGAAGGCTCATCTACCACAATCTTGTCGTCGCAGATGATAATTGTATTTGCTGTGCCAAGGTCCATGGCCAGCTCTTGTCTGAAACTAAAAAATCCCATATTCTATTTATTTTTGGCTCAGGAACCAGTTATGAATAGCGGTGTCATAGTGCGAACTCACACCGAAGGCATGCTCTGCAAACATCTTGCGATCCTCAATGTCGGTCTGTGCGCCTTTCTTGTTCAGAATGTCGAGCAGGACAGGGTATTCTGCTTTTGACGGAACGATGACCACGTCTTTGAAATTCTTTGCGCCGGCACGGATGAGTGAGATGCCGCCAATGTCGATTTTCTCAATGATGTCGGCTTCAGCAGCACCGCTGGCAACAGTCTGTTCAAAAGGATACAAATCAACAATAACCAAATCAATCTCGGGAATCTCGTATTTGGCCATCTGCTCACGGTCGCCTTCATTGTCGCGACGACCCAGAATGCCTCCAAACACTTTTGGATGGAGAGTCTTTACGCGCCCTCCAAGAATTGATGGGTAGGTGGTCAGGTCTTCAACTTTCTGGCATTCAAAACCCAGTGACTCGATGAAGGTCTGGGTGCCACCTGTAGAAAGGAATTTCACACCTTCAGCATTCAGCTTTTTCAGCAACTCGTCAAGACCGTCTTTGTGGAATACGGAAATCAGGGCAGTCTTAATTCTTTTTGTTTCTGGCATAGTTTCTTCTCTTATAACGTTATAAAAAGCTTTTCTCTCGAATTGCCTGCAAAGATACAAAAAACCGATAATACAGCATAAACAAAGTGGGAAAAATTTCTTTTCCCACCTCATTAATATAAATAGGTCAATTTCTTACTTGTGCTTTTTGTAGTACTCAAGTCCCAGCATAACGTTTTGCTTGACGGCATCCGAGGAGAAGGTGGCGCCTGTAATGCCATCTACTTGCAACTTCTGTGCATCGTTCACCTTCAGTCCATTCCATTTGTCGAGCAGTCCTTTCTTTACCTTTATGAAGTATTTCGGCGTTTCCTGATTTTTCAGGGCTTCAATCTTCACCACTTTGTTCTTTTTGACGTAAATCTTCAGAGGCGTTGTGCTCACGTAGCCAGTCACGTTCTTGCCCAGCGTGGTTGTATTGATCACGTACATGCCGTTTTCTTTGGTCATCACTTCATCGCTTTGTGGAGCTGCGCTCAGTAGTGTTGCTGTTGCAGCGATGAGAGCCATACAGCTCAGGGCGGTTACAATCTTTTTCTTCATTTCTGATATTTCTGTTTTGAAAATTCTTTATGTGAATGTTATTTGTTTGATGCTTTTTATGTCGAATGGTTTAATTGAACAGTCCGATACTGAGTCCGGCGCACTTGCTGTCGAGTGAGTTGTTGGTCTTCAGATAGTCGCCGTAGGCTCGTATGAACCAGTGTGAGGTCTTCCCCTTGATTTTCAGGGGAACCTCGTAGGTGAGTTGCAAATGGCCGCGCCAGTAGTTGGCTTGATAGTATTCCATATCGGGCAATAGCACGCCTTTTGCATAGTCAGTAGTGGGATTGGATAGGTCGAGTGTGGCATCTTTTGCCCAATGCCTGGTACCCCAAAGATCAATCCACAGATGTCGTATGATGCACAATCCTCCTTCCAGCGTGATGTTATTACTTCCGTAGCAGAGTTTCGAATCGGGCAGAAGCCTTTTGTTTTCCGCCCCGTCCGTTGTGTAGCGCAGTCCGATATAAGCCTGCTGTTGCTGATTTTTCAAGAAACAGGCCCGATAGTGTATGTCAGCATCAAAGACATGTGCTTGATAACGCTTTTTGTAAGTCAGCGAGTTTTCATAAAAATAAGACGTGAAGCCCGTTTCAGCATCAGTCTCTTGGTGAAGTTGCTGACGGTATTCGTCGGCATAGCTCTGCTGATAGTTGAAGCTAAGATCCAACTGATGCAGTACTTTTTTCGTTGTGAGACGATTGCACAGGCTTACCCCATAGTCATAGTGTACGTATCTCCCTGGCTCATACTTGTATTTCTCGTAGGCATTCTCTTCCCCTCGGGCTATGCTGAGTGACAGGAGTGAGTTCCATTTTTGGTTCTTGAAGCCGTAACTGAGTTCCCCTCCCAGTATATGGTCCACCCACTCGCGGCTGAAATTGCTATAACCTCCGACGGTGCCCTGGACATTCTCCAATCCCGACATCAAGTAGTACTTCAGCGTGGGATCCTGCTGCACGGTGGTCACCCCGATGATTTTCTCTTTCCGCCGGTGATAGTTGCCGCTCAGTCCGATGGTGTGCTGCCCGAAGGAGTAAGTCACGGCAGGTGTCACCTTATAGTCGAGCAGTTGTGAGCGCGAGCGTGGGTCGCGCAGTCGGCTCAAGTCTCCCACGTTATAGTC
>ODAI014541608.1_pt1 | contig 13275 bp, 9 predicted proteins | sample 1539321 | NCBI WGS metagenome assembly ODAI01 (sample SAMN02144231, study PRJEB22623) | gut metagenome | biome: sheep rumen | host: Ovis aries | place: New Zealand | reverse complement strand
TAGGCTGATAACTCAGAGGAAACAGTTTGTAGGTTCTGCACAAAAATCTACGACATGATTTGGGGCATTAGCACAGTTGGCTAGCGCGCTACATTCGCATTGTAGAGGTCACCGGTTCGAATCCGGTATGCTCCACCAACGACTACAGGACTCGATCAGAAGATCGGGTCCTGTTTTTGTCCTACGAATCCTCCGCTTCGAGAGGGAGCCAGATTATCGTTAAATGCAATTCATCAATTGCATTGTCTGAAACTGCAAATATCGCCTACGTCCACGTTCAATGCCTTACAGATACGCTCCAGAACATCCATGCGAACAGAATCGCTGTTCAGTAGTTACCTGTAGGTACTGTCGCTGATCCCGGCAAGCCAGGTGATATCCTTCTTGGAGTATCCGCGTCGTTCAAGGAGCCGCCATAAGCGAAAATAGGAAATCATGTCAGCGCCTCTCCTTGAAAACGGTGATTACCATTATATCATGACAAGGCTTTGGGCTGGTGACAAAATGACGGATATTCAATGAAAGAGGTTTGCAAAGAATAAAGTCCTGTTTCTCAAAGTGCGGGAAACAGGACTTGAACCGTATTATCTGAACGCCAAACCCATTGCAATTACGGCATTTTCAAATCTTCATGTCTCCTTTTGGCAATTTTCGTGTCTCCTTTTTTAGAGTGTCGAATCTATAACTCAGAGCGGAAGAAACGGATTTGCAAGAAATTAACATAAACCTGTAAATAGGATATACCTTGTCTAAGACATAGCCAATTAAATCGCACCTGTTTTGCCCACTACCATTGATCAATGAAAACATAGAAGAAGCAAGGTTTATATCCCGTCGGCTCTGCCACCTCTGGACGTCCTGTTTACTACAATGCAGGACGTCCTTAATTTTGCATTTCTGCCATCTGAAATTGTCGATATTGCGTTGATTAATACGTGTGTATACTGTTATTTGCATTTTTTGACGCTTGCTCACGCAAAAACACAGTTCTCAACGGTTAAATACAATCAAATCAGCATCATCAAAAGTACGCTTTTTCCCTCTTGTTATTCTATCCGATCAATGAGATTTTAGGCACTTTGCACAGCACTTTTTATAACCATCTATGATTCTACCTCTTTTTTTGCGTTCACAATTATAGAGATTGATCCTTGAGTGAGGTGTACCCACGTTGGCTCCGGTCACGCTCGAACTTGTTACTCAGGACTCTACTGAAACCCCGCAACAGGGACAGCGTGAGCGTGGAGAGCCGACACTCTTTCAAAGCTCCGCACGGTGCGGAAGGATGAAGGGATGTGAACCCCTATCTTGTTATCTAAGAAACGGATTTCCTTTTTGATTAAGTCTATTCCGGAAAGAATTCAAGGATCTCGTCATCGTTTGAAGCAGGCGTTCCGACAACGATATGCGAAGCGAGAGTGTCCGCCAGAGCACGATACCGCTCCATCATGTCGGGATGTGCCTGCCGGATCGCCTCCGCGTCTGCTCGGTCGCCAGCGGCCTCCAGAATCGCCGCCTGATCGGAAAGCGACTGCGCGCCGATCATTTTGGATGAGCTTTTCAGCGAGTGAACCAAGACGCCGTATTCTTTCCAATCTCCAACGTCGTAATTATCCTGGAGAGCCTGCAGCTTTTCCTCTGTGCTTTTCACGAATTCCATCAGCATCATCTCATAGAGCGCCGTGTCCCCCTGGCAATAGCGAATCCCGATCTGCGGATCAATGCCCGCCACGCGGAGATCTGCGAAGCCGTCCCCGGAGTGCTTTGATATTTCGCTTTCCTTGCCCGAAGATTGCAGAATGACCTTTTCCGAAGGCAGGTACTTTATCAGCATCCGCTCCAGCACCGTGGAGTCGATGGGCTTGGTGAGATAGTCTGTAAAGCCTTCGGCCAGGTAACGCTCCCTCGCACCAGACACGGCGTCCGCCGTCAGGCAGATCACGGGCGTGGCGCGATTCAGGCCATTCTCCTGTGCCTGGATGCGGTGCAAGGCCTCCGTGCCATCCATCACTGGCATCCGCTGATCCATCAGGATCAGGTCATAGCGAACGGACCCAGCCAGTTTGATCGCTTCCTCCCCGCTGGTCACCGCGTCGATCCTGATTTCCGTGTTCTTCAATAGCCCTTTCGCGACGGTTAGGTTCATGTGCGTGTCATCTACGAGCAAAATGTGGGCATTCGGTGCGCGGAAGACGTCCTTTCTGGCCCTGGCGGTTTCAATGCTCCGTTCAAACTTCTCGCGGAAATCGCCCATCGGTTCCATGGAGACGACATTTTGGGGCAAGGTGACCGTGAAGGTCGATCCTTCCCCGTACACGCTCTCGACTTTGATGTGTCCGCCCATCAGGTCGAGCAGGTTTTTGGTGATCGCCAGGCCCAGTCCGGTGCCCTCCACCGTGCTGTTGTGTTCCAGGTCCACCCGTTCAAACTTGAAGAACAACTTGCCGAGATCCGCCTCGCGGATGCCGATACCCGTGTCTCGCACGACGATCACCAGGTCTATTGGTACACCCTCGCTTCGCCCGCCTCTGCCGATGCCGACGGACAGCCAGACACTGCCTTTGTCCGTGTACTTGACCGCATTGTTCAGAACGTTGGTCATGACCTGCCGCACACGCTTTTCATCGCCGTTTAAGATGTCGGGGATCGTCTCATCCACGTCCACCTTAAAGTCCAGCCCCTTGGCCCGTGCCTTGAACAGGATCATGTTGCTTAAATCGTTTAGCAGTGAGCTCAGTTTGTACGGAGCAGTGACGATCTCCATCTTCCCTGCCTCGATCTTGGAGAAGTCCAGGATGTCGTTGATGATGTTAAGCAGACTCTTGCCCGCGCTTTCGATGTCCCCGGCGTATTTGCATATGTCGTCGAAAACGCCGTGGACGGCGTCGCTCTCCCGGGGGATCGTGTCCCGCGCCTGGAGGCTGTCGCGCAGTATGATTTCGTTCATGCCCAGCATGGCGTTGATGGGGGTCCGGATCTCGTGGGACATGTTGGCCAGGAAGTCGCTTTTGGCGGCGTTCGCACGCTCCGCCGCCTCCTTCGCGCCTTGCAGCTGCTGGTTGAAGTCCATCTGGTCCAGCACACTTTTATGGTACTGGATCATGACAAAGCCGGTAAAGACGATGTGGAAGAAGAACAGCACCGGAAATCGCGTCATGATGATCGGCGCATAGTTCGCCTCCACCAGCGTTCGCAGCGGCGTCCAGAAGGCCAGCAGGAACACCAGCCAGAAGTACGCTGATACGATTATGCCTGTTTTGACGCTGAACAGATAGCTGATAGCCAGCGGGACCAGCATCGTCCACAGGAAGGCAAACCCGTTGGTGACGAAGAAGATGTCGTAGGTAAACACCAGCACCACCGCGGCGACGGTCAATAGCATGGCCGCGTGACGGTTGCGCTTCACCACGCACCGATAGATGCACACCCCCGCCAGGATGATCGCCACGGAGGTCAGGCTGACCAGATAAGCATGGGAGAGGATGTTCATCACGAACATGACCGTTCCGGCAAGCATCAGGATCAGGGCCATGTCCCGTATGCTGCGGAGGTTACGCTTATAGCGTTCCCCTACGACGATATCCCTGCCCAGTATGTCCCAGGTTTGCCTCAGTTGTCGAAGCATTGCTTTCATCTTTTCCTATGGCACGGTTCAACGCGCTATTCCGGCATGAATTCCAGCACTTCGCCTTCCTCTGCGTCCGCCCCATCGGCTGTGATGTGTCCGGCGAGCACCTCCACAAGCGCACGATACTGCGCCAGCATTCTGGAATGATCCTGCCGAATCGCCAAGGCGTCGGTGCGGTCGGCGGCGGCCTCCAGCGCGGCGGACATTTCGGACAGCGCCTGAGCGCCGATCGTCCGGGAGCTGCTCTTCAGCGCGTGGATCGCGATGCCGTAGTTCTTCCAGTCCCCGACCTCACAATACCGGTTAAGGTCGTCCAGCCTCTGCGCGGCTGCGTCCAGATATTCCCGAAGCAGGGTCTGGTACAACGCAGCGTCGTTTTGGCAATAGCGCAACCCGGCTTGCGGGTGGACTCCTACCGCGCGCAGATATGCAAAGTCATCCTCGAGAGCCTCCGGCGGCTCACCAGGGCGGGTCTCTTCATCCTCCGCTTGCAGGATCACTTTTTCCGCGGGCAGGTGTTTTATTATCATTTTTTCCAGCGCAGCGGAGTCGATGGGTTTGGTGAGATAGTCCGTAAAGCCTTCGGCGAGGTAGCGCTCCCGCGCGCCGGACACAGCGTCCGCCGTCAGGCAGATCACCGGCGTATCGCGGTTCGCTCCGTCCGCCTGCGCCCGGATGCGGCGCAACGCCTCCGTGCCGTCCATGACGGGCATACGCTGGTCCATCAGGATCAGGTCATAGCGGATGGAACGAGCCAGCTTGATCGCCTCCTCGCCGCTGGTGACCGCGTCGATCCCGATCTCCGTCTTTTTTAGGAGTCCCACCACGACCGTCAGGTTCATGCGCGTGTCGTCCACGATCAGGATGTGGGCCTCTGGCGCGCGCAACAGGTCCTTCCTGAGCGCGGCTGCGTCCATGCTCCGCTCAAACTTCTCGCGGAAATCGCCCACGGGCTCCATGGCGAGCATCGTTTGCGGAAGCGTGACCGTAAAGGCGGAGCCCTTCCCGTAGACGCTCTTGACGTCGATGCGGCCGCCCATCAGGTCGAGCAGGTTCCTGGCAATCGCCAGGCCCAGCCCGGTGCCCTCCACCGTGCTGTTGCGCTCCAAGTCCACCCGCTCAAACTTGCCGAACAGCCTGCCGATGTCCTCCTCGCGGATGCCGATGCCCGTGTCCTCGACGCGGATCACCAGGTCGAGGACAGCACCCTCGCGCCGCTCACCTTGCCCAGCGCCAACGGACAGGCGAACGCTGCCCTGATCCGTATACTTCACCGCGTTGTTCAAAAGGTTGGTGATGATCTGGCGCACGCGCACCTCGTCCCCATTCAGCACGTCCGGGATCGTCTCGTCCACGTCCACCCGAAAGTCCAGCCCCTTGGCCCGCGCTTTGAACAGGATCATGTTGCTCACGTCGTTCAACACGGAGCTGAGCCGATAGGGCGCGCAGGCGATCTCCATCTTCCCGGCCTCGATCTTGGAGAAGTCGAGGATGTCGTTGATGATGGCGAGTAAGCTCTTGCCCGCGCTCTCGATGTCCCCGGCATACCGGCATATGTCCCCGAATACGCCGTGGAGAGTCTCGTTTTCCTGAGAAACTACGTGCCTCGCCTGGAGGCTCTCCCGCAGGATGATCTCGTTCATGCCCAGCATGGCGTTGATAGGGGTCCGGATTTCGTGGGACATGTTCGCCAGGAAGTCGCTCTTGGCGGCGTTCGCCAGCTCCGCGGCCCGCATCTTTTCCCGAAGCCTATCGCTCTCCACCGCCTGCTGGCGCAGGTAGATCTCATGGATGTTGCGGTTGGAGATCAGCAGATAGACCGCCATGCCGAGGGTGGTAAAGGTCAGCGTGTTGAACACATCCGCCTTGAACGCGAACGGGGCCTTCACCTGGGATGAGCAGATCAGGTAGGCAAAGGCCGCGCCATACACGACCCCGGCCATCCTGAGGGGACGGTCGTTGATCGTCAGCGGAAGCAGCGCCAGAAAGACCACGATGCTGACGGAGGGCTGCTCTCGATTGCTGCCCTGGGCGCTCAGGATCGTGGCAAAGGCAAAGACCACGCCGATTTGCAGATAGCGATACAACATCTTTCCCCGATCTGTCCGGCTCATCAGGGTCCGGCCCAGGATCAGGAGCAGCAGCCCGCATAAAATCAGGAACAGATAGGGAAACAGTATGGGCGGCTTTGAGAAGAACTGGCTGATGAGGAAGATGCCGCCAAAGATCATCATCGCCACGGAAAAGACATCCGCAAAGCTGAAATTCCGCTCGGCGATAAGCGGGGATATCTTCTCATAGTCTTCCTTGCTCAGGCCGCAGTACAGCATCGCGGTCTTTGCGGAATGAAGGATGCTTGCCATAGCGGTGTTGCTCCAATCAACTCTATTTCTCCGACATCTGGTATTCCGGGTCCTCCGCCATCATTTGAAGCATGATGTCGGCAAATTCCGGGTCGAACTGCGTTCCCCGGCCCCTTTCAAGCTCCTGACGCACGGCCGCCTGAGGCAGAATCTGCCGATAGCTGCGCCGGCTGGTCATAGCGTCGTAGGCGTCCGCCACGGCGATGATCCGGGCCTCCTCCGGGATGTCGGTCCCGGAAAGGCCGTCGGGATAGCCCTTGCCGTCGTAGCGCTCGTGGTGCCAGCGCGCGCCGACGGCCAGCTTGGGCCGCTCCTTGATGTTCTTCAGTATCCTGGCCCCCATGACCGGATGGGCCTTGATCTGGTCGTATTCCTCGTCGGTGAGCTTCGCAGGCTTGTTGATAATGTTGTCCGGCACGCCGATCTTGCCCACGTCGTGCAGAAGGCCCATCATGTAGATCTCGTCCTGCCGCTTCAGGCTGTAGCCGTACCGCTTGGCGATCTCCCTGGAATACGTCGCCACGCGCCCGGAATGGCCGTTGGTGTAGGTGTCCTTGGCGTCGATGGCCTCCGCCAGGGTCTGCACCACGCGCAGGGAGAGGTTCTCATTCTCCTGGGTCTTGATCTCCACCTCGTCCGCCAGGTTCTTCTGGAGCCGGTTCAACTCGATGATGTGTCGGACGCGAAGGGTCAGCACATCCGGCACGAAGGGCTTCTTGATAAAGTCCATCGCCCCGAGCGCCAGGCCTCGCGTCTCCGATTCAGCGTTGTCCTCCGCGGTGAGGAAGATGACCGGGATCTCCTGTCCCGGGGACATCTGCTGCTTCAAGAGGCGCATGGTCTCGAAGCCGTCCATCCCTGGCATGCGCACGTCCATGAGGATCAGGTCCGGCTTGTTTTCCCTGACGTAGTCCAGCAGCGCCCGCCCCGATTTAAGGGCAGTTACCCGCATATGCTGCTTGCTCAGGATGGTTCCCGCCATCTTCAGGTTGGCGACGTCGTCGTCTACCACCACGACCCAGTCCGCACCTGTGCGGGTGTTCCTGGCTGTATCGCCGCCGTCCAGCTTCGCCCGCCGGACCTCGGAGGCGATGTCCGTGACGGCCCCGTATTCGGTGTGCTTCCACTCGTTGATGATCCTGAAAACCACGTGGCCCATGTCGGATTCCTGCACCTCCGGCAGCAGCAGGAACACCTGGTTTAACCCGCTTTCCAGCATCATGTCGCTGGAGCGCAGGGAGCGCTGCAGCTGCTGCCGAAACTGCACCATGATCTCCGAGCGCAGGGCCTCGGGCGTATCCTTCGGCATCTCCACCGTGAACAGCACCTGGAACGCGATGCCGTGGTACCGGTCCAGATACCTGAGCATGTGCCGGTAGACGTTGCCAAAGGCCTCCTTGCCCATCCACATGCCGTTTGAGGCATCGTTGCACTCCTCCAGCGAGGCGGCGATCTCCTGTAGGCTGCTCCTTGCCGGGGCTGGGTTATCCTGGCCACGGAGTTCAAGCATGGCGAAGATCTCGCGCACGGTGGCCGTCAGTATAGCAGGCTCCAGTGGCTTGTTGACTATGCCCGCCGCTCCTTTCGCCTGACTCGCCAGCGCCCGGTCGTCGGGGTCCGCCATGAGGAGCACGGGGATATCGCCATTCATGCGCCGCTTCAAAGCGGATACAGCTTCAAATCCGCCAAGCTCCCACAGGACGTTGCCCAGCAGGATCATATCCGGCTGGTTTTCCCTGAGGCATTCCAACAGCGTCTGCGCAGAATTGAACCCGGTCACGCGCATCTGCTGACGGCACAATATCTGCCCGGCAGACCGCAAGACAGAAACATCGGAATCCGCGACGACGATCCAACTCATATGTTCCGCCTCCCTTCTCTGTATCTCGTCATTCAATCCATCATCATGGCGTCCAGCAGCTCGACGCAGTAGACGCCGAAGGTCGTCGCGCCGTCCTTCCACACAACCCTGTCGCCCTCCGCCCGCGCCGTTGAGAAGATTCCCGGAGGCGCGATGCGGGCAAAGCGGAGCGTCCGCACCCGCCTCTCCATGTTGACGATGGCGGTGCTGCCATTTTGGAACTTGAGCTTCAACCGATAATCCGCCATCGGCGTGACGGCTTTCAATGCGGTGTCCATCGTGCGCCTCCTCTGCTTTTATAGGATAATTACATCATTTAGACAACGCAGATGAATTCATCCTTGTGATCGAGAAAGACCCGGGCGAGGTGCGGATCAAAATGCGTGCCCGCCTCTTCCTTGATGATCTCACATGCCTTGTCCGGGGGCATGGCCCTCTTGTAACAGCGCTCCGAAATCAGCGCGTCGAACACGTCGGCAATCGCCATGATCCTCGCGGAGAGCGGGATCGCCTCCCCGGCAAGGCCGCTGGGATAGCCGGTGTCGTCCCAGCGCTCATGGTGGTACGTGGCGATGTTTGCCGCAAAGGAAAGGTATTCCTCGTCCGTGATGCCGCTCAATACCCTTCGGACCACATTCCCGCCCTCCGCGGCGTGCTGCTTCATCTGTTCAAATTCCTCCGGGGTCAGCCTGCCGGGCTTTCTGAGGATCTGATCGGAAACCACGATCTTCCCGATGTCGTGCATCGGCGCGAGCTGGACCATGAGATCAATGGTGTGATCATCCAGCTGGTCCGCGTACACGCCGTCCTTGCGGGCGTGTGTCGCCAGGAGCCTGACATAGGCGCTGGTGCGGGCGACGTGCTCGCCCGTCTCCAGGTCCCGGCTTTCGATCAGGTTCGCCAGCCCGAAGATCATATGCGATTGCATTTCGGATATCTTGTTTTGCTTGCTCACCAGCTCCGCCTGGATATCTGTCTGGACGAGGTCGTTGTAGTAGATATAGACCAGGCAGGCTCCCATGCCGATGCCCAGGTAGTCGGCGTAGGCTTTGAACAGCAGCATCGGAATCAGCGCGGCCACCATGATCACAAGGATCATGACGATCGTCTGGATATCCCTTTTCTTGAAACTCCTTCCGATAAAGTACAGGCTGACGATCAATACGACGAGGCTCGCCACATAGGACCCCTCATAGATGAAGTAGCAGCTTCCGTGGTAATACTTTCCCGAGGCGTCAAAATAGAATATCCACCCAAACGGCGCGGAGACGATTTCCGCCAGCACGTTCAGGCAAAAAACGCCTCCAAGGGTGATGGCCTCCCGGTTCCTTCCGAGCGCACCGATGAAGAATACTGGAAGCATCGGTGCCAGGGAAAACTGGATGACCGTGATGATGGTCAGTGGAAGCCTGTAGGCCGGTCCGCGCATGTCGAAATACTTGGCGAGGAACTCTGCCGAGGCGCAGTACATGACGGCAATAAACGTCGCAAGATACCATCGCTTCTGCCGCGCTGTGAATCCGGGGTAACTGTAGACGTGAATCGTCATGGTGAGCATCAACAATTCCGTCAGTAAGATGATACTCGCGTACAGAACCATGGCGAAACCTCCCTTCCACAGCGTATTACACGGATCGTACTTACAGTATAAACCCATTGGGTGGGACTGCGCATCACCCGAAAGGGTGATATTTGAGAAAAAAGTATCATCCTACTGCCAGCAGGGTGATACTTTGTGTTTTTCTGGTTTTATCGCAGCATCTCGATCAGCTTGCTGCGTCGGTCGATGTTCATCTTCTGGAACGCGATCTTCAGGTGGTGCTTGACGGTATTTTCTGAAATGTATAGCTTCTCCGCGATCTCCTGATTGCGCAGGCCCTTCGCTGCCAACTCTGCAACCTCTCGCTCGCGCTGGGTCAATTCCTCCTGCAATTCCGGTACCTCGTCCAGCATGACGAAGATATGGCTCTCGTCTGCCCGGGTGTAGTGGATGTCCACCGCCTTGATCTCCCGGATGGTCTTTGCGTGCTTCGAGGCAATAGACGGCATGATGAACAGCACCTGGAAGTACTTGCGGAAGCAGGCGAGGAAGGTGTAGTTCTTATCCTGCCCCGCGAGGGTCAGGGACTTGTCCAGCCACTTCGCTGCCGTGATCAGCCGCCCGATGGCCATGTAGCTGAGTGCCAGACCGCAGTACATGAAGTTCTGCGTGGAGGTGGAGATCAGGCGGGGATCCAGTTGCAGCGCCGCCTCCACCGAGGCGATGGCCCGCTTGTACTCCTTCTTCAGGAGCAGATCGGTGATGCGGCAGGTCTTGATCATGAAATTGGTAAAGGTGAGGTCTATGAGCGAATCCGCCTCGCCCTGGGTCCACAGCGCCGAGCGACCGGTCTCCATCATCAGGCCCAGCAGGTAGCCGCGCACGGTCTCCACCATGTAGTTGCCAAGCGTCGTGCCGCGCAGGAAGGCGTAGCCCTGGGCCTTGTTCTCCAAGTAGTCGACGGCCTTTTGAAGTCCCACCATGTCCGAGCGGTAGATGGCGTTGATGCCCAGCAGCAGCGCCGCACCATAGGTGGCGGTGGCGTTGCCCGACTGCTCGGACAGGAAGGCCGCCTGGTACGCCTGGATGTCCGATTCCTCGAAGCGTCCCTGCACGGAGTACGCCTCGCCCCTGTAGATCTCCGACGCGCCCGCGCCATGGCCGTTCGTCAGGCGGTTGTAGACCTTCATGGTCTCCTGGAATTTGTCCGCGGTCTCCAGCATGGTGCCGGGCTTTGAATAGAACAAGTACCACATGGAGGCGCAGCCGAACAGGAACGGCTCCTCCTTGACGAACACCTTCGACGGTCCGCGCATCAGCCCTTCGGCGGTCTCGTATTCCGCCTTCATGGCGTCGAGGTCGGGAAAGTGATCCAGCGCGTTCATCAGGTGCCACTCACCCAACAGCTGCGGGTCCCCGTCCCCTTCCCGTTCGAAGAGCCCGCGAAGGCGCCGCATCTGCGCGTGAAACAGATCAAAGGCGCACCCGGCATAGAGCGCGTAGCACAGCCGAAGCAGCGAATAGGGGTAACGGCGCTGCAACTCCTCCGGGCAATCCTCCAGCACCGTTCGCGCCAGCACCGTGTAGGACGTGCCGTCGAAGCGCTCGGTGATCAGGCATACCAGCTCGCACGAAAGGATGGATTCATAGTCCCCCGCGCGGTAGTAACAGCCCACGGCCTCCCGGGTCTGTCCGTTGGCGCGGAATACCTCGGCGGAGGCCCGCAGCACCCCGCCCTGGAAACCGGCGTCCGTCTCCATGAGCCGACGGCGCAAAAACCCGGTCAGCAGTTCATGGGGATAAAATGTCTTTCGCGTCTCGCGGTACAATACCAGCGGCGCACGGCGCAATAACTGTACCAACTCCTCCTTAGGCAGAAGGTCCTCCGACGCGAGGGCGTTCAGCGTCTGCGGGGAGATCTGGTCAAACATACACAGGTGCAGCATCGCCTGCTGGTGCACGTCCGTCAACTTCTGCCAGAACAAAGCGGCGAGCAGCTCGTCCAATCCCTCGGCGTCGCGCTCCGAAAAGCCTTCCCGCAGGTTCTCCAGGTACAGCGCCACCGCCGCGGTCCAGCCGTTGGTCTTTTGATGGATCGCGCGGATCTCATCCCTGGTCGCAGAGATGCCCAACTGACGGGCGTAGGCGTCGATGTCGCTTTCGGACAGCAGCAGGTCGCGGCTTCGGATGTAGCAGGCGCTGCCCTCCAGCGCGTTCAGCACGTCCCGCAGTCGCCCGAAGTTCTGCGATATGAACACCGTGCGCAGCCCGCCCCCGCCGCACTTCGCCAGCGCGTCCAGCACCTGGGGCTGCCAGCTTTGCAGCGCGAATTGGAAGTTGTCAAACACCAGCGTCAGGGGGCCTGCGGGCTTAAGCTCCGAGAGGATGCGCGCCGCCTGTTCCGCGTTGCTTCGGTTGAGGTATCCCAAATCCTCCAGCCTGCGGGCGGCCATTTCGTCGATGGTACCGACCTGCCGGATGAACCAGCGGAAGCTGTTGTCCGCCATGCCCTCCACGGCGGTGAACCAGCACACCGTGGCGTCGCCTTCCCGAAAGAGCTGCCGAATCGCCGTGGTCTTGCCGTAGCCTGCGGGGGCCTCCAGCGCGGAGAGCGCATGGGTCCTGACGCCTCGCAGCTTCGTCAGCAGGGCCTCGGAGAAGAAGAGTCTATCCATATAAACCAACTCCCAGGGATGGTCGATCACGTCCGGTTTTCACTTTCACTGCATCGGTACCTTCATTTTCTATCCCTTGAAACTGCAAACATCTCCAAAATCTACTCCGAGTGCCTTGCAAATCCTCTCCAGCACATCCATGCGGACTGCTTCCCCGGCCAGCAGCTTTCGATAGGTGGATTCGCTGATCCCCGCGAGGCGAACGATGTCCTTCCGTTGATAACCCCGCTTTTCAAGCAGTCGCCAGAGGCGAAAATAGCTGATCATTGAAATGCGCCTTTCTCATTTGTATCGAAAACATGAGGCCCCGTCAGGATGCCTGAATGATCCTGCTCTCCATCAGCAGCGTATAGAAGTCGATTTCATCCATGTTGGCGATCTCACGATCTGCTTCCTCGAAGCGGGTTTCCCATTGCGCGGCGGTGTCCTTCTCGTTCATGGCAGCTCCCTCGTTTCTATTTTTACCATTTCAATCATTATAACATCTATTGCTCATCCATCTCAGAATGTACAAATATTATCATTTTAATGTCGTATTTTTGTCTATATCGTCAAAAGCACCCCCCCTTGACCCCGAAAATCTTCCCTCAGGTACAGTTCCCAAACCATGGAAAGTGTGCTATGCTTTTATATAGGAATATAGGCAATCGATCGTTTTCATGAGTGCTCATACAGTATTCACTGAGCCTCAATACCCCCGTGAATAGGGTGTTTTCAAATTTTCGTGTCTCCTTTTGGCGATTTTCATGTCTCCTTTTTGTATGACTCGTTTGTGGTCGTTTGGAGGACTTGTTCGGTTTACAAAATCTACACAATCGGAAAAGGAATGATAGATCCAACACAAGAGTCTAATATACATGTAAGGTCAGCATTTATCAAGGATTCAAATCCAGATTCTTTGTTAACACATAACCCATGTATTTATGATTTAGACTTTGGACGAGTGTCCAGTTTTTCGTGCCTGTAATCGTTTCAACCTCAATACCCTTTTTTAATGTCTTTCCTTTACTCTTTGTACTGGGGAAAATATATACCTTACACTTTTTCGTTATGAAGGTAGATTATCACCAATTTAGGTTTTTGCCAAGAGGAAATGCGCGTCAACAATACTAATATAAATCAAAAGTGGAGACAGAGATCCCTGCAAGCCAGGTGTACTTTCTTTGGCGCATTCTTCTGCTGACTCGTATTCATTCTGAATTCTGCGG
>ODAI014242284.1_pt1 | contig 13275 bp, 11 predicted proteins | sample 1539321 | NCBI WGS metagenome assembly ODAI01 (sample SAMN02144231, study PRJEB22623) | gut metagenome | biome: sheep rumen | host: Ovis aries | place: New Zealand | reverse complement strand
GAGGTATGGAGAAATTTTGCGATAAGTGATGTTTTTGAACCGGGCTCAACTTATAAGACGTTTACGATTTCCGGAGCTCTTGAAGAGGGTGTTATACAACCGTCGGACACATTTTATTGCGACGGAGGAGAGCAAAAGGATACATTTTATATCAAGTGTCACTACGCTAAACACGGTGGTCACGGAATGCTTGATGTAGCAGGTGCACTTGCAAATTCTTGTAATGATGTACTCATGCAGATAGCGGTAAAGGAGGGCTCCGATACATTTGATAAGTATCAGGTTTTGTTCGGATTCGGACAGAGAACCAATGTTGACTTACCGGGTGAACCGTCAAATGCAGGTCTTGCTTCGATAGTTTATCATGCAGACAGTCTTCATGTAACGGAACTTGCAACCTCATCCTTCGGTCAGGGTGTGTGTGCATCGATGATACAGATAGGAACAGCATTTTGTTCGGTTATAAACGGCGGATATTATTATCAGCCGAGAGTGGTTCAAAGAATAGAAGATGAAAACGGAAATATAATCGATAACATGGATAATGTTCTTGTCAGAAGAACAATTTCCGAAGAAACATCAGCTATTATGAGAGATGAGCTTTTTGGCGTTGTCGAAAACGGAACCGGTAAAAGAGCTTCTGTGGAAGGCTATACTATAGGCGGAAAAACAGGAACTGCGGAAAAGCTTCCTCGAGGTAACGGAAAGTATATTATTTCATTTATAGGTTTTGCACCGATTGATAATCCCCAGGTTGTGGTTTATGTGGTGGTTGATGAGCCGAATGTTGAAGATCAGGGTTCAAGTGCGGCTTCATCATTTATATTTGCGGATATAGCTACAGAGCTTTTTCCATATATGAATATTTATAAAACCAATGATAATTATGATTTGGATTTAACCGATGCTGAGGACGAAAGCACCGACTCGATTTACGAAGGTGAAATACCTGAGAATGATGTGGCAGGCGGCAGTGAAAATCCTTATGTCGGAGATAATGCTTCCGGTGAGACAACGGATGTAACTTCCGAAACATCCGAAGAGACTCCACCGGAGGCGACGACAGAAACTGTCCAATAATTTGATATTACAGGTTATACAAACCGGTAGATATAAATACAATTAAATAAAGAAAAATCGGTTCCTGTGTATGAATGTTTTTACACATCACAATAAAAAAAGATTATTACATTTTTTTGTGATTGCAATGCTTCTTTTATCGGTAATGGTTTTCAGACTGTTTTATATAATGGTCGTAAGATCAAAATATTACGGTGAGGCAGCAGTTGCAATCCAGGAGAGGGAGCGAAGCATAAAAGCACCACGGGGTCTCATATATGACAGAAACGGAGTGATACTTGCCGGAAATAAGGCGGTTTGTTCCATATCTGTCATACATAGCCGGATAACGGATGAAGAGAAAGTCATTAAAGAACTTTCAGAAAGGCTTGATATGGATGAGGCGGTTGTCAGGAAGAAGGTCGCAAAGGTTTCATCGAGGGAGAAAATAAAAAGCAATGTTGATAAAGATGTTGCTGACGAAATCCGCGACCTTGACCTTGCGGGCGTAATGGTTGACGATGATTACAAAAGGTATTATCCTTATTCAGAACTTGCTTCAAAGGTTATAGGCTTTACCGGTGCGGATAATCAGGGGATTGTCGGTATTGAGGTAGAGTATGATAAGGTTTTGATGGGTACAAATGGAAGTATAAATACACTTACCGATGCAAACGGAATTGAAATTCCGGGTGCCGCCGAAAACAGAAAAGAACCTGTTATGGGAGATAATCTGGTACTGACGCTGGATGTGAATATACAAATGTATATCGAACAGGCTGCCATGAAGGTAATGAAAGAAAAAAATGCAAACAGAGTTTGTGTAATCGTAATGAATCCGCAAAACGGAGAAATATACGGAATGGCAGATGTACCGGGATATAATCTTAATGAACCTTTTAAATATAATAAATCAGATAAAACTACAAATGAGGTTACGCAGGATGACTTAAATAATATGTGGAGAAATTTCTGCATAAACGATACCTATGAGCCGGGCTCGACTTTTAAGATAGTAACGGCAACCTCGGCTTTGGAAGAAGGCGTGGTAGGCCTGGAGGATTCCTTTTATTGTCCGGGTTACAAGCTTGTCGGTGACAGAAGAATTAAGTGCCATAAAACCGTAGGACACGGTTCGGAGACATTTAAACAGGGAATTATGAATTCATGTAATCCCGTTTTTATGGAGGTAGGGGCCAGAGTCGGAGCAAAGAGTTTTTATGATAATATGAAAAAACTCGGTTTGTTTGAAAAAACCGGAGTGGACCTTCCGGGAGAAGCAAATTCCATTTTTCACAAGCTTGAAAATGTCGGTGAGGTTGAACTTGCAACCATGTCTTTCGGACAATCGTTTCAGATAACGCCGCTTCAGCTTGTAAGAGCGGTATCGGCGGTCGTAAATGGTGGAACGCTGGTAACACCTCATTTTGGAAAATATATTACAGACAGCAATAATAATATAATAAGTGAATTAAAGTATGACCGAAAAAACGGTGTAATAAAAAACGAAACCTCGGAAACCATGAAGTACTTACTTAAGGCCGTAGTGGATGAGGGCTCCGGAAAGAATGCTTATATCGAAGGTTATTCGATAGGAGGGAAGACGGCAACAAGCGAGAAACTCCCGAGAAGCAGTAATAAATATATATCTTCCTTTATTGGCTTTGCACCTGCCGAAAATCCGGTCGTTCTTACATTGATTATGATAGATGAACCTGAGGGAGTATATTACGGTGGCACGATTGCAGCACCGGTAGTCGGAGATATTTATAATAATATTCTTCCTTATTTGGGAATTGAAAAAGAAGAAACAGAGGAAACAAAAGAAAGCAAGCACGAGTAAAGGAGAAAAAAATGAACAAATATGATGTTATATTACCGATACTTATAGCATTTGGAATAAGTGTGGTATTAAGCCCGATCTTTATTCCTTTTTTAAAAAAACTTAAATTCGGACAGTTTGTAAGAGATGAGGGTCCGGAATCGCATTTGAAAAAAGCGGGAACTCCTACAATGGGAGGACTTATTATTCTTTTCAGTATTGTTATAACATCATTATTCTATATAAAGGATTATCCTCAGATAATTCCTGTGTTGTTCTCAACCTTGGGATTTGGAATAATAGGATTTCTTGATGATTATATTAAGGTTGTTATGAAACGTTCCATGGGGCTTCATGCATGGCAGAAGATGCTCGGACAGATAATTATTACCGGCATTTTCGCTTATTATATAAATGCACATACGGATCTTGGAACAACCATGATTATACCTTTTGTAAATAAAACGGTTGATCTTGGCTGGGTTTATTATCCGTTTGTATTTTTTGTAATGGTTGGAACGGTAAACGGTGCAAACTTTACCGATGGACTGGATGGACTTGCATCCTCCGTAACTGTTCTTATCGCAACATTCTTTACCGTGGCAGCCATAGGACTTGGTTCGGGTGTTGCGCCTATTACCTGTGCGGTTGTGGGAAGTCTGCTTGGATTTTTGGTTTATAATGTTTATCCTGCAAGAGTATTTATGGGCGATACGGGCTCGCTTGCGTTGGGAGGCTTTGTGGCTTCTGTAGCATTGGTTCTTCGGATTCCGCTTATAATACTTTTGGTTGCTTTTATTTACTTTGCGGAAGTTCTTTCGGTTATGATTCAGGTTACATCATTTAAGCTTACAGGAAAAAGAGTATTCAAGATGGCACCTATACATCATCATTTTGAACTTTCGGGCTGGCCTGAGACAAAGGTCGTTGCAATATTTGCGATAGTTACGGCAATTCTTTGCTTTATCGGAATATTAGGTTTGTAAGATAAAAAATGGTCATTACATGAGGAGGATATGTTATGGATAAGAAAGTGCTGGTAGCCGGAGCGGGAAAGAGCGGAGTGGCAGCTTCAAAGCTTCTTGCAAGAAACGGCAGAGATGTAATTTTATATGATGAAAATATGAAAGGCGAACTTACAAAGGAGGTTGTTCTGGATAAGTTTAAGGACGACCCTTTTAAGAAAAGCATAGATACAATACTTGGTTCCATAACAGATGATGAAATCAAGAATTGTGACTATATGGTTATAAGCCCCGGAATACCTACGGATAACGGATTCGCTAAAAGAGTTAAAGGTCTTGGAGTAAGGGTATTAAGCGAGATAGAGCTTGCTTATATGTATGAGCAGGGTACTGTTATTGCGATTACGGGAACTAACGGAAAAACCACAACAACTACACTTGTCGGTGAAATCATGAAAGCATATAATGAAGAAACCTTTGTGGTTGGAAATATAGGTATTCCTTACACTGATCTTGCGGATAAGACTACGGAAAGCTCGGTTACGGTTGCCGAGATTTCAAGTTTTCAGCTTGAAACAGTTGAAACATTTAAGCCACATATAAGTGCTTGTCTTAATATAACTCCCGATCATCTTGACAGACATCATACATTTGAAAATTATGCTGATTGTAAGATGGCTATAGCTAAGAAGCAGACAAAAGATGATTATATTATACTTAATTATGATGACCCGGAAACTATTAAGAGAGCAAATCTTGATAATGTAAATGTGGTGCTTTTCAGCAGACTCAGTCATCTTGATGAGGGAGTATATGTTGATCATGATGATGTGGTTATTAAGAAGGATAATGTAATTACAAAGATTCTTTCATTGAAGGATATAAATTTGCTTGGTACACACAATGTTGAAAATATACTTGCTGCGGTTGCGATAACCTATTATGCGGGTGTGCCTGTTGATATTATTGAGAAGGTTTGTACCGAATTTAAGGGAGTTGCACACCGAATAGAGTATGTAAGAACAGTAAATGGTGTCAAGTACTATAATGACTCAAAGGGAACAAATCCGGATGCTGCCATTAAGGGAATTAAGGCTATGACAACCACAACCTTCCTTATAGGTGGAGGTTATGATAAGGGAGTTCCTTTTGATGACTGGATTGAAGCCTTTGATAATAAGGTAAAATATTTGGTGCTTATAGGTCAGACAGCAAAGACTATTGCAACATGTGCAAAGAATCATGGATTTAACAGTCTGGTATTTATGGATACACTGGAAGAGGCTATAGACTTTTGCTATAAAAATGCCAGACCGGGAGATGCTGTTTTGCTTTCTCCTGCATGTGCAAGCTGGGGCATGTTTAAGAGCTATGAACAAAGAGGAGATTTGTTCAGAGAATATGTAATGAATTTATCCGATAACGAATAATACTAAATTAAAGTATTATATGAGGTGATTATAATTGGGCAGAACCAAATCAAGAAGAACAATTAAAAACAGCTTGTGGGTAAAAGGCGGATATATGGATTATCAAAGCATATTTCTTATATTTGTTATCGTGCTTTTTGGTCTTATGATGGTTTACAGCGCAAGCTCATACAGAGCAATAACATATGGATTTCCGGGTACATATTTTATGAAACGTCAGGCTGTTTTTGCAATGATAGGATTTGTAATAATGTATATTGTTTCAAGAGTTAATTACAGATTCCTGTCTGATTATTCGGTTGTTTTGATATATATTGCAATTGCTTTACTGGCATATGTTTTGATACTCGGTAGAGCCAGCCACGGCGCAACAAGATGGATTCAGGTTGGTCCCATGCAGATTCAGCCGTCTGAGATTGCCAAGCCGCTTATTATAATCTATATGGCAGATGCATGTGTAAAAAAATCAAAATATTTAAACAGTATAAAAGGAATTTTTAATATAGTTTTATTGCCGCTCATTTGTATAGGACTTATAGCAGTAGAAAACTTAAGTACGGCGATTGTATGCTTTGCAATTGTAGTCGCAATTCTTTTTGTTGCAAGTCCGAAGCTTTTTAACCTTATTGTGCTTGGAATTGTCGGTTTCATTGCGGCAGCCGTTCTTGCACTGGGTGTTGGATACAGAAGCGACAGATTTGATGCATGGAAACATCCGGAAACAAGTAAATATGGTTTTCAGACCATACAGTCACTTTATGCAATTGGCTCCGGCGGTTTTTTTGGAAGAGGCCTTGGTAACAGTATTCAAAAGCTTGGTTTCCTTCCGGAGTCTCACAATGATATGATTTTTTCGGTAATATGTGAAGAACTTGGACTGTTTGGTGCTTTGGTAGTAATAACATTATTTGTTTTACTTATTTTCAGATTTAAGTTTATAGCTGACGGTGCGGTTGACAGCTTCGGTGGATTTATCATTACGGGAGTAATAACTCATGTCGCAGTTCAGCTTATAGTAAACATAGGCGTTGTAACAAATACAATACCGCCTACCGGTGTTACACTTCCGTTCATAAGCTATGGCGGTACTTCGCTTGTATTTATGCTTGCGGAAATCGGACTCGTTTTATCTGTTTCAAGACAGATGAGTTTAACGGAGCAGTAAAGTGTACACAACGAGGAAAAGTGTATGAAAAAAAGATATATTTTATTGATAGTGTTTGTAATACTTATGTCGGTTTTTATATACATAAGTACATTTAAAATAATCGAGATAAAAGTATCGGGCTGTTCCAAGGTTAATGAACAGGTAATAATCGATGCGGTAAGAGAGCAGAGCTTTGCCGACAACACTATAGTACTTTATTTTCAAAACAAAATAAAACCGATTGGTGATATCCCGTTTGTTGCAAAGATAGATATTGATTTTGTATCTAAAAATGAGATATCGGTAACGGTATATGAAAAGTCGGTAGCCGGCTGTGTAGAGTATATGGACGGTTATGTTTATTTTGACAAGGATGGAATCGTCCTCGAATCCTCACAGGAAATTATAGAAGGAGTACCTTGTATAAGAGGACTTAATTTTACCGAATGGGAAATGGGAAAAAAGCTTCCCATTGATAACGAAAGCAAGTTTAAATCCATCTTATCAATAACTCAGCTTATTGATAAGTACGGACTTGATATAGACGGCATAAAATTTACGGCTGAAAATGAAATAATCCTTTATCATGACGGGATTACAATAGAACTCGGAAAGGGGGATAATCTGGCCATTCAGATGATGAATCTCGGTAGTATTCTTGAAAACCTGGAAGGGATGGAGGGAATACTCTATATGAAAGATTTTGATTCAAATGATTCTACAGCAAGTTTTAGCAAGAAAAAATAGAAAAACCCTTGATTATTTATGAAAAAAATTATATTATATGGGTAATATTGTAACAATGTGGGTAGTTTTGCCCTGTTACATGGGGTAAAAAATAGTGAAATTTTTATTAAGGAGGAAAGAACCTTGCTTGAAATAAAGTCAAACGATGAAAAGACCCCTGCAAGAATCCTTGTGATTGGTGTAGGTGGAGCAGGAAACAACGCAGTTAACAGAATGATTGATGAAAATGTGGAAGGTGTTGAGCTTATAGCTATAAATACCGATAAGCAGATTTTATCACAGAGCAGAGCAACTACCAAAATTCAGATAGGTGAAAAGCTCACTAAAGGACTTGGTGCCGGAGCAAAACCTGAAATTGGTGCAGGTGCCGTAGAAGAGAACAGAGAAGAGATAACTGATATAATGAAGGATGCCAATATGGTTTTCGTAACCTGTGGTATGGGTGGTGGTACCGGTACAGGTGCAGCACCTGTTGTAGCAGAGATTGCAAGAAACCTTGGTATTTTAACTGTTGGTGTTGTAACCAAGCCTTTCTCGTTTGAAGGTAAACCACGTATGAACAACGCCGTAAACGGTATTGCAAAGCTTAAGGAAAATGTAGATACTCTTATAGTTATACCAAATGATAAGCTTCTTCAGATCTGTGATAAGCGTACAAGCTTACCTGAAGCATTAAAGAAGGCTGATGAGGTTCTTCAGCAGGGTGTACAGGGTATTACAGACCTTATCAATAAACCGGGTCTTATCAACCTTGACTTTGCGGATATCCAGACAGTTATGAGAGATAAGGGTGTTGCTCATATTGGTATCGGTAGAGCAAGTGGAGATAATAAAGCAGTTGACGCAATCAAGTCAGCTATGGATAGCCCATTGCTTGAAACTACTGTTTCAGGTGCTACGGATATCATTGTTAACTTCTCAGGTAACATCGGTATCGTTGAAGCATACGATGCGATTACATATCTTACTGAGGTTGCCGGAGATGGAGCAAATATCATCTTTGGTACTGTTGATAATGATGTTATGGGTGAGGATGTATGTATTACCATCATCGCAACAGGTATTGAAGGAAATGCCAAGACAGCTACAGTTTCCGTACCGGGTACACAGGCAGGTGTTTCTAAGCCGGCAACTGTTTCGGTTACACCGCTTAAGACTCCTACATACTCAGGTCAGCCTATAACAGGCGCATCAAACATCAGACCGCTTAATACTCAGATTAAGCCTGTTGCTTCTTCGGGAACAGTAGGACAGACCGCACCGGTTAAGCCGGCCGCAGGCGCTCAGCCAAACGCAGCCGGAGGCGGAATAAAAATACCGGATTTCTTAAAAAGAGGCTAATTAATTTATATTTAAATCGGGGACGGTTACGTTCCCGATTTTGCTTTATTTGCTTTTAGGGGCGATTCCTGTTGATATATATCAATAAGAACCGTCCCTGATTGCATTTTCGTAATATGTAATCATATGTGGCGTTTATGTTTGGTTATTGTGTCATTTTCGTAAAATGCAACCAAATATTACATTGATGTTAATTTGTGTATGTTGACTTTACATTTTCATAGTGATTTAATATCTTTAAGGAGTAGGAGGGAATATAGAAAATGAGTATACAATATACGGCTTTAAAAATTTATCGTAAGCAAAGTGGCTTTTCCCAGGAGGAGATAGCGGAGAAGCTTGGTGTTTCAAGACAGGCTGTGGCCAAGTGGGAAAAGGGAGAATCGAATCCGGATATAGAATGCTGTATAAAGCTTGCGGATTTATACGGAACAACTATAGATATGCTCGTAAGAGATATCAAGGACGGTGCGCAGGAGCATGATGGAAAGCACGTGTTTGGTCTTTGTAAAGTAAATGATAAGGGACAGATTACGCTTCCTGTGAATTGCAGAAAGCTTTTTAATATTAATCCGGGAGATTCTTTGCTTTTGCTTGGCGATGAAAATAAGGGCGGTATGGCTCTTGTAAATATGAAAGGTGTTCCCGGAGATTTAAGCTGATATAAAATTATATTAATCAAAAAAGAGGGATGAATATATGAATATAATTGAAACGAATAATCTGACAAAGAAATATAAGGATAAGACAGCTGTTGACTCTGTCAACCTTACGGTTAAGGAAGGAGAGCTTTTTTCACTTCTTGGTGTAAACGGTGCAGGAAAAACTACAACCATAAGAATGTTATCCTGTCTTTCTACACCTACCTCAGGAGAGGCTTTTGTAGACGGAAATAATGTTAAAGAGGATAAAGAAAAAATAAAAAGAATAATTGGTATTTCTCCGCAGGATACGGCGGTTGCGGAAAAACTGACAGTTCGTGAAAATCTTGAATTTATGGCTGAAATATATTATTCGGATAAAGAGACGATAAAAGAAAAGGTAGATAATATAATTTCGATATTCAATTTATCCGAGGTTGAAAATCAAAGATCAAAAACTCTTTCGGGAGGATGGAAGCGTAAGCTTTCCATAGCCATGGCGCTTATAAGCAATCCTAAGATTTTGTTTTTGGATGAGCCGACGCTTGGTCTGGATGTGCTTGCCAGACGTGAATTATGGCGTGCGATTGAAGCTTTAAAAGGCAAGATGACTATAATACTTACGACTCATTATATGGAGGAGGCAGAACATCTTTCGGATAGAATCGGTATTATGATTTCCGGGAAGATAGTTGCATGCGGAAATTTGTCGGAGATAGAAAATGCAGCCGGAAAACCGGGAAAAGGACTTGAAGAAGCATTTGTAACAATAGCTGAAAGCGGGGTGGCTTCAAATGAATAAGATTAAAGCATTTTCAAAGAGAAACAGAAAAGAAATATTAAGAGATCCTTTAAGTTATATTTTTTGCCTTGCGTTTCCGATAGTGATGCTTATTATTATGACTGTCGTAAACTCGAGTATACCGAAAGAGTCGGGAATGACGATTTTCAGAATAGACAATCTGTCTGCCGGTGTGGCGGTTTTCGGTCAAACATTTGTAATGCTTTTTACTGCTATTACTGTTTCGACGGACAGAACAAGTTCATTTCTTGTAAGAATGTATGCAACACCTATGACATCGAATGATTTTTCGATAGGATATATACTTCCGATGTTTGTTATAAGTATGGTTCAAAGCGTTATAATATATATTGCATCCGTTATAATATCTTTTGTGACGGGATACAGCCTTAATATCGGCGGCTTGCTTATTTCACTTTTGGCACTTGTTCCATCATCGATAATGTTCATATGTTTCGGATTTTTATTTGGAACGTTGTTTAATGAAAAGGCGGCACCGGGTATATGTTCAATAATCATTTCACTGGGTTCGTTTTTAGGTTCGATTTGGTTTGATGCAGACGGCACGGGAGGAACAATGCTTAAGATTTGCAAGGCACTTCCGTTTTATTATTGTACCAAGTCAGCGCGTTCGGCTATAAAACTTGATTTTGGAATGAGTGTTTTTTGGATTCCTATCATTATAGTCACGGTTTTCACAATTGTTCTTGGTTTTATAGCAAATTTAACATTTAAATCAAAGATGAAAGCAGATCTGGCTTAAAAAATTAGGGGCTGTTCTTATTTGTATAAAAGAACAGTCCCTGACTTTGTTTTAATATATTTATTTTTTATAATTCTATACGATTGTTTTTTAGTATATTTTGAGTATCTGCTGATAATAAATTTATATTATTTTTTGTATAAGTAAGGTTGTTATAAAGATAGGAGCTTAAGCTGTCTTCGTTGTTGTTGTCGGAACTTCCCATATTTGCAATTATATCAAGCATGTTTTCGTAAAAGGTTATAAGCAGATCGTAATCGGAATATGAGAGCATATTGTTTAATGTGTTGCTGCTTCTGTAATCATATATATTGGTTGTTGCGGTTTCGCCTGTTTTTGCAAGCGGTGTGTTTCCTGCGAGCATTGAATTTGCATATGGATTTTGACTTTGGGACTGATTTGTTTTTACTGTGTTAGTGTTGGCGGTATTTGCTGAACTTTCTGTTGTATTTGCGGCTGCCGCCGATGTTGCCGAACCGTCGACATTGTAGTTTACGTCAGGTACATTTTGTGCAACTCCGGATTCCATAATGTCATATATCCTTGATATATATTGATTAACACTGTCAAGAGGAGGCACACCGCCATATTTTGCAACTGTTCCCGTACCTGCTGCATATGCAGCCAGCATAAGAGAGGTATTACCATCATACATATCGGAAAGATTTCTTAACAGTTTTGCACCACCCATAATATTTTGATATGGATCATATGCATTTTCAACACCCATCGCCGATGCTGTACCCGGCATAAGTTGCATAATTCCCATTGCACCTGCCGAGGAAGTTACATCCGGCTGAAAACGTGATTCATTATATGCTACGGCTTTAAGCAAATCCTCCGATATACCATACGTTTCCGATGCCTCTTTGAATATAGCATCAAGACTTTTTACTTGTGAATGATTGCTTAGGTTAGCTGTTTCCTGTTCAAATATTTTATCGAATTCTCCGTTTCTAATCTGTGAAGGCTGATTGACATTTGTACTGCCTGCAACAGGAGTTTGTTCATTTATATATCCTATTCCTTCTACAAAAAGCATATTATCGCTCCTTTTATCCGGTCATCCCATATCTGATAAGGGACAAGTATCTTTTTTGCTTCGGTTTTATTCCTACTCAGACATAATAACATATATCTGATAATTTATCTATCGACATTTAAAACTGATATTGTAACCATTAAATTAAAGGTGTATTATGGAAATTGCTTATTTAAGCGTAACATGTCATATGGACGAAATGTTTAATGGACATTTTATTATAAAAGTCGGAGATTGGATTATGGTTAGAAAAAGATTATGCTTTACGGGAAGTGTTCAGGGAGTGGGCTTCAGATACAGGGCTTATCATGCTGCCATGGGGCTTGGACTGACAGGCTGGGTACAAAATCGCTGGGACGGTTCGGTGCTTATGGAGGTCCAGGGCAGCGAAGCGGAAATTGACAGATTAATAGCAACGATTAATTCCGGAAGATTTGTTTATATCGATAATATTGATTGTCAAAACATACCGATAGATGAAGAAGAAAGAAGCTTTAAAATAAGATATTCTGAATAAAATTCATAAAAATGAATATTTTTTGAATAAAAAGTGATAATTGTTGAATTTGCTGTATAATATCAATAATTGATGTTGATTTTATCGGTAGTTTAATGTATTATATTTAATTGGGTGTCATATTTGACAACCAAATATTTTTGGAGGTAGCACAATATGGTTCAAGCAGTAGTCGGAGCTAATTGGGGCGATGAAGGAAAAGGAAAAATTACTGATATGCTGGCAGAAAATGCCGACATTATAGTCAGATTTCAGGGTGGTGCAAATGCAGGCCATACAATTGTAAATAATTATGGTAAGTTTGCGCTTCATACATTGCCGTCAGGCGTATTTTATAATCACACGACAAGTATTATAGGAAATGGAGTTGCACTTAATATTCCTGTATTGTTCAATGAGATTAAATCAATCACGGATAAGAATGTTCCTATGCCGAAGATTCTTGTTTCTGACAGGGCACAGATGGTTATGCCTTATCATATTTTATTCGATCAGTATGAGGAGGAGAGACTTGCGGGTAAGTCGTTTGGTTCAACCAAGTCGGGTATAGCTCCTTTTTATTCTGATAAATATGCAAAGATTGGTTTTCAGGTAAGTGAACTTTTTGATGAAGTAGCTCTTCGAGAGAAGATTGAGAGAGTTATTGTTCAAAAGAATATATTACTTGAACACCTTTATCATAAGCCGCTTATTGATGCGGATGAAACATTTAATACTCTCATGGAGTATAAGAAGATGGTTGAGCCTTATGTATGTGATGTTTCAGCATTTTTATGGAATGCGATTAAGGAAGGCAAGAACATACTTCTTGAGGGTCAGCTCGGTTCTCTTAAGGATCCCGATCACGGTATTTATCCGATGGTTACGTCTTCTTCGACACTTGCGGCTTACGGTGCAATCGGCGCAGGTATTCCGCCTTATGAGATAAAGAAGATTGTAACTGTTGTAAAGGCATATTCAAGCGCAGTAGGAGCAGGTGCTTTCGTAAGTGAAATTTTC
>ODAI013779034.1_pt1 | contig 13276 bp, 9 predicted proteins | sample 1539321 | NCBI WGS metagenome assembly ODAI01 (sample SAMN02144231, study PRJEB22623) | gut metagenome | biome: sheep rumen | host: Ovis aries | place: New Zealand | reverse complement strand
CGAGAGATGTGCAAAGCGGGGCTGGGAATCAGTCCATCCGAAGGCGCGATATAGCAAGTAATGCAGCGGCAGCGAAGGCAGCCACTCTTCGCCTCGGATGACTTCGGTTATCTCCATCAGATGGTCATCCACGATATTGGCAAGATGGTATGTGGGCAGCTCGTCGGCACGCTTCCACAGCACCTTGTCGTCCAGCGTGCGGGTGTTGACCTCGATATGCCCGCGGATCAGGTCGTCCATCTCCACCACTTCATCTTCCGGCATCTTGAATCGCCCGGTCCAGTCGGTGGTCTCGGCGAGCAGCCGCTCAGTCTCGGCAGCAGGCAGGGTGAGGGAATTCTTCAGCGACTTCCTGCTTTCGTAGTTATAGATGAAGGTCTGTCCTGCGGCTTCCGCCTCGGCGCGTTTTGCTGCCAGTTCCTCACCGGAATCGAAGGCATAGTATGCGAAGCCGTTCGCCACCAGCTGCTCGGCATACTTGCGGTAGATGCCGCGGCGCTGGCTTTGGCGGTAAGGTGCATGAGGATGCTTCTCCGACGGAGTTTCCACCACATGGCCTTCTGCATCGACTCCTTCGTCGGGGATGATGCCGCACCAGCGCAGGGCCTCTATTATGTAGGCCTCCGCCCCTGGCACGAAGCGGTTGGAATCGGTATCCTCTATGCGGAGGATGAAGTCCCCGCCGTTCTGCTTGGCATACAGATAGTTATACAATGCGGTGCGCACGCCTCCCATGTGTAGGGGCCCGGTGGGTGAGGGCGCGAATCTTACGCGTGTCTTTTTCATTGTTCTTTCTTTTGAGGTTTGCGGCGTATGGCCGGTTCATTCTCGAGTGGACTGATGTCCTGACCTTCTTCTACAAGAAGGACTGGCTTGGCGTCGTAGCGGAAGGTCCGTTCACCGCCTTTTCCAGTATATCCTATATGGGAGCTCACATCGGCGGGAAGCGAAATGCCGTCGCCGCTGGACACCTCGTCACGGTCGTACACGTAGTCCTTGCTGATGGTTATGTAGTTGTCGGCATCGCTCAGGCCGGGGCCGATTACATCGTTGAAACGCAGACCCACCACGATGGACGTGATGTGGATGGAATCTCCCGCTTCGGGGGATTCGTCGTAAATGAGGCCGCGCTTGAAGTTGTTGCCTCCGCCGGTGTATTCGTCGATGAGGTTGTTGAGTTCCTTCATCTCGTCCATGGTGAGCCCCTGGTCGTTCTTGCCCACCGTGGTGTTCACGAGCACGTTCTTTGCACTCTTGAGGTCGAAATCGTTGAGCAGGGGAGACTCAAAGGCCTGTTTGACGGCCTTGTGGATGCGGTCTGCACCGCTTCCGCTGCCATAACCCATAAGGGCCATGCCACTGTCTTTCATCATGGTCTTCACATCTTCGAAGTCCACGTTTATGTAGCCCTTCTTCTGAATGATCTCGACTATGCCGCGAACAGCAGTCGCAAGCACTTCGTCAGCCTTGGGGAAGGCGTCGTGGATGAGCTGGTCGCCGTAGTAGTCGTAGAGGCGTTCATTGTTGATTATGATTAGGCTGTCCACGTTCTTTTCCAGCTCGTGAATACCGTCCAGTGCCCGCGAAAGAGCCTTCTTGCCTTCGTTAAGGAAGGGGATGGTGACTACTGCCACGGTGAGTATGCCGCGGTCTTTGGCCATCTTTGCAATAACCGGGGTGGCACCCGTTCCGGTGCCTCCTCCCATGCCGGCGGTTATGAATAGCATCTGGGTGCCGGATTCCAGCACCTTGCCGGCAATCTCGTCCTGGCTTTCCAGTGCAGCATTGCGCCCTTTGGTGGGATTGGTGCCGGCACCAAGCCCGTGACCGAGCTGGATCTTGGTGGGCACAGGGCTGGCGTGAAGATGCATGGAGTCCGTGTTACAGACGATGAAACTGCAGCCTTCGATGCCTTGTTCGTACATGTAGGAAACGGCATTGCAACCGCCACCTCCTACGCCGAGCACTTTGATGGTAGCCACTGTGGGCTTCCAGTCCTGGGGGGTGATAATATCTTCTTCCATATCAGTTTTCCTCCAATTTATCGTATAATCCACCAACGAAATCCTCGCCGGCCTTCAGGCTTTTCTTGGTCCATCTCACGAAGAAATTGTCTCTTGCGGGACGGGGCTCCGGTTTTGCCTTTATCTTTTTCTTCTCTTTATTCACTTCAGGTTCCACCTGATCGAAAACGCTTTCTTCCACGGGCTCGCTTTCTGCCTGAGGGCTTGCTTTTGGCTGGGAAACCTCCTCGATGCAGTTCAGGTGCTTGTCTTCGCGGGCATGCAGCAGCATACTTACGGTGGAAACGGCATCTGTTTCGCCTATGCCTGCGCAGCCGCTGAAGGAGAACTTCCTGGCACGTGGGAAGCCTATGCGGACGTTGTAGCCGGACATCTCCTTGATGAGGTTGGCGCAGCCGGCAAGGTTGGCGCAACCTCCGGTAAGCACCACTCCATTGCGCAGCCTGTCTGCATATCCGCTCTCCTGGATGAGGTAGAGGACTGCATCTACGATCTCCCGCACGCGGGCAGTGATTATCTCGGAGAGATACTTGACAGGCAACTGCTGGTCGGTGCCGTTTTCCTCGTCTACAATCTGCAGGATCTTGTCGCTCATGGTCTGGAGTTTGTCGGGCATGCAGGCACCGAAGCCGAGCTTGATGTTTTCGGCCAGTTTCTCGTTGAAACCGCACTCCAGTTTGATGTCGTTGGTAATGCTGCGCCCGCCGAAGGGGATGGCATGATAGTAACGCAGGATGCTTCCCTGGTAGATGGTGACGGAAGTCACCCCGGCACCCATCTCTATAAGCGCTACACCGTTCTCTTCTTCTTCAGATGAAAGCACGGCCTCGGCTGTGATCGGCGGCAGGAAATACTTGCGCGCCAGCGCTACATCCGCCTTGTTGAGCATGATGTCGATGTTGCGAGAGGCTTTCTTGACACCGATGAACACTTTGAAATTGCCCTGAAGGGTAGCGCTTGGCATGCCAACCACATCTTCTTCGGTGCAGTTTATAGAGTCGTCGGTGCTGAAGGACTGTGCCGATGCACCGTATATTTCCTGCTTTTCCACGTCCCCGAGAGGATAGGAATCGAGGGCCATATCCTTGATGCAGTCAATTTCTTCCTGGGTTATGCAGGCTTCGGCATCGCTTCGGTCCAGGTTTGCACTGGCGATTTCCTGGTTCACGCCGTAGCGGGGCACGCCTATCACCACCTGGGTAACCTTGATGCCAAGTTCATCTTCCGCCTCCCTGATTGCCTCCTTGAGGGGGACGGATGCCTTCGTGGGATTGAAGATGCAGCCGTAGCGCACGCCGTCGGAGGGCCTCTGGTTGTAGTAGATTATCTCGGCGTTGTCGCCGGTGATGCGTGCCACCGACAGGGCTAGTTTGGCGGTGCCGAGATCTACTGTTGCTATGTAACGGTCTTCCATACTATATATGATTTATTTTCTGCAGATTATCTGTCCTTTGTATTTAACGTTAACCGAGCTGTAGTAGTTTTCTTCTACCGACGGCCGGATGCGTTTATAGTATTCATTTATCTTGGAGAACTTCTCCGGCATGGCCTCAGGCCTCCCGAGTATGAACTGCTCCCTTCCTTCCATGGGAACTGCCACAAGATCCCCGTTGGATTCAACTCTTATGTATTTCAGTCTCTTGTCCCATTTGTTTTTCTTCATCCACTGGAGCATGCCCAGCACGTTCGCCGTCCATCTCTGTCCCTCTTCGGTGGAGGGGAGACCTTTGTAGCCTACCGGCTCATGCAGGGGGAGGGACCCTTTTATGATAGGGAATGCCTTTGCGCAATCTCCCTGGATGGGGAAGATGAATCCGCGGTCGTCGATGTAGAAAGAGTGGTCGGCCGTTTCCAATCTGGCCACAGGTTCCCTCTGCACGATGCTGATGTGCAGCACACTGTCGGATGTCCATGCCTGGGCAGAAAGGATGGCGCTGCGCGAATCCAGCACCTGCTCAATCTCGTATAGGCGGATGCTGTCCACCCTCATGCCGATGAAAGTGGGCAGTTCGCGCTTGAGATAGCCGCGTACGTCGTCTTCCGACACGAAGTTAAGCGTGTCCTTGAAACTGATTTCCACCCTTTTGCAGGTCACCAGATGCCTGCGCTCGCGCGTGGCCTGCAGCACCAGTGCGGAAACGCACAGGAACAGGGCCAGCGAGAGGGCGAACAGCAGGTATCTTACGGTTTTGCTCATTTTCGTGCGGAAAGCATTTCTTTGATAGGCTCGATGTATCGGTCGATATTGCCCGCCCCGAAGGTAACCAGTACATCCACCGGCTCCTTCTCGAGGTAGGACATGAGTTCTTCTTTAGTAATCAGCACTTTATCGGGTGCGGTCACATCCTTGAAGATGATTTCGGAAGTGACGCCCGGGATGGGCTCCTCGCGGGCAGGATAGATGTCCAGGAGGATAAGTTTGTCCAGCTTGCTCAACGCCTGCGCGAATTCAGGTGCGAAGTCCCTTGTACGGGTGTAGAGGTGAGGCTGGAAAATGCCGGTAATCTTGCGGCCGGGGAATATTTCCCGTATGGAAGATATGGCTGTGGTGAGTTCCGCGGGGTGATGGGCGTAATCGTCGATGTAGGTGAGGCCTGGAGTGTTGATGTGCTCATCCAGACGGCGTGCGGCTCCCTGGAAACTGCCTATGGCCTTGCGGATGGCATGTTCCCCAACACCGTGGCAGAGGCAGACCGCTGCCGCTGCAACACTGTTTTCCACGTTCACCCAACCGAGAGTGCCGACGCGGATGTCGGGAATTACTCCTCCGGGGTGATGCAGGTCGTAGCTGAAGTGCCCGAGAGCATCTACGCGCAGGTTTTCTGCGTGAAAGTCTGCACGTTTGTCGTTGAAATGGTATGTGAGTATGCGTGCCGGTGTATCGCTTGTGCTTACCGGAAGGCCGTATTTCAGGATGAGAGTCTTCTTGACCTGGGATGCGAACTGGCGGAAGGCTTCCTGCACATGGGCGAGGTCGCCGTAGATATCCAGATGGTCGGCGTCCATAGCCGTGATGACTGCTATGTCCGGGTGAAGCTGGAGGAAACTCCTGTCGAACTCATCGGCCTCCGCCACCACCACGTCGTTTTCGCTCATCAGCAGGTTGGTGCCATAGTTTTTGGAAATGCCGCCCAGGAAGGCGTTGCATCCCTCTCCGCATTCGGTGAGGATATGGGCTATGAGGGTGGATGTGGTTGTCTTGCCGTGAGTGCCGCCTACCGCCAGGCAGGTCTGCCCGGTGGTGATTTCGCCCAGCATGCGGCTGCGCTTGATCACGCGGTAGCCGTTCTCCTTTACGAACTGCAGTTCCTGAAGACTCTCCGGGATAGCGGGGGTGTAGACCACGAGGGTTTCCTCCACATTCTTGGGGATGCTGTCGACGTTGTCTTCGTAGTGCACGGAGATGCCCTCCTTTTCCAATGCGTGGGTGAGGTCGGACGGTGTGCGGTCGTAGCCACCCACACTGTAGCCCTTGAATTTATAGTAGCGGGCTATGGCGCTCATCCCTATGCCGCCTATTCCTATGAAGTATATGTTCTTCCAGGCCATATTACACCAGTTTGTATATTTCTTCTGCGATGGTTCCGGCAGCATCCAGACGGGCCAGCGGCGCCACATTCTTTTCTATTTCGGCAATCTTTTCCGGATTGCCGGCGAGTTCGAGTGCAGTGGAGAGAAGTTTCTGCTCTGCCTCGGCATCCTTCACTATCAGCGCCGCGCCCTTGTTCACCAGGGCCATGGCGTTGTGAGTCTGATGGTCTTCCGCCACATTGGGGGACGGCACGAAGACGGCAGCTCGCCGCACGGCGCAGATCTCGGAAATGGAAGAAGCCCCGCTGCGGGATATGATCACATCTGCTGCAGCGTATGCAAGGTCCATCCTTGCTATGAAGTCCGAATGGCGGATGGCGGGAAGGTCCCTCCCGGACATGAACTCGTCAATGCCTTTCTTATAGAACTTTCCGCACTGCCATATCACTTCCACGTCCTCTCCGCCCGGGCATCCGTCGGAAATCCATTTCTTCATGGCTTTGTTGAGGGTGCCGCTGCCCAGGCTTCCGCCCACCACGAGGATGTGCTTCCTGCCGGGGGTGAGGCCGTAGAACCTGAGAGCCTCGGCCTTGTCCGCCTCGGTGTAGGGGTGGAATTCCTTTCTTATGGGATTGCCGCTGAAGACTATCTTCTCTGCGGGGAAGAAACGCTCCATGCCGTCGTAGGCCACGCAGATGCTCTGCACTTTCTTTGCGAGCATCTTGTTGGTGAGCCCGGCGAAACCGTTCTGCTCCTGAATGAGGCAGGGAACGCCTTTGGCGGTGGCCTTGCGGAGCAGCGGGGCGCTGGCGAAGCCGCCCACTCCTATGGCTATATCCGGCTTGAATTCATCTATCAGCCGGGCGGCCATCCTCTCGCTCTTGAGCATAAGGAACGGGACTTTGATGTCGTTGATTATGTTCTTGAGGTTCAGCTGGCGCTGGAGGCCCTTGATAGGGAGCCCCACGATCTTGTAGCCGGCCGCAGGCACCTTCTCCATTTCCATCTTGCCTTCTGCTCCGACGAACAGGATTTCGGTTTCAGGATTGAGTTCCTTAAGCTTGTCGGCGATGCTGATGGCAGGGAAGATGTGCCCTCCCGTGCCGCCGCCGCTGATGATGGCGCGTATCTTCTTATATTCCATAGTCTTCTTCACTTAGTTCTTCTTCTTTAATGTTGCCGCTCTCGAAGTCGTCGAGGTCGGCAAGGTCGTGCTCGATGGCGGCGGCTTCCTGGCTGCGGTCCACAAGGGGATCTGCGTTAAGCGTTTCCCTGGCAATGCGCTTGGATGCTATCTTGCTTATGGAAAGGATGACTCCGAAGGCAATGCAGAAGCACAGGAAAGCGGATGCGCCATGGCTTACCATAGGCAGGGTCTGACCTGTCATGGGGCCTATGTCCACATTCACGCAGATGTGAAGGAAGGCCTGTCCGCATATCAGCAGCGACAGCCCGGCAACGGACAGCTTCGCGTAAAGGTCCTTTCCGCAGTTGCGCACTATGATGGCGCTGCGGGCAAGCAGCGACAGGTAGAGGAAGACTATCACCATTCCTCCCAGGATGCCGTATTCCTCTATTATAAAGCTGTACATGTAGTCTTCCGAGATGTCGGGCACCACATAGCGCTGGGTGCTCTGGCCGGGCCCTTTGCCTATGAATCCGCCCTGATGGACGGCTATCTTGGCGCTGTAGGGCTGGCGTATCTCGTCGAGTGCCTGATAGTAATCCACGCTCCCCACACGGGATTTCATTACTATGGCCTCGTAATCTTCGTTGTCAAGCACGCGGGAGAGGCCGGTGCCTATTCGCTTGAATATCTTGCCTCCGCTGATCTTGTAGGTGCCTATGCACAGGGCAAGCGCCGCGATGCCTGCAAGCATGAGTATGCCCAGATCCTTTCCCGAATCACCGCCCAGGAGGATGGTTAGGAACATGATGCCTCCAGTGAACAGGGCTGCGGAGTTGCTGCCCGGAAGCAGCAGGAGGGTGATAAGCAGGAACGGGCCGTAAACGTAGAGTATCTTCTGTGCCCTGGGCTCATTCTTCAGCCAGCGCAGTTCTTTCTTTTTGTATGCCTCGATGGCCCAGGCCAGATACAGGACCATAGCCACTTTGACCACCTCGTTGACATGGAGCTGGAGAGGACCCACCTGGATGATTCGGCGTGCGCCGTTAATCTCGATGGAGCGTACGAAGCCCAGGTCTACTCCGGAAATCAGCAGCAGGAGCAGCCCCAGGGAGAAAATGAATCCGAGACTGGACAGTTTCTTGAAGAAAGTCAGGCTTGGGATAAAGTAGCAGGCAAGTATCAGTACCAGTCCGAGAATAACTATCTTCAGGTGGTCCCACACGAGGTCCAGACGGCTTTGGCCGGGGCCAAGCAGCCTGGAGGTGGACGAGAAGATGCAGAGGATGGAGAACATGATCAGCACCAGCACGATGATCCAGACCACCTTGTCTCCCTCGGTGTTCTCGAAAAAGTTCCAGAATGTTTTCTTCTTGTCTGCCATTTTTTTACAGTCTCCTGACGGCTTCTTTGAATTTCTCTCCGCGGTCTTCGTAGTTTGCAAAAAGGTCGAAACTGGCGCAGCAGGGGCTGAGGAGAACCACATCGCCCTGCTCGGCGAATGCTGCAGAAGCCTTCACCGCTTCTTCGGCGCTGAGGGTATCCACAATTCTGTCGCTTCCCACAATCTGCTCGAATGCGGCGTGTATCTTGGTATTGTCCACACCCATGCACACAATGGCCTTTACTTTTTCTTTCACAAGCTCGGTGAGCACGCTGTAGTCGTTGCCTTTGTCTTTTCCTCCCACGATCCAGACCACGGGCTTGCTCTGGCATTCGAGAGCATACCATGCTGCATCCACATTGGTAGCTTTGGAGTCGTTGATATAGAGGACTCCACCCACGCTGAGCACCGGCTCCAGCCTGTGCTCCACTGCCTTGAAGGTCTTGAGGCTGTTGCGTATCACTTCATTGTCGATGCCGGCAGCCTTTGCCGCCAGGGCGGCTGCCATGGAATTGTAGATGTTGTGCTTCCCGCCAAGTGCGAGTTCCTTCAGGTAGATCTCGCTCTCGCTCTGCTCGTAGCGGAGCACTATCTTGTCATCCTTCAGGAAAGCTCCCTGCGCAACCTCGGTCTTCTGGGTGAAGGGCAGCATCTTTGCCTGGAGGACTATCTTGTTGAGATGGTCGATGGTGATGGCATCGTCGGAGTCGAAGATGAAGCAGTCCTCGGGACGCAGGTTCTGAGTGATGCGGAACTTGGCCCGGATATAGTTCTCGAAGTTGTAGTCGTAGCGGTCGAGGTGGTCCGGGGTGATGTTGGTGATGATGGCGATGTCCGGACGGAAATCGTAGCAGTTGTCCAGCTGGAAACTGCTGATTTCCAGCACGTAATAGTCGTGCTTCTCGGTTGCCACCTGCATCGCATAGCTCTTGCCTATATTGCCGCCCAGGCCCACGTTGAGGCCGGCGTTCTGAAGCAGGTAGTAGATGATGCTTGTAGTGGTGGTCTTGCCGTTGGATCCCGTGATGCACACTTTCTTCGCGCTATCGTAACGCGCGGCAAATTCGATTTCAGAAATGATGTGTATGCCTTTCTCGCTAAGCTTGCGCACCATAGGGGCAGCTGATGGAATGCCCGGGCTTTTGACTACCTCGTCGGCATTAAGGATGAGGGATTCAGTGTGCCCTCCCTGCTCGAAGGGGATGTCCCATTCGCGCAAAGTCTTGATGTATTCTTCTTTAATGCTGCCGTTGTCCGAAAGGAACACGTCGAATCCTTTCACCTTTGCGAGCACGGCTGCTCCAACTCCGCTCTCGGCCCCGCCGAGAATAACCATTCTTGCCATATAAATAAATACTATCTAATCTTAAGTAATGCCAAAGTGCTGACTGCCAGTATGATACCTATTATCCAGAAACGAGTGACTATGCGCGGTTCCGGCATGTTCTTCTTCTGATAATGGTGGTGCAGGGGAGCCATCAGAAACACGCGCCTGCCTTCGCCGTATTTGTGGCGGGTGTACTTGAACCAGTATTTCTGGATAAGCACGCTCGCGCTCTCCACCAGGAAGATGCCGCAGAGAAGCGGAAGGAGGAGTTCCTTGCGGATCAGCACCGAGCTCACGCCTATGATGCCTCCGATGGTAAGGCTACCCGTGTCGCCCATGAACACCTGGGCGGGGAAGGTGTTGTACCAAAGGAATCCTATCAGGGCCCCCACCAGTGCCGCCATGAAGATTGCTATCTCGCCGGTGCCGGGGAGGTACATGATATTGAGGTACTCGGAGTTGATTACGTTGCCCCCGAGGTATGCCAGCAGGCCGATTACCACCGCAACGATTGCGGAGGTGCCTGCGGAGAGGCCGTCCAGGCCGTCAGTGAGGTTCACTCCGTTTGAGCAGGCGAGAACTACCACGATGATCATTATCATGTAGATGCCCCAGGAGCAGTACACTCCGAGCTGTCCGTGGAAGGGTGAGAGCCAGGAATAATCGAATTCATGTGCCTTCACGAAGGGGATAGTGGTGACTAGCTGGTCGGTAGGGATGTCTTTGCTGATGCACACGGTGAGGGCTATCAGCAGGCCGAGCAGGAACTGAAGCACGAGCTTGCCCTTTTCCGACATGCCGTTCTTGTTGTGCTTGAATACCTTGATGTAGTCGTCGGTGAAGCCTATTCCTCCGCACCATAGGGTGGTGAGGATGAGCAGTTGGATGTAGATGTTGCCCAGGTCGCAGACCAGCAGCACGCTCACAAGCAGCGACAGCACTATGATAATGCCGCCCATCGTGGGGGTGCCCTTCTTCTCCATCTGGCCGGCCAGGCCGAGGTCGCGTATGCTCTCGCCTATCTGCTTGCGCTGAAGCCAGCGGATGATGCGTCCGCCCGCGAAGAAGGCAATCAGCATGCTTATGACCAAGGCGGCCATAGCCCTGAAGGTCAGGAAGTTCACCAGCCCCATTCCGGGGAAGTCTATATCTTTGAGATGTGTAAAGAGATGGTACAGCATTATCTTATCAGTTCAAATATTCCGTTTACTATTTCGCGTTCGTCGAAGTGATGCTTGGTGGTGCCGATGATCTGGTAGGTCTCGTGCCCCTTGCCGGCAATGAGTATGGTGGATGATGGCTTCGCCAGGGTGATGGCGGCCTTGATGGCCTCCCTGCGGTCGGTGATGCAGACAACTTTCAGCAGACCTGCCTTGCTGAACCCTGTCTTAATCTCCTCTATTATCGCATCCGGATCCTCCGTGCGGCAATTGTCGGAGGTGACGAAGATGCGGTCTGCAAGTTTCTCGGCTATGGCAGCCATCTCGGGGCGCTTGCTGCGGTCGCGGTCGCCGCCGCATCCGAAGAGACACACAAGTTCCCTTTCGGGGCAGATGTCGCGAAGCGTCTCCAGCACATTCTCCAGCGCATCGGGAGTATGGGCGTAATCGATTACGACAGCAAGGTCGCGCGGGCCTCGCAAGGTCTCAAGGCGTCCCGGGGCAGGTTCGAGCTTGCTGATTGCCAGGAGGGCCTCCTCTGCAGTGGTGCCAAGGGCGAGCGCGGTGCAGTAGATTGCGAGTATGTTGTAGGCATTATGCCTGCCGGTGAGTTTTGTCCATGCCTCGATTCCGTCGATACGGAGCAGCATGCCCTCGAAACTCTCCTCAAGTATCCTGCAGCTGTGGTCTGCAACTCCTCGGCAGGAGTAGGTGACCACCTTTGCATTGCAGTTCTGCACCATCACCGGGCCGTTCTTGTCGTCGGCGTTGATGATTGCCACGGCATCCTTGCGAAGCCCGTCGAAGAACAGTTTCTTGCAGCGAAGGTACTCCGCGAAAGTCTTGTGATAGTCCAGATGGTCGTGGGTGAGATTCGAGAAGATGCCCACCTTGAATTCCAAGCCGGCGGTGCGGTCCTGCTCGATGCCTATGGAACTGACTTCCATGAAGCAGTACTGGCATCCGGCCTCCACCATCTCCGCCATGAGGGAGTTGATGGTGATGGGGTCGGCGGTGGTGTTGGCGGTCTCGCTGCGGCGTGTGCCCACATAGTTGGCAATGGTGGACAGCAGCCCGCATTCATATCCCAGCCCGCGGAAAAGATTGTAGAGAAGGGTGACCGTAGTGGTCTTGCCGTTGGTGCCGGTGATGCCCACAAGCTGGAGTTTCCCGGAAGGGTGGCCGTAGAAGTTGTCTGCACATAGGGCAAGGCCCCTGCGGTCGGCATCTACGACCGCCACGGCGCCCTTTGCGAGGGCGTCCTCTATGTATGCGTGGCCGTCGGCGCTGCATCCTTTCACTGCGATGAAGAGCGCTCCGGGGCAAGCCTTGCGGGAATCACTCGTGATGGAGCTGATTTCCGTGCCGGCGCTGCCGTGAAGTATTGTAGCACCCGTGTTCTTTATGATCTTCTCTAGTTTCATTTCCTTGGCAGTTTAGTCCTGAACCTGGGATCGTTGGTATATACATAGTCTACCAGGGTCTTTACGGTTGCGGCCGGGATGCCGCCTCCCTGATAGCGGTAGTTCGTGTAGGTGGGGTCGGAGAATACGGAGCAGACCACGCTGTACTGCGGATCTTCTGCCGGAAAGTATCCCACGAATGTGCCCTGATACTTCCTCCGTCCCGAGGCATCGTTGTATCCTCCGCCGGGGAAAGTGCCGAAGGATGTGCCGGTCTTGCCGGCAACGGTGCATCTGGCCTTCTTGAGGAGTTTCGCCGTTCCTTCTTCGGTGACGGAGAGAAGGGCGCGCGTCATGGTGTCGGCGATGGCCTTGCTGCAGATGGATGCATTCAGCACGCTGGGGCCGCGCCTGTCGGTCACCGAGCCTGCCTTCTCTATGTCTTCTACGAGGTATGGTTTCACCATCCTGCCCTTGTTTGCGATTGCGTTGTAGAAGGTCAGGATATGGAGGGGCGTCAGTTCGGTAACGTAGCCGAAGCCCATGTTGCCCAGAGTGGTGTTGGACCATACCCTCTTGTTCTTGGGGTCGGGAATGTTGGGGGTAAGCAGGCCTTCCAGATCGAAGTCGAAGCTGTCGCCCAGGCCATAGGAGTACACCTTCTCCACATACTGCCTGGGATTCTTGGCGTAGTTCTGCACTGCCAGCGTGCCGAATACGTAGTTTGAGGAAATCTTGAAGCCGTCCCGCACGCTGATTTCCCTGGTCTTGTGCTCGCGCTCCCAATCCACGATGTGCACGTCCTGCTTCATCTTGGTGTCTTTCACGATTCCGTGATTGGTGGGGATGGTTTCGTCCAGGCTCTTGACGTATCCGTCCGAGAGGACGCTCAGCAGGGTCACCGTCTTGAATACCGAACCCGGTTCGAAACGGCGTCCGATGGCGAAGTTCGTTATCTCCTCGAAGCTGCCGGCCCTGAGCGGGTCGCGGGAGAGATTGACCATCGCGCGGATAGCGCCGGTCTTGACCTCCATCAGCACAAGGCATGCGCCGTTGAGGGTGGTCATGGAATCTATCTGCTCGTGGAGGGCCCTGTCCGCCACATCCTGGTAATCTATGTTGATGGTGGTGCGGAGATCCTGTCCGTCGATCGCGCGCACATAGCTGCTGTCGTAGTTGCGCACGCGGCCGCGGTCGCTCAGGCGGAGGTACTCGCGCCCGTCTTTGCCATGGAGTATGGCATCGTAGCGCCCCTCGAGGCCGGGATTGCCCTTGATTTCCTCTTCGGGCAGGCCTTTATTGTCGCGAACGAAACCTATGG
>ODAI012791937.1_pt1 | contig 13276 bp, 19 predicted proteins | sample 1539321 | NCBI WGS metagenome assembly ODAI01 (sample SAMN02144231, study PRJEB22623) | gut metagenome | biome: sheep rumen | host: Ovis aries | place: New Zealand | reverse complement strand
TCTCGTCGAGGAGGTTTTGCTCGCTAAGGGGCGTGGGGGCGAAGGCGTAGGTGGCGATGCGGCCGGTGATCTGGCGGTTCATCTCCTCGGGCCAGGGGCTGTAGATGTTGTGGGTGCGGAGGCCGGCCTCCACGTGGCCCACGGGGATCTGCTGGTAGAACGCAGCGAGGGCAGCGGCGGTGGAGGTGGTGGTGTCGCCGTGGACCAGCACCACATCGGGCTTGCACGTCTTGAACACGTCGCGCATACCGGTGAGCACGCGGGCGGTGACATCGTACAGGTCCTGCCCCTGCTTCATGATATTGAGGTCGAAGTCGGGCTTCACCTCGAAGATGCGCAGCACCTGGTCCAACATCTCGCGGTGCTGTCCCGTCACGCACACAATCGTCTCAAACTCCTCCGGATACTTCTGGAACTCCTTGACCAACGGGCACATCTTGATGGCCTCCGGCCGCGTTCCAAACACTAGCATTACTGTTTTCATGAGCGTATATTATAGTTATTATTTATTTCGTTTATTCTGTCAATATCAATGCGCTGATGGGATAATACACCATCGGTTTGTCGTAGATGGGCAACAACTGTTTGTTAACACCCTTTGTAATCGGGTAAAGGCGCGTGCCGGAGCCTCCGGCGAGAACTATTCCTTTCATAAATTATCGAATAATTTGTTCTGGCAGGCAGTATCGAACTGCAAACTCTCGTTCCACCTGTGCTGCCAGAAATCCTTGTTTACAGTCTTCCGTCCACAATGCTGCGGTCGAGGGTGCACTTCACATCGAAGATGACGTGGTTCTCCTTCAGCAATGCAGGCACATCCAGTCCGTCGAACTTCTTATGAGCCACAGCAGCAATAGCGGCATCGAACTTCTCGGTAGGAAGTTCGTTCACCACCTTGATGCCGTACTCGTGCTCCACAATGGCGGGATTGGCCCAAGGATCATAGACAGTGATGTTGAGGTTGTACTCCTTCAGGGCCTTGTAGATGTCGATGACCTTGGTGTTGCGCACGTCGGGACAGTTCTCCTTGAAGGTGAAGCCCAGGATGATGATGTTGGAGTTAAGCACCTGAATACCCTTCTTCAGCATCAGCTTGATGGTCTCGGTGGCGACATATTCACCCATTCCGTCGTTCATACGACGACCGGCCAGGATAATCTCGGGGTTGTAGCCGTGACGCTGTGCGCACTGGGCCAGATAGTAAGGGTCAACACCGATGCAGTGGCCACCCACCAGACCGGGACGGAACGGCAGGAAGTTCCACTTGGTGCCAGCCGCCTCCAACACATCGAGGGTATCGACACCCATCTTGTTGAAGATCTTAGAGAGTTCGTTCACGAAGGCGATGTTGATGTCACGCTGGCTGTTCTCAATCACCTTGGCAGCCTCGGCGACTTTGATGGTCGGAGCGAGGTGAGTACCGGCGGTGATGACAGAGGAATATACCTCATTGATGTACTTGCCAATCTCGGGGGTAGAGCCGGAAGTGACCTTCTTGATGTGCTCCACGGTGTGCTGTTTGTCGCCCGGATTGATACGTTCGGGGCTGTAACCGCCGTAGAAATCGACATTCATCTTCAGGCCGCTGACCTTCTCCACGACGGGGATGCACTCATCCTCGGTAACGCCGGGATAGACGGTGCTCTCATACACCACCACATCACCTTTGGAGATGACCTTGCCTACGGTGGTGCTGGCACCTACGAGGGGAGTCAGGTCGGGGTTGTTGTCGGCATCCACAGGGGTGGGAACAGCCACGACATAGAAGTTGCAGTCGCGGATCTTCTCAATGTCGCTTGTGCAGATGAATCCGTGATTGTTGATAGCATCCTGAAGGATGTCATCAGCCACTTCAAGAGTAGCATCATGACCTGCCATCAGCGCATCACAGCGCTTCTGGTTCATATCAAAACCAACAGTCTTGTACTTGGTGGAAAACAAGCGGGCCAGTGGAAGTCCTACATAGCCCAGTCCAATAACGCAAATCTTTGTCTCTTTCATTGTTATTTGATGTTTAAAAATGTTTTTCGTTTTGTTTAGAGGTTGGCCTTATACCAGTCAATAGCTTCTGCCAGACCACGGGCAAAGTCGTACTGCGGGTCGTAGCCCAGAAGGCGTTTTGCCTTGCTGATGTCGGCATTGCTGTGCTTGATGTCACCGGCACGGTCAGGACCGAAATGAGGCTCGATGTCCTTGCCAAGGGCCTTGGTGAGGTCGTAGTAGATATCGATCAAATACTCACGACCGCCGTAAGCTACATTGAACGCCTCACCGCTCGCCTCGTCGGGAGCCAGACAAGCCTTCAGGTTGGCTTCAATCACATTCTCGATATAGGTGAAGTCACGGCTCTGCTTGCCGTCGCCGTTGATGGTGGGCTGCTCATCGTTCAGCAGCTGCTTGATGAACTTGGGAATCACGGCAGCGTAGGCTCCGTGAGGATCCTGACGACGGCCAAAGACGTTGAAATAGCGGAGCCCGACAGTCTTAAGGCCATAGTGCTTGGTGTACTGCTTCGCCCACTCCTCGTCGGCACGCTTGCTCAGTGCATAAGGGCTCAGCAGATTACCCTCGATGCCCTCCTTCTTGGGCAGGTGAGCCTCGTCGCCATAGACCGAGCTGGAAGAGGCATAGACAAAAGTCTTCACCTTGTTCTGGCGAGCCGCCTCCATCATATTCAGTGTGCCCTGGATGTTGTTGGCGCAATAGAACAGCGGCATCTCGATCGAGCGAGGCACACTGCCCCAGGCCGCTTCGTTCAGCACATAGTCCACACCCTCGCAGGCCTTCATACAGGTGTCCAGGTCCTTGATGTCGCCTTTGATGAACTCATAGTTCGGATTATCGAGGAACAGATCCACATTGGCCTGCTTGCCCGTACTCAGGTCATCAAGGCAGCGCACCTTGTAACCCATCTTCAAAATCGCCTCACAAAGGTTGGAGCCAATGAATCCCGCTCCACCCGTCACCAAGAACAGCGAGTCCTTGGGGAACTGTAATTCTTTGTATAACATATATTGTATGATGGTTTATTACGTTTCTCTTCCACTGTCCAGTTCACTTAATCCTCTCCAGCATCAGCGCACTAAAGGGTTAACACCATCGGCTTGTCGTAGATGGGCAACAACTGTTTGCTAACACCCTTTGTATTCGGGTAAAGTCGCGTGCCGGAACCTCCGGCGAGAACTATTCCTTTCATAATATATAGTTTACTGTTTACCGTTTACTGTTTACCGTTTTGAGCGTCAAGTTTCTTCAATAATGAAGAGCGGAGACCGTTGAGCATCCGGGCAACGGTATCTATCTGGGGGCGAAGAGTGATAAGACTATTTTCTCCAATATATTTTAAATCCGATGCTATTATCAACTGATTATATGTCTCCATCAATGATCCATATGATATTTCATAGAAATGAAGTTGCTCTTTAAGAGAGATACGTCCACTGCCCTCTGCCAAATTGGAAGGAACAGATACTATTGCACGTCTGATCTGATCGCACAAAGCATACTTTTCGAAGTTAGGAAAACTATCAAGTAGTTGATAGACATCTACGACTAACTTGCGTGCTTCCTGCCAGGCATTCATGTTTTCGAAGGAGTACATGTTGGTTTACTGTTTACGGTTTACTGTTTACGGTTTGCTGTTTATCAATACGTAGATTGTTCTGAGTATATCATTTATTGCTGAATCAGTAGTCACATACTCATCATTGCTTTTTGAACTTTTCTTTATTACTTCAAGTAAAGGTTCAATTTCTGTTCTCGACATAAAACCTGTCAAACTTGTGATTGGTCCATAAACTGCTGCTGTAGCAGATATTCTAGGAAAAGCCTTATCTAATATTTCATATACCATATCCATTCTCTCTGAAAAAGATTCAGCAGAAAGAATCGTTGTAGAAGAATCTTCAAGTATTGATTTAATTCTTTCAATATCCATGACTTTCATTTTGTTCCAATAAAGTGAAAACTAATCTCAATCCCAGAAGTGCTCAATTGCTCCTTGTTCTTGTTCCAACTCCTTAATCGCTGTTTTCCATTGAGTGCCGTTAACATCTTTTTTGGTCAAGCGGCCTTCTTTGGCAGCATCATAAGCCATCTGTCGAAGTCTTATCACATTATAATAACGATAGTTTCGGTCATCATTCAACAGGTCATGTATGTATTCTGATAAATAACCAATCTCCCAAAAAGATTCAACTACGAAATTAATATGTTCATCTTTAACCTGAGAATAATGGGTATCGCCAGGCTGTGGGGTAAAGGCTAAAGCCCATTTGTATTTTGCCTCAATTCCTGCAGGATCCAACAATACCATATAGAATTCCTCTACCTTATGATTAATCATAGCAAGCGCTAATGCAATCTTATCAACATCAAGTTTATCAGAGGCATCTTGTATCTTCCATACAGATAGCCCATGATTATCAACGTTCAACTCTGATATTGAGTCTGCATCAAGGTCATCGGTGCCAAACCAACCGTCTTCGGTTATCTTTCTTGCGTAGAGCATTTCTTCTCTAATGATTCCTTAACTGAATTATACTTCATGGCAATCCATGGTTGCTGGGGTACATCGACCTGTAAAAGAAGTTTTAGAGCTTCTGGGCATGCCCAATGGGCAAACAGGTTAAATGCTGCAGACTTTACCCGTGATGACTTGTTACTGATACTTGCCAACGCAATAGTCTGGCCCATAGGTTTCAATTCATCATACTTATAATCATTAAGCAATGTGAGAATCTTAACGCAAAGCCGCTCGTCATCATAGTGCTCAATAAAATAGTCATTAAGCAAAATAAGAGTTTCATCTGGTTTCTCTGCCAGAAGTTGCGACATCATTTCTGTTGCTTGATTGTCTTCTCCTGGTTTAAAGTTAGTATCCTGTATGGTAGCCAAAAACTTTTTTTCATACTTTGATCGAAATGTCTTGTTATTCGCGGGTACAACTTTTGATGATGATGCATTATCATTATTTCTATCACTAATCTTAGGGTATGTCCATGTCAGAAATTCCTGCATCTGTTCATCAGAGATATAATGAAATGAGCGTTCTGTATATGCCGAGATGAATTTTTGTATCTCACGAGAACCATAAGAAGTCTCTAGAAGATGTTTTAAAACATCCTCATAATCCCCTAACATTCCCATTGGATAAACCAACGAAGAATCTAAGGAAGAACTGTTTTTTACTTTAATCTTCATCCTCAAAAACACTCTGATAATGCACTACTGCTTCATCGATGACAGATGAAGCATGTGTCCAAAACTTACCTTGAACGGCTAATATGTTATCTGCACTTGTACCAACCAAGGTGTTTACATCCATATCCAACAAAACACCCCTTCGGGTATTAATGCTTGGAATCAGTATAGTATTTGTTAGTTGGTAAACATTGTTAACTATTACACTCTTTGCTCCATCATCTGTAGTCAGTTTGGTTCGAAGTACCTTGCGCAATTGCCACTCTACTGGCTGTTCATCCTTAATCTTTGCCAGTTTTGAGTAGATTTGCATACTTTTATCTTCATCCATAGAATATACAATACTACCACATAGTGCCAGACGTACCACTCTATGATTCATATTGGTAGATAATATGTTCACTATCTTGTCAACTGTCGTACGAAACGATTCCCAGGTTTCACCTGCCTTCGTACTCTCAATATCTGCACGGTCAGGACCAAAATTTACCTTCAACGTGTTATCAAGATACTTTAAGTCTAGAGATAGAACCTCTTCCTGCTCAATGCCTTGAGGGGTAATTTTAAAACCGAGACCTTTGTTCACCGAAGGAAGCAAGTTCATCTTCGAAAACTCACTAACGTACAAAGGAAGTATATCCTCTGTAATATTAAAAGGGTTAGCTACAAAAAGCGTTGCCCTACGGTTTACAAATTTCCACTCCATACGATTATTTTTTATTGTTTACAGACATCCAAACAACTATTATGCCATGATAGTTGTTCGGACACCTTATTTATATTTTTTTATTCAAACTTCACTTCATTTATGAACAAACCATCTTATTGGTGTTTGTTTCCGGCTCTTGTCGTTTTACAGAGAATTTGCCCCTTTCGCGATCAAACCATAATTCGTATTTTTCTTTTTCACCTTTCACAATCCCCTTAACTATCACCTTGTCATAATCCACTTTGTCTATAACAACTATGCCTTCAAGAGATATTTCTATGCTGGAAATAGTTATTTGTGCATCTTGGAACTTGCTAATCAATCCGCACCTAATAGAGTCAATTACGGACTGTATTGTCATTTCTTCTATCTTCATTATATATTCCGATAGCGCAGATAGCGCAGATTACATTATTACATAATGCGCAGATAACGCAGATTGCAATGATTACGCGGATTATTTAGGAAACGGATTGAACGGAACAGGAAATCTTGAGATGGACTCCACCAACGAAGCTACATCCAATAATTCCAACGTTAATCATTTGTTTGTTTAGTATTTTAAATTGTTGATGTTTATTTTGTTTAATTATACTGACATTATGGCATATAATCTTTGTTCCATTTAAAAGAAGCAGACTGGCATGCCTTTTGCATTCATGAAAGTAGAATAAGTCTTTCTCGTTTCCAGCTAAACGTTAATGCTAAAAAGTGTGCTGGCAAGTTGCTGATGCTTTGCGTGATGAATCAGACCATGCTCTCTGGGTGAAGTGATTATTGAATCTCAAAAAATTTTGCTATGTTATCGGCGTATGATTTGAAAGGTATTGCCTCTGCCGGTGGCAACCTCACAATTGATGGAAGCTTGTATACTCCTTATGACATTAAGGGTATAGCAGAAGCAGGAAACAAGACTGGTGCTTCACTTGTCGTGAAGAATGCTTCAAAGTTGAGTGCATATGATTGTAAAGGTATTGCAGCGGCTAATCCTGGGCATGTCACATTTGATTTTGGAGTGTAATTCCATCAATTAGAGATTCTCTTTTGAGAGACAAGCTGCTCTGTCAGGTGACAGCATGATGATTAACTAACAATTTATGTTATGGCGAAGAAAGTTACTTCAAAACCTGTGGCTAAGAAGGCTTCTCAGGCTCTAAGGGATGGCAGATCCAGTGCCAGGACTAAAAGCATCGCAGGTAGTGCCTTATCACAGAGAGAGAAAAAGAAATGATTCTCTTACTATTTAGAGGATGTTCCCATGCGGGCATCCTCTTTATTTTTAAGTACATATATTATTGAAATCCATCATCAACAGAGCCATCTTAATGGCCACCGGTCGGGTTCCATAAACAAGCATTACTTTCTTCATTATCGTATATTGTTATTGTTTATTTCGGTTCCCCGGGTCAAGGGGACAGACCCTCTGACCCGCGTGAGACTATACTAATACTTTTTTTCTAAACCAAGTGTTTGGGTCCCTCACCTATTACAGCTCTTCTGTTTCGTTCAACCTGGATAATGCGATTGGCATACTCTTTAATCTTATTGACGATCCACATATATGCCGTACTACCTTCGGTATAATCTGCCTCTGCAAACATATCAATCCTGTCATCCTCTCGTAATTGCTCCACTTGTTTAAAGGCTCGCTCATCACCCTTTGGATATATGGCAAACGTAGAACCGCCATACTTCTTTACCAACGAGAATGCGGGCACATCGCTCGGGCCATCAGCTATGTATATCATATTTTCAAATGACACACGACGCTGTGTATCGTTCATCTTAGAGTTTACATTTATTTTCGGGTCTTTATTGACACCCTTGTTTATTTCGAAAATGGCCTTCGTCTTGGTCGTATTATCAATTGTGTAGCATATTTCACTGATGATTGGTTCATCCTCTATGCCTTTACCCTCAATCAATTCACAACCCCATATATCTTCCACAATATCCTTAAGTGCAGTTCCCTTGATAACTTCAGCGAACCCAGTACTGACGATATAGTGCTCAACACGGATGTTGTATTCTTTGCACTCAGCATTATCCTTGAGAACATCTTTTGTCTTCTGCAAGAATTCGGGGATGCCTGCATAAAAGCACTGCTTGGCTCCATATTCGCGAAGTTTTGCATTGCTCAGGCCATGGAAAGTACCATCCTTGGCCTTACGGGTAAAGTGTATAAGGTAAGCTGTATCAGGATTCACTCTCACACCTTGCTCTTTCATCACCTCAGGCATACTATTCACCTCTGCCCAGAATGCTTTTTCATCGACACCATAATCTTCAAAGATTGGAGATTGCATATAGCCATTAATCAACGTTTTGTCGAAATCCCAAATAATGGCAATAACGTTCTGCATAGTGATTGAGTTATTTAGTTGTTCTTATCGTTACAGGGTAAATCAAAAGCATTAAGGATATCTGCCTCTGCGGCCAGACGCTCTGACTCGGTGCCATAAAAGGAATGAATGCAAATGCAATTAGAATTCCCACGCATAATGCAGTTCTCCTTATGATGATTGTAGAAACGAGTAGACAAATCTCTGGTTTCCCCTACATATATCAAGTCGTGCGTAAAAGATAATCCATTAGGGAAGCGTCTAGTAAAAGCATATAATGCCGGAATGTTTTTAAATGCGTCCAACAAGTCTGCAAACTTGCTGAAGCCATACACATTAAATATGTAGTTGGTTCCAGACTTTCCTTGAATGGTTATTGTGGTATCTAAATCTTTTACCATAATACTGATTATTGCGTTAGTTTTTTAACCGTTTTCTTAATTTCTCTGCATCTTCCGCAAACCTTTCAACAGTTCCGGGGGCTGACTTTCCCATTAGTTGCTCCATTGGAGAACGGTCATCAATCTGTATATTGAAAATTGGGTCATTGAAAGAGACGTATATGCGTTGAGCCAGATTCTGTTTTTCAGAGTCAGGAACGCCTCCTCTACGTATGCATCCAACCCCTTTTTACCCATAAGCCGTCTTCAGACTCGCTTCGCTCGAAGAAGCGACCTGAGGTCGAGCGAGCCCCAGCATTTGCTGGGGTTCCTGGCAGTTAAAAAGGAATCGGGTTTTGTTGCTTTTATGTGTTTTTAACCTAGCACCTCTTGGGCAATGAGCTCATAATCAATCCCTACATCTGCCCACGTTTGCGCATGGCAAGTTCACCCTCCAGTTTGGCATACTTCTCTTTCAAATTTTCGTATGCATCAGCCACCCTCTCCAGATGTGCCACTCTTTCACCCATGACTTTATTGGAATTCAAGAGAGTTTCAACGGCTTGAAGAAGATCGTTTATCTGCTTTTGATACTCTTCACGTTCCATATCTGACAACTGACCGCCCTTCACAGAAGATGCCTCTGCTTCCAGCTACATCCTCCGAATACTCCTTCCACAGTTTTTCAATGTCTTTACTACTTACTGCCATAAATCCTATTTTTAGAATTCATGGCGCAAAGGTAATCATTTGATCTTATCTGGACAAAGAAGCAATTGAGTGCTTACCGGTATAATAAGGCGCTCTCTCCTTAAGCCATAATCAAAACCTGTAAAGAGTCTTATTACTTCTTTTATCATTGGGAAATCTATTCTTACAATTTCACAAATACAAACGTAGGTTTGTGGTTTATTCCAACAGAGTATTCCTTATGCCTGTATGCTTCGTCATCAATGGTTGCCGTGTAATGGTGGGTTATAATATACAGCTCCAATTCCGTTTCATTTGTACAATGAGCAATCTGTTGGTCTCCCAGCAAGGTTGCTACTTCATTGAAGTCCATATCCCTGTCAAGAAGCACAGCATCCGTCTGGTCTTTCAGAACCACCTTGACCGGCTTGTTCTGTCCAGGCACGTCAAGTTCAGTGAACACAATCACAATAGGTTGGTTGATGCCCACAGAGTAGTTGGAATTATAATATGGTAATCCATTAATTGTGGTATGATAATGATTACGCATCAGGTAACTGAACAACTCACTTAGACTACGCTGCGCCTTTACCATAGGATCGTTCAACACATCAGCCAACTCCTCAACACTCGTCATCACCCGGGTAATCATACCCACCTTATTCTTCAATAAAATCTGTAACATATCTCGATCGGTTTTTGTTTATTTATGTATTACATGTGAAACGCCCCGTTAGATCTCTGAAGTAAGATGGATGAAGGAACCATTGGTTCACGGTTCTAGGACGATCCAAGCGACCCAGAGTCGAGCGCATGATTCATTGTTCATGGTTCATAGCGAACAGTTCCCTTTCCTTTATAATACTCTTTTTACAAGCAATATCTGTATTCTACCTCTAACCATTAACACTTAACCATTGGGCATAATTGCTGCTCCAGTTTATTGTCTGCCTTCTTTCTTTCGGTTATCTACTCGCGATTCCGCTTGCGAGTAAGGACGGAGAGCATTTATGATTCTATATTAACCTACCCAAATATTGATTTCTCTAATTCTTGATATATCGCTGTCTCTGGCGTTATTAACGGAACAATTGTATTCAGAATAAACGATTCTCTGGTATTTCCACAGCGAATCAATGACAATATTCGTTTCAACGCTACGGTAATAGAACCACTAGCAGATTTTACATCATCAGATGGATTCCCCCTACCTATACTGGCTGAAATTTCAGCATTTCTTGCTGCTTGACAATCTGCAAGCAGTTCTGGATGACCGGATGATTTACAGAGTTTATCCAGTATTTCATCTTCAAACAAGTAGCATTCAATATGTCTCCGACTTGAAGTTTTTACACCTTTTGCCAATAACGTAGTTACTTCCGGGTCACTCAAATCATCCCTATCAACCACTTTGATGATTGTTGACCCATGCAACAATTCGGTAATCGACTTAATTGTCGTATTCTCCTTATTCTCCACTTCAGAGCAAGAGCCTGCTGACACAAATGCCACATCCGGATAATACTCTCCAAATATCTTCGTATATACTTGTGCGTCAAAATTCGGATTAGCATGTCCTTTAGGGTTCCCTTCACAGAAAACAATCCTTTGGGGGGCAATAAAAGCAGAGAAATCATCAAGAGCCAATTGCATAAATCTATGCAGGATAGCCTTATTAATAATAGTTGGCATTATTGTGACCTGTGTATCAAAATCTCTTCCATCAAAATCTAGAAATACAACGGTGCCAGGATTTACATCTTCTAGAGCCTGAGCTCTGCGTAACATTCCCAACGAGTGGGTAGACACCCATAACTGTGAGTCTGCCGGAATCAAATCATACAGTTCCTTAAGCAATACTGACTGCAAATGAGTATGCATATGCGCTTCAGGCTCATCAATGCAATAAACTGCATTAGGGAAAGAACTGGATTTGACTATCAAATCAAGTATAAGGTCGAAAGCTGATTTCTCGCCCGCTGACAAATTCTTGTAGTGAAAATTATCTACTAAACCTTTAGTGAAGTAGAATGATCCATTATTAAGAGGGTCGTCACCGACGCTGGTAAATATCAAATCGCCAAAAACCCTTTTTAACGATTCTCTAATTTTTCCAATTAACTCTTCGCGCAAGGCATGAACTGTTTTTGCATCGTTTTCGCCCTTGAAAAGACCTGAAACAGCAGATGAAACCAATCGTTGGTAATTTGATGATACTGTAGCATCGGTGCTCATCAGGTCGTTTTTTAAAGAGCGGGTTGGGTCATCTTGCCGAGAGAAATTATGAATGGTAAAGTCTGGATCATTCCTATAAGCAGAACGGAAATAGAACTTCCCTTTGATCATGTCCTGATTAGTGAATGTTGCATCATGGAAGTTCATTTCCACTCGGGTAACCCTTTGATACCAATCTCTTATTGAGTCATCTACACCTTCTTCTTTTTTTACACTATATACTTTATCGCCAGCACTACTAAAACCTCTCCACCTATACCAATGGTTGAAAGCCTCAAACAAAGATGTCTTTCCACAACCATTAGGTCCCACAAGCACCACTAACTTAGCAGTAGCAGGTATACCTGTCACTGTCAAATCGGTAAAACGCTTGTAATGCTGTATATGAATATCTTGTATCTTCATAATAAAAAATCAGGTTCTTCTATCAAACTTCATCCTTTACTTGTCCTCTTCTTTATCCTTCTCCATGCATGTGTCAAGAATAAGAACGCCATTGTTCTGGCAGGCAGTATCGAACTGCAAACGTGTGTTCCGCCCGTGCTGCCAGAAATCCATTTATCTTAGATGTGCTCCTCGAATCCACGGAAGTGGACGTTGAGCTCGTGGAGAGGTGCCAGAAGGGTGCCGAGGGGTGTGCCCTGGGTCATCTTGGCAAAGGCATTGACATCCTTGGGGAAGCACTTGCCGCCATAGCCGAACTTGCCGTCGGGACCGGGGACATAGGTGTGGGTGTCGTTGATATAGCCGGACAGCAGCACACCGGTATGCACCTTGCGCCAGTCAGCACCCATCTGCTCGCAATACTCGCGGCAGGCGTTGAAGTAGGTGACCTTGTAGGCACCGAAGACATTATGCATATACTTGGTCAGCTCGGCCTCCAGCGGGGTCATGACGGCGAACTTCTTGCCGACAAAGATCTTGGTGAGGAGGTCGTGGGCACCGGTGAAGACCATGGTCTGTTTCTTGAAGTCCTCGAGGAAGGTGCGCTCGGTGAGGAACTCAGGCATATAGCACACCTGGTGACCGGTCTCACGCGAGAGCATCTCGCTGGTGCCGGGAAGGATGGTGGTGCGGACGAAGACGGGGACATCGGGAAGGTTGGTGATGAGCTGTTTCATCAGCGTGAGATCCTGCGTGCCGTCGTCCTCGGTGGGGACATGAATCTGCAGGAAAGCGATGTCGATATTGCTCAGGTCATCGTTGTAGCCCTTGGGAGGGTCACTGATGAAGAGTTTACACTCAGGGTTGTTGTGTTCCAACCAGTCTTTGAGGGCTCCACCTACGAAGCCACATCCGATAATTCCAACGTTAATCATAATGATATTTAATGATTTAAGGTTTCGTTTTTGAACACGAATTAGGACTAAGTTTTAATCACTAATTGAGATAAATATCATTCACTAATGCTGATAAATTGGCATTGCGATGGACGTGTTAAATCCAATTTATCTCACGCTGCATAGCGCAGATTATCTCAATTCGTAACCTAAGTATTTATCTTAATTCGTGACCTAATATTAGTGACAATTAGTGAATTAAATTTGTCCCAATTTGTGTTTAAGATAAACCTTTGTATTCTGCGAGATGAGTGGGAGGGGCGTGATGAGGGAGGCGGAGGGGGGAGGGGTTATTTCTTGAGCCTGAGGATTTTTTTTGCGGGCACCTTCATGTAGGCACATCCGAGGGAGCCGACGCGGACGCCGACGTAGGTGGAG
>ODAI011095304.1_pt1 | contig 13276 bp, 17 predicted proteins | sample 1539321 | NCBI WGS metagenome assembly ODAI01 (sample SAMN02144231, study PRJEB22623) | gut metagenome | biome: sheep rumen | host: Ovis aries | place: New Zealand | reverse complement strand
CAGGATATCGTAGGCGCAGCGGACCAGATTGACAGATATCTCAATGCTATATGATGGTGTCCGTTTTATTGGACATCGAGTCCCACCAGTCCCACACCCAGTCCCACACCTATATACCCCAAAATACCCCAAAATGTCCCATATGTTCGATTGATATATCCATAAAATGCAAAAAAGAAAACCCCTGCAAGCCGCTTAAAATAAGGCTTTGCAAGGGTTTTTCTTTAGCCGTGCGTGAGAGGATTCGAACCCCCGACACCTTGGTCCGTAGTCACAGCATAAACGCCGTATTTATGCCCTTTGTGGAGGGTAGTCCCACATCCAGTCCCACACTATCTCTTTCTCAACGGTGGCATTATACCGTCCCGGATGATTTTAGGCAATAAAAAACGCCTACCGCCTGCATAAGCAAGTGGTAGGCGCTGCTTTATATATGGATGGGGGCCGTCCATATTAAGCCTTAGTCAGTTTGCCGTTTTTGAGCATTGCGAGAAGCTTCATGTTCTGGGCGGCTGTCCCTGTGTATTCGCTGATATTGTTGGCCGCTGCGATGAGCTTTCTGTGCTTCATGGAGGTGTCCTTTTCTCCGACGGCCTTAAGGGCTGTGATAATCGACTCGGAGGATCCGGAGTACTTCGGATAGTACTTAACCGTCTCCTTCTTTGTCTCCTTCTTGGTTTTTTTCTCCGTTGCGGTGGCTTCTTCGCGCTCCGTTATAACTACGGTGTGGCCCTTACTTAGTCGCGTTACGGCTATGTCGCCCTTGTAGAGCTTCATCCCAGAAGTGTATGGTATCACATCAAAAAGCCCGGTGGCTTTGAGCACTGTTGCCTCGTTTGCAGTGGTGAAGTCTCCCGGATCGATGCCGGTGGCTTCCTTTACGCACTGGCGGACCAAAGACGAACAGTCTGCGTTGCAGGGGGTGATCGTCTCGATACCGTACTTGATGATCCCATAGCGGTCACTCTGGGAGTAGCCGATATTTTTATTCATGCAGGCAAGGATCATCTTCTCTCCGATCTTCGCCCGGATCTTTTTATCCTTGCACCGGATGATGTTCCAGCCTTTAGAGTGTACATAAAAGTCCTGGATACTCAACTCGCCCTTTACATCAAAGATACTGTCCTGCTTCTGATCTCCGGCTTTGCCACCGGAATACTTACCGCGCTCGTCGCTTCGCGCCGATCCTACTTTATACATCTTTGTCGTCACCTCCTGTACTCTCCATGCCTACGCTCGCCTTATCCTCTGCCGTTTTCTGTATCAATTTAATAATGGGCATAAGGAAGGGCGGCAGATTTACGCCGATATCTATCATATTTTCCAGTATCGATATCAGCTCGGAGCATATGATCCAGATAGCCACGATGCACGCCACCAAAAAAGTAAAAGGAAGCTCCACGGCTCCGACATCTGCAGCATATTTGATAAGCTCATCAATTATCACTCCTACCACCACCAAAAGCCACATACATACCTTTTTGATGATCCCTTTTAGACTCCTGTAAGAGGATAGCTTCTCATCCCTTGACGGCACCGCCATAAGCCCTGTTGCATAGTCTATGCAGTTACACAGTACCATGAGCAGTACCGGGACATAGAGATTGCCCAAAGCTGCTGATATCATTGCCATTATAGCTGTGGCACCTGCTTTAATTCCGTTCAGTTCGTTCATTGTCTCTCCTTTACATTTCTTTTCTGATCTCTGCCGCCCTGTTTATCTTTTCCACTACAGTCTCCAACTCCTCTGCGTTCAATTCGGCTTTTAGTGCTATGAGGTTAAACATCTCATCAATGACGGCCTTTTGGAGATTTATAATCTCCTCCTGGCAGGTCACTATATGCAAAAGTCGCTCCTCGCATGAGTCAAGGTCAAAATCTTTCGATAACAGGGCGCATTGTCCGCTCGTCCGATACTGACATCTATCCATCGTATTCCTCACCCGTGATATACTTATATTCCTCTTCGGTAATCGTTCCTTTTGCTACGCGCTCCCTTATCTGCTCTTTCGTGAGCTGCCTGGATTCGTATAGCCGCTTTAAGCTCTTTACAAGCGTTCTCATAGCACTCCCTCCTCAATAAGCTGCATTGTGTATGCGTCTATAGCTTTAGACGCATCGATCTCCTCGACGCTTTTTAGCATCTGATACTCCGACTCTGTGATCTTTCTTGACTCGCACTTGTAGTCTGCATATGCAGGCATATTGTCGGCTTCGTGTTCAACTTTCTCAATGTTCCTACGCTGCATATAGAGCCCTGGAGCTATCACCTGCAGCTCTTCGGGATACTGCGAGCATATTTCCTGCTTCCACTCTGTCATTTTTGTTCGCCTCCTTGTCTAACTTTGATACTATCTTTTTAAGCTTTCCTATATTCACATACGGCTTTATATGTTTTAGGTAGCATTCCCTCGATGCCGTATATTTAAACCATCCCATCCGGCTAACCATACCACGCGCCATCTTTATGTAGTATCTTCTGCCTTTATCCTTTGCCTTCTTCAATCTTCTGGCAGTTCTGGTAGCCCTTATCATTATGCTCTTTCTGATTACCGTCCTGTCTCTAAAGAATAGAAAGCCCATAAAGTCCAGTGGTCTTCCGATGTGTATGTTCTTGCCATCTTTTGTCTTGTGCCTTGTCTCATAGTCGAACTTGAATATTTGCCATGTCCGTTTTAGTTTGAGCCTCAGCTTGCTCAGTGTTCCTCTTACCGTTTCATGTATCTTCTTGAGCTGTTTCTTAGAGTTTGATACAATCACGATGTCATCCACATATCTGACCATCTTTCCGCCAGCACCCTCTATAGCCTCATCGACAGTCGCAAGCACATAATTTGCTATCCATGGACTTATAAAAAGACCGATGAGTATGCCCTTTGCGACATATCTATAAATCTTTTCTATACAGTACAAAAATCTTTCATCCGCTATGTCCCGCCTCAAAGCTCTTATTACAATTGATATCCGTGTACTGTCATAGAATTTTCTGACATCAGCTTTATAAATATATCTGAAGCCTGCTTTTATCCACTTTTCTATAGTTCTCTTACCGCTATGGGCTCCACGTCCAGGGATGCATCCGCAAGCATTCTTACTCAGCCTTCTTGTAACTATAGGCTTTAGTACTTCGACGATGATGTGAAAATACCACTGCTCGCGTATATCTGCCAGGTGAGCTTCACGTCTCTTGCCGTGTTCGTTCACGATCTTAGTTTTTCTTTTCTTTGGTGGCTGGTATCCTTCGTCAGGATGTTCTGGTACAGTCTTTGATATCATAAGCCTCATCTTCTCAGCCTCTTCATCAAAGTTACTGTCTATGTATCTTACCTCCGGTCTTTTCGTCTTGCCTTTTCTTAAGTTCCTCCAGCCTCTTCTGATCACCTCCGGTTTCTGCATCTTTGACCATAGATACTTGTATTTCTTGTCTTTCTTTGGCGCTATAAGCGTCCTTGCCTCTTTGTTCCTCATTATCTACCTTAAGATTTTTTCTATCTCCTACGGGCACTATGCACGACCACTTATGTGCCCGCCCTGCATCGGAATAATTTCCACTCCCCAAACCACTAAGGGCGGATAAACGGTGTTTCAACCGTCAGCGGTGTAGGTCATAGGTTGCCTTTGTGTTGTTCTTCCGACATTTGGTAGAAATACGGCGAAGCCAATGTTCCAGTTCGCGTTCGTGGCAGTGTTGTTCCAATTCCGAGCACGCACGCCGTCATGAGCCCCGTTGTTGCAATTACCGAAGCGAAGCAGGACGGCTCCCCGCAAGACGGCAACCTATTCCCCTGTTTTTATTGTATTTAAAACTACTCGTGGGGGAATTGCGCTCCGCGCACCCCCACACCCCCTAACCGGCTATGCCGGGCAGGTGTTACAGAAAAACGGCGAAGCCAATGTTCCAGGCCGCGTGCGTGGCAGTGTTGTTCCAAGCCCGAGCACGCACGCCGTCAAGAGCCCCGCTGTCGCAACTACCGAAGCGAAGCAGGACGGCTGTCATACTGCTCTGCGAATTACTATTGTATGTGCCGTCACAAGGCCCCAGCTCCGTGCTTCCTTCTGGGGATGACTGATCAGGGATCGAGCCGTATCTTTCAACAGCAATATAGTGCAGCGGATATCTCCACGCTCCTCCTCTCGTATCAGATACTCTTATTCCTGTGTCTTCGTATGACGCTCCGGTCACATCATACTTATAGTCTTTCGATACTCTGATTACTCCGTTCACTACTATCTCATACGGATCTCTCATCCACTGCTGATATGTGCCAAGCACGATCGAGTGTAGTATCTTGTTCAGACTCCTTCCGTCAGACGATCCATAGAACTGACCTCCTCCGACTACAGCATTTGCAAGCACGCCATAGGTAGGCGACAAAGCTGAGTCGTATCCGTTCATATTTCCATCACCGAAAGCTGCCTGCAGGTTTGATGTGCCGGACATCATCATCAAAAGGTCAATAATAACCTCTACGATAGGCCCTCCGAAAAACTTCGCATTCGCGTGAAAAGCTGTTATGGCAGAATACTGGTCCGCCGTAGTCTTTGAATGGCTTGGCTGTGTGCCGGCTATACACTGCGCCTTATTGTTTGCGTCGATTGATCCGTAAAACATCGGGATCCATCTGTATGGTGCGCCATTAAAGCCGTCGTCTGTAAATCCCTCTTTTGGCGTGAATGAAAACAGCACTATCCTGTCGTTGCCTATCATTTCCTGCTTGCGGTAAATTCTGATAATCTTTGAAAATGCGCCACCGGCATACGACGCATTGGATACGTCAGAAGCCGTAACGCCATCTGCTTTTTTTGTATAGTCAGTTTCCGACAGCTGGTAGTCGGGTGCTCCACTCGCCTTTACCATCCACGGCTTATTTTCTGTAATCACAGGAAATGTCGCCCATGATCCAAGGGAATAAGTATGAGCCGCCTTATCTACTGTGATATTCGTGTAGTCCTTATTGATGCCTATAGCTTCAATCCTGCTTTCAGGATCTGCTATATCACCATGCTCGATAAATCCATAGCAATCCCCGTCTGTAAGAATCGCGTATATCTTATCAAGTGTCTCCTTATCTGCTACATAAATCCTATCGCCTGCTGCCATGCTATACCTCCTCTATGTATAATAATCCATTATTTACGCCGAACTTGTAGACCAGAGCCGTGCTGTCGTCCGGCAGTGTGTTCGCATCAGACCACTCGTCTCCATCTTTTACCTGCAGCTTGCCACCGAAGTATCTTGCGCCGTGTGTTCCTTCTTCGGAAGCTATATACTCGGCTTCGTGATCTTCGAAATCTTGCGCCAGCGCAAAAGCTCCTGATGTATCGACCTCAATATCTACGTCATTTGTATAAGCTACATACCACTTATGGATGATCTGTGTCAGGTTGCTTCCGTCATACCCCGGAAGCTCGCGCCCTCCGTCATCCGGGACTGCTGCCACAGCGTACAGGTACTCTGTATCCCCTACTCTGCAGTACAATCCTATCTCATTTACCCGGTACCCTGCTGCCACAATGGTCTGCGCTCCGTCATAGTTCACAAGTACCGCTCCAAGCGTCACGCCATCAGGATCACTGTCCTTTGATCCTATAGGGTATGTGTTCTTTGGCGACTTTAGTGCCGTCATTTCTGTTACATCTTCGCCATCGGTGTATAAGCCGTTTCCCGTCTTTATACCCGTAAATGTAAGTGCGAGTCCGGTATCCAGCGCAGTCTGTACCGCTTCTCGCCCTGAATCCGTGATGCTTTGAATAGAAAAGCTCATTGACTACCTCCTTATGTTGATATTATAGGTTCGATGATGTACTCTCCCCTATTTGCTATGCCTAAATGGAGTGGAGTCTGTGACTCGTAGCTCCATATCGCATCAATGATCACTCCGACATGTGCCTGAATAAACTTATATAAGGTCTCCGTCATATCCTGCAGATCGAATATGGAGGTCGGTAAAAGGTGGCATGTGATCCGCAGCATGCTTGCATCTGCGTACTCTGTTATCTCTGTCGTGTCCGTTCCGGTGTATGAATTTATCAGAGTGACAATCATTGATTTTGTAACAGCTCCGCCGCCTCCGCGAATGTACGCAAGCATGTTTTGCTGTCTCTGTAAAAGTGTGCTGTCTGGCGCAGGTACTATGCCGTATTCGTTTTCCCATAAATCAATGTCCTGCGCCGTGGATACATACATATCCCCCTCGACACGTTCTATATCCGCCTGACACTTTTGCAGTTCAATATCCCTCGCGTTTTGGATCGCTTTTACATTATTGCCAGTGTAATATTTCGGCATCCAGTCTATGAGCTTATCTTTAACCATTGAGCGTCACCTCGTCCAAAACCGCTATCTCTGTGGTTGAGAGCGCTATACTATCAGTGCCTCCGTTTACTGTGAGATTGTCCACGTCGGTCACTCCCTCGACTCCCAGGATAGCCTCGCCAATAAGTACCGCGGATACGCGGCGTGCGTCACTGCTATATCCGATGCTAAGGATATAATTCTGTATGGCTTCCGTGATGGCTTCCTCATAATCAGAAACCGTGCCACTTGCAACATATACGGTCGCGCTCACATCGATCTCGACCTCTTCGACTGGGCTTACAATAACATTTGCAGGTGCTGGTCTCCTCGTCTCTATATGTGCCGCTACCGCCGCCCTTAATGTCGCATCTGCTGCCCTATGATTTTGGTCCATAATGTAGACCGTTACCGATCCTACGGACGGTGTGCGCCCGAAGCATACCGCCGCAGATACTCCATCGACTTCGAGTGCCCATACTTCATAATCTCCCGGCGTGCCCGCTCCGCTCGGTTTTGTTTGCGTTGCATGGTAGCGGTCTGAAAAGTCCTCTATGCTTTCAATGTCATATCCGTTTGTAAATGCGGCCGTATTTGTGACGGTGTTAAGCCCGGATATCGTAACAGGAAACTCATATATCGCCCCTGCCGGCACATTTCCGGAGCTTCCGGCGGTCTCGCACTGGACCTGCACTATCACGGATCCGCCCTCGCCTACTTCTGAATCTTCCAACACATCAAAAATGAGGTAATCGGACGACACCTGAGTCCCTGCCGGTATAGCGGTACCAGGATCCCCGGTTATGGTGACATAGCCGGTGGCCTGTGTTGCAGGTCTTCTTGTCATGTTTGCTCTATCCTTTGCTATAAGCTCCTTATGGGGAGGATCGGCTGTGTCAAAAAAAGCGTTCTTTATGTTTGCCTCATTAGCCGATTCCAGTGCGGATATCTCCTGTCCGACAGGTGCTTGCAGATCATAATTTACTGAGCCTGTCGATTTATCATATTCGTCCGGCATATTGTTTAAAATGTCCGTTGTGACCTCATTCGGTGTCCGTGCCATTTATCACTACCTCCTCCGCTGAATCTCCGTAAATGCTTGTTACCAAAAATCTCACTATGAGGGTGCGGCCCTCGTATGTAAAATCGAAGTCCGATACAGATATAATGTCCGGATGGACGCTTAAGACATTCTCGATATCCTGCTGGATGTCGGCCGTCTTTTCCAACCTGTCCCTGTTTGGATCCAGAAGAATATCCTTGACCTCCGATCCGTAGATGTGTGTCGGCTCGTCATATTCCTCATCCTCCTCCGTGTCATTGTCTGACTCGTAGATGGGATATACATAAGCCCTGGTCATAAAGGCCTTCTTTATCCACTGTCTTAAGGCGTCCTCTCCGGATATCATAGCTTCATCGCCGTCTTTTGTTACGATGTCTCCACCGTCAACATCTAAGACTATCGCCTTCCCCTGTATCTCGAAGTCCTCGATCTTTTCTGTCGTAGCTTCGTCATCTTCGAGTTCGTCGTCAATATATGGCATACTCATATTGCTTACTCCTCATATATCCTGTCCACGGCCACCCATGTCTGCTCATCTGCTGCCGGAATCAAAAGGAGCTTATCGCCCACTTTTATTTTTGGATCTATGGTAATCTTACCCTCTTCCGTTCCTTTTGTTGCACCGGTGACCGATCCGGTGACTGATTTGTGGTCTTCGGTCTCTCCCTCGATATTTGCTGTGAGGCTTCCGCCTTCCCATGTAAATTTTGCGTCGTATCTGACCTTCTTAAGTCTCTCGCAGACTTCCAGCTCCTCGCCCTCTGTAAGGGTGATTTTTCCGCCTGCTATGCTTATGGTTAGTGGTGACTTCTTTGTCACCTTGCCGATGGATGGACCGATAATAATAGGGTTTTGCATGGAGTTGAGTTTTTTGGCCAGTGCGTTCATATTAGAGTTTTGCATCCCAGCTCACCTCCACCTCTACTTTGTGAATATTTCCCTCTATGCTATGGCTCGACGATCTTATCCGGTACCAGCCCTTAAGGCCGCCGCCGTTAAGTTTGATGAGCCTGTTTTTCTTTATGTCCCAGTAGCCCTTTGTCACTAAAAGGGTGACCTGCTTTGTGTTCTTGCACTTGTTAAGATCTTCCAGCTGCTTTTTGGCGGTTGCCTGTGCTTTTGCTGTTGTGATCTTCTCCTGTGCCTCTTCCACCTTCTGGATGGTACCCAGCTTCGCTATCGACTTATCGTCTTTTGCGGTTGCAAGCACCTCATTTCCTTTAATGACCTTTACCTCGTTTCGCAGTTCCTCGATACTGCGGCTTATGGAAGTTTCGGCGGACATAATAAAAGAAGGGCTGATCTTATTCTTCTTTTTTTCATCGATGACAACTGTGGTACCATCGACCTCAAAATAATAAGACTTGCCCTGGTCCTTTTTGGCTATCGTCAAAATGTCGTTTACGATATTTATGACCGTATCTTTATAAATTTTTGAAATCTTTGTGGGGATGGAGCATACTTTACACTTTATGCCCTGTTGAGATAGCAGCTTCTTAATGGCTGAGTCAGCTGCTATATTCTTGAATTGTATGATCTCGTCCCCCTTAAGATTATAGGAAAAGTCCAGCGCCTTATATGTATGCGGCGGCTTTATGTTTTCCTCCATGGATACTATCACGCCGTAAAATCTGACTTTACCGCCGTCAGATACTTTGACATGAGATCCTATATCGAATAACTTTAGGCTCGTGAAGCTCATTTCCTGTCCGTTTGTCTCGTCGTCCGTTGCCCATGAGGGAGAGCCTATGTATTTAGTTGCATCTGAATTGCCTACCTTGATCTTCATCAGATTGCCCCTTTATTTGATGTTTGCTCCTTTTTTCCATCCGGAGTACTTCTTCCACCCGGTCAGCTCAAAGGAAATGATGTAGTCGCCTTTTTTGTCGATCTTGTATGAGAAGGATCCCACTGCAAACTGATCATTGATGTAGTAGCCGCCTTCCTGTTTTGCGATGACATACTTAAGCGGTGTCCGTCTGTTATGTGACTCCTTAAGGATCTTTAATACCTGGGAGCCGGTGGTTTTTGATACCGCAAAATCTAACCTTTTGCCCTTTTTGGGTACCATATGCTCCACGCTGATCGTGGGCTGTTGCTTCTGGCCGATGATGGTATAGTGTCCACCTTTGACCGCCACAAAGTCCTCAATGTCTGCCGCCTGGGAGATCTCAGGAAGCTCCGCCGGTAATATGGGGAGCTTCACTTTTGTCCCAGAGTAGCTTTTTAAGTATATTGTGTATGCGTTCTTAGCCATAATTTACTCCTTGCGCCGGCGCAATTTAGCCATACGCCATCTGTGTAAGAAGGTTGCCGGTGATCTTCTCGGACAGCATGTTTGCATATTCCTCGTTGCCGATGATATTGCCCTGTACTGTCACATTGACCGTCACGGACGGAGCTGATGCCATGCCCTTTGACTTCTGATTGCTGTAAATCTTTGAGCCGGACGGAAGGCTTAAAAGCTCCGGACCACGTTCTCCTACCCATGTCTGGCCGCCTTTGTAGTAGCTGGTGCCCAGTGCGTTACCTGCCACCTTTTCCTTAACGGCTGCTGCCTTTTCCTTCGCAGCATCCACGATATTGCCTACGCCGTCCTTAAATGCCTCGATCTTCCCGGATATCCACTCGAAGGGCTTTAAGAGCGCCGATTTTATGGTGTCTCCGATTTCTGTAAAGATCTGCTTTGCATTGTTCTTAAACTCAAGTATCTTATCCTTGATGGCCTGTATCTTTTCTTTGATCGTCTCGATGATCTGGCCTATCTTTTCCTTGACCTTGCCTACAAACTCCTGCAGCTTTGCGGTGATTGAGGCAATGACTTCCATGATCTGGTCGCGGTGCTTATAGATAAGGATCCCTATGATGGTTATCGCCGCTATGATCGCGGCTATGACCAAGATGATAGGGTTGGCCAGTATCACAGCGTTAAGTATTCCGATAACGGATGTGATGGTCTTGATGATCGTTATCACTTTTCCGGCCACCATGATCACGGTGCCCACTATGCTTATGATCTTGCCTATGATCAAAAGAGCCGGGCCGATAGCTGCCACTATGAGTCCGATCTTGACGATCATGTCCTTTGTCTTTGGATCCAGATTGTTAAATTTGTTCGTGAGATTCTGCATGATCTCGACGAGCTTTCTGGCGTATGGTGCCAGAGTATCGTTTATCGACAGCCCGGCCTCTTCAAGTCCTGACTTAAGGATCGTCAGGGCACCTGCGGTGTTATCCTGCATTGTTGTCGCCATATCCGCCGCTGCATTGTCGCAGTCATTTATGGCTCCGGATAACTTGTTTACATCATCTGTCCCTGCGTTCATCATAGCCAGGAAGCCGCTCATTGCGGTCTTGCCTACAAGGGACTCGGCCTGTGCGGCTCTTTCCGACTCTGTAAGCCCGGAAAATGCCTGTCGGCAGTCGCCTATGATGTCGCTAAAGTCTCTCATCGTGCCGTCGGCGTTAGTGGTCTTTACTGTGACCTCGCCTATGTTCTGCCCTGCTATCTTTACATCTCCGGACAGTTCCGTCATGATCTTCCGGAGTGATGTACCTGCCTGGGATGACTTGATACCGGCATTAGCCATTAAGCCGATAGCCTCCGCCGTGTCCTCTATGGAGTATCCCAGGGATCCGGCGATAGGCGCAGCGTACTTAAATGTTTCACCCATCATGGAGACATTGGTGTTGGCGTTTGATGAAGCCGCCGCCAGGACATCCGCAAAATGATTGACATTTTTGCCTTCCTTATCGACCTCGATACCGAAGGCTGTCATTGCGTCAGTCACGATATCCGATGTGGTGGCCAGATCTTCTCCGGACGCGGCTGCAAGGTTAAGCACGCCCTCGATACCGCCCAGCATGTCCTCGGTCTTCCATCCTGCCATAGCCATGTACTCCATGGCCTCCGCTGATTCTGTTGCCGAAAACTTTGTCTGTGCGCCCATCTCACGAGCTTTTTTCTTGAGTGCGTCAAAGTCGTCGCCCATGGCTCCGGATATTGCCTGCACCTTTGACATTTCCGCCTCAAAGTCCATGCCGACCTTAAGAGAGGCTGCTGCCACGCCCATTAAAGGCATGGTCAGGTGTGTTGTGAGTCCTTGCCCCACCTTTGCCACCTTGTTGCCTATGACCTGTGCTTTTTTGCCTATGGCTGTATATTTTTTTTGTATATCCTTGGATGTTTTGTCTGATACTCCCTGTATTTTTTTGAGCTTATCAGACATCCGGTCCTTTAATGTGAGGACGGTTGATACAGTTCTTGGCATATCGTCACCCGTTTACTGCTTCCGTTGCTTGTTCTACGGCTTCCATGTAGTCCCTCATCGCTTCGCGTAAAAGAATACGCTCCGCCCATGTTGACTCTAAAAGCTCCGGGAGCGGATACCCTCTTGTTACATACCACTTAAACATGACAAGATCGGGATCCGCGTTTATGAGTTTTTTATTTGTTCGTCCACATGATCAAAAAGGGAGTTCATGCTGCACACTTTGTCTCCCACTGTGAGGATATCGCCGGAGTCCATGATGGCAAAGACCGTATCGACAGGATCCGCCACATCCAGCTCCTCATAGAGTTTCTGGTCGTGCAGTTCATCGCAGCATGTGTATATGATTTTCGCCATTTCATCGACGAGATTTTTGGTGTCATCGTCCTTCATGACGGAGTTTATCAAGTTGAAAATAGTTTCATCTGACGGCCGCTTAAAAAGAAGGGTGCCGCCCAGGCTGGGGATCTCAATTTCCTCCACCCTTAAAGCGTCCTGTTCCTTTTTCTCCTTTGCGGCGATCAGCTGCTCCAGCGTGAGCCGCTGGAGCTTTTTTTCGTTCTTTACTGATCCCATAATGATGCCCCCTATTAGTTCTTATGCGAAGCTGTTGATCTTGTACTTCGACGCGTTGAAAGGAATCTCCTCCTCAACTACGGTCTTGGCCTCTGCGTTGAGAAGTGCCACCTCTGTCAGCTGTGCGTTCTGGATAGTAACGGACTCGTTCTTTCCGTTCACGCTGAGGTTGACACCTGTGATAACAAACTGCGGCATATTGCCGTTTAAGATGGCCTCATGCACCTTCTTTAAGACATTAGAGTCTGTCTTCTTTCTGGTGATGGTACCCTCGATGGAGTATCCGGTGTACTCATGCTCTGTGCCATACTGACCACAAAGCTCGATATCCTCATAGTCGAGGGTTATCTTTGCCTCCGCCTTTGTGAGGGTGGCAAGGAGTTCACCGTCAAAATAAATCTTCTGATCATTTCCCTTTAACATGGCTTATCCTCCTTAGTTCAGTGTGATCTTCATGGACAGATCCTGGATGGACTGCAAGATCTGGATATCAGACTTGATAAATACCTTTCTCTTGAAAGGCTTAGACCTTACCGTGTCGTCATCCCAGTCAGCGGCTTCCGGATTGACTGTGATCCATGCTGCTCTCTGTGCGTCAACATCGACCTCTACTGTGTTGGCAGACGCGGAGTTGAGGATGTCCTCTTCCTCAAGTCTGTCATAGTAGTCACCGATAGCGCCGATGAGCTGCATCTGATTGTCAACGGAGTTCTTCTGGCCGATGTAGCTGTCACGGAATACAGACTTGATGTCTGCGCGGATCATGTCGGCAGCCTCGGCTACCTCGATGTATCTCATATCCTCGATCTGGTCTCCGTCGTTTGCGGAGTTGTCGAAGGTTGTGAGGGTGTTCACTGCGGTACCCAACCTTACAACTCTGTCGCTTCCGTTCCAGTCGTTGTACAGGATGAGGTTTCCTGCATTTACCACGTTGTCAGCGCTTGCCACATCCTCTGTGCTCTTAAGAGCCTTTAAGATGGTGCTTGACGCGCCGTTTACGTTGGCCTTTGACAGGATAGCGCAGATCATGGGCAGAAGCTCCTCAGATGTTACGGTACCTCTGACGAGAGT
>ODAI012320628.1_pt1 | contig 13277 bp, 7 predicted proteins | sample 1539321 | NCBI WGS metagenome assembly ODAI01 (sample SAMN02144231, study PRJEB22623) | gut metagenome | biome: sheep rumen | host: Ovis aries | place: New Zealand | reverse complement strand
GCCCGCATTGGAATTAAGTGCACAAATATGAGAATCGGGGTGGAGCAGTACTCTGATGGGCACTGCAAGGCTGTGAGCATCATTTTTAAAGTAGCCTATCACGCCCCCTGCATTATCGTAGCTGTCAACGTTGATGATCACTTCATTTCCGCCGGTCTGAGTGGGAAGTTCGAATGTGATCAGGGTTGCTGAGTCACATCCGGTCGCATATCCGATAAGACCTCCTGCGTTACGGTTAGATGAATCAGGAACCGCATTTTTTGCTGATGCAGCTTTTACGTTAAGTGTTGCCTTTCCTGATATAGCCTTAAGGGAAATGACTGAGTTCTCGCTGGTAGTTGCAGTGTTTAGTTTTCCTGCAACGCCGCCTGCAGACTTGCCTGCAGTGATATATACGGTGCCGGATACTCTTGCTCTGATCCTGGTGTAATAGTGAACAGTTGCAGCATTTCCTACACATCCGCCCGCATTGAATCCTTCACACGAAATAGCCGCTCCGTCTGAAAGGTCTGCAAGGAAAGTGGTGTAGGTTGAAACAGGGGATGTGTATATCTTCTCCCTTATCGTTCCGACACATCCTCCGACATTACTGCCTGTTGAGGATATGGTCACGTTTTTACCTATGCTTGAATAAATGTTGCTTCCAATGGGAACGTAATGCAAAAATCCTATCGCCCCGCCTGCTCCAAAAGAGGTGGTTCCGTCGGTTTCGCTTGAAAGATTAGGAGTCTTTGCATATACAGATGAGCCTTCGTTATGGATCACACATACCTTGTATTTGGGAAGGCTTGGTCCGGAAACCGTTCCGATTGCTCCTCCGACACCTGTTACATTGTTTGAAAATGAGCAGTCTCCGTATATTTTTCCTGAATTGACTACTTTGATCATCAGATCTTTTTCATAGGAACCGAGAGTGTCGACTTTTCCTATAGCACCGCCTGTAGCATTTGCTACTCCGGATACAGCTGTGCCACTTACGTTGGTTCCGATATTTCCGCTGTTTTCTACATATATGAATGCGCTGCTGATATTTGCAGATGTGGTGACAACACCCACGGCACCGCCGACACTTCTGGAGGCTATGTTAGTGGTATTGTTTCCGTAAGTAGTTATCAGTCCCTTGTTTACAACGCGCACGCTTAAAAGACCGGGCTTGTAACTTTCAATACGTCCTATAGCACCGCCTATTCCGGCATGTCTCTTGTTCTGAAGCTTTCCGTCTGCATCATACTTACATGTGCCGTCAGGTTCGAGGATAACATATGAATTTTTGTCTAAGTTAACGTTTATCTGGTATGTAGCGTTTGGGGCTTCGGTTATATTTATCTTACCGTCACTGCCTTCTGCAGTGCATGTAAGAGGATCCGACGTTACAGACTGTTTGAACTGCGTTGTGCTTGTTACACGACCTATAGCACCACCCACAGAGTCGGTGGTCGAATAGAGAAGCGAAGAAACATTGTTATCAAAATCGATGATTGCCAGATCTGTATCTTTAGTATTATCGACATACATTTCAGCTTCAATGTCGACCTGGCTGTAACCTATAATGCCTCCCGTACATATCCATCCGGCAATAGCAAAGTCACCGGTGGTTTCGAGTCGGCCGTAAACAGAATGGTTATTTTTGCCGTAGTTATCACCGATTATTCCGCCGATTGCAGATACTGTATAGACCTTCCACTGGCCTGACTGCCAGTTTCCGGACATGACAGAGCTGTTGCTTATCTTGATCGTATTGTGCTTCGGGTCTGTTTCTGTTGAAGAACCCATTATTCCCTTATTGGAACCTACTAATCCTCCGAAAGGTGAGGTGTTGACCCAGTGTGGAGAATCAGTAGAACTTGTGGGAACGGCTTCGTCGATCATGTCCGATACCGCTTGTTTGATCTGGTCCCTGTCGTCGGCAGAACCGTCGGGAATATTATCAAGATTGGCGGTCAGACCGTTGGCACGAAGATTTATTATGGTACCGTTATTGGTACAGATAAGACCGTAACTGGACAGATCGGTATCGTAGAAGGATGGCATCCTCAACTGGATATTGTAAATAACAGAAGTCTTATCCGCTGTATCCGGAAGGGTGCTTAGCGTATTATCATCGGCGGTAAGCTTCGCTTTTGCGTGAAGCTCAGGAATTGACGGGAAGGATACAACATTCAGGGTATCCCCGTAATAATTGCCCGCTGCCGGAATTGGAACAGGTGAGAATCTTTTAAGAGCTCCGCTTTCAAGAGAATAAACAACAACATCGCTTGTATATTTTTCAATACCTCCACCGTTTTTGCTTATCTGATACCAGTAAAGATCTCTTTGTATCGAGTAGTTTACAGGGTAGTTGAATTGCTGGAGCATGCGGATGTTCGAAAGATGCCTGTAACACATAATGACGGCATCTCCGCCTGTTGCCTGCTTGTTTGATCCGAGGCTTCCGTATTTCAGGTCGCCGTAATATGCATTTACAACGGCATATTTTTTGCCGCTTTCATTAAAGACTGTGTTGGCAAGGAATCTGTAGTTGCCGTCAGATGTCAGATAGACGGGGTCATCAAGAGCACGCTCTGCATATATAGCATCCGATGTTGCAAAGTGTGTGGTGTCATTATAGTCGTCCGAAACTCCTGCGGTGAATGCATTTGGAGCTGCAACCATGATCGCATAGAAATTCTTCGGAGCTTTGTCTTTTGTGAGCTTATCGTAGCCGAAAAGCCTGTTGATACTGTAGTTAAGACTTCTCATGCTATCGTAATCCGCAGTGTCTGCTCCGGCATTGTTTGTTACGTTTCTCGACATCATGGCGTCAAGAGACAGAGAGTAAGAGATCCTGTCTGAAACACCGTCGCCTTCGTGTACTTCATAGGAAACAGCAAGAGGGAAGGTGTAATAATTACTCGGATCGATAACAGCAGCGCCCTCTGTATTATAATCAAAGCTTGTATCCGTGCCTGTGTGTCTTCGTACGAAGACTTTGGCGGTAGTATGGAGAGTGGCCCTGTAGATATTGATCGGAATACCTCTCTGGTCTGATACATTCTCGCTTGAATATACGACTGTGTAGATGGTTCCGTTTATTTTCTTGCTGACTGTCTTGTTTTCATAGGCATTATTCTTGTAGTCGTCAGCAGTAAACTTTAATTTTTCATAAAAATTATCATCATCCGGGATCAGATCAAGGGATGCATTGGTCCTCGGAACTCCGCCGAGAATATTGCTCTCATTGACGACAAGATCGCAGAATTTCTTTCCTGAATCATCGTCGTAAAGGGAGAAGGTATAGTGGATCTGAGCGGGCTTTCCGGTGACCGGTTCGGTATCTGCTGTTGCAGACCAGGTCAGGTCAAGCGTTTCGCCGTTTCTTAATGTTACGATCGTATTTTTGATCTCGGAATCAGCGGGAATATAGACAGTGTCAACTGCTGAAGCTGTTCCGGAGGGATTGCTGTATCCTATAAGGGAAGTTGCTCTTCTGTACGCGGTATCCCTGAAGGGGACGACTGATGTGATGTTATTTTTTGCAACGTTATCCCATGAAGTTCGTTTTGAATCATAGAAAACAGAATAGACATTTGCGCTGTAACGGACTTTGCCGGCATTATCAAGAGTCTTTTCAATATCAAATTCAATAGTTATGAGAGTTTTCAGAGTATCGGAAGATTTGAAATCATCACCGATAAGAGCCTTGATACACTCGCTTTGAGCGTCCGAAGCTCCGGGGGTCAGAGTCACGGCGTAACGCATATGAACTGACTGTCCGGACTGGGTGTCGGGATTGGTGGGGAATACATCAAAATATGATGAATTGTAGACATTATCATGTGCCCCGGGGTTTGCAGCGTTGTACTCATCCTTGGTTCCGATGGATATTATATGTTTTGACCAGTCCTCAGCTATTCCCGCTTCTTCCATATGGTTAACGGCTGCCTGAGCTGACTGGAATACGGACAGAGCATTCTGCTGGTTTTTGTTAAAGCGGGTCATGTCGATATAACCGCTTATTCCGTAAATGGCGGCAGAAGCTAAGATACCCAGTATGATGATGACAACTATCAGTTCAACAAGGGTGAATCCCAGGTTATTTAATTTTGATCTGTTTTGGGCTCTGTGCATTACTTTGTTGTATCCTCTGAAAAAACAAGAAGTGCATTTCTTGTATATATAGGTGATTGTGATGCTTGAGAAGCGTAATCGCATTTATATACTTCAACCTTTGCCTTTACGCTTACAGGTCTTTTGGTCAAAATGGTGGCGGTGGTTTCACCGGGAGCCGGACCATAAGTAATATCGGAAAAGGTTATATTGACCGTATAACCGTTGTATGATGCTCTTGAAAAGGGATTGGTGTAATCGAATGCCACTGCGGGGAAAATACAGCTGATCTTTTCTGTTCCTTCGACACGGGTTTTTCTTCCGCACTGGTAGAAGCCGTAATGCAGATATCCCTGCTTTGTTTCTTCGGTTGCGATTCCTTCATTAAATAATCTGTAAACGGCTTTTGAGGTAGTGCCGCTGTCATTTTTGTATGCGTAATCATTTCCCTTGATATTGGAGTAATTGCTCTGCGATATAGCTATGCATGAATAAAGTGATTCACAGAAACCGCCGGACTTTCTGATGATGAGAACATTACCGCTGTTTACCGATTCTGTGGTGATATTTTTCACGGAAGCAAGTAGTGTTGCGTCACCGTCCGCAGTAGGAGATGCATTTACTATCCTGACTGAAGCAAAATCTTCTACATAAGTGTCTGCGCACTCCTCCCTCATCGCATCAACGACCATATCCGCAACCATCTGCGCGCGGTTCATCTCCATGATCTCCATGTAGACTCTGGACGCAGGAGCCATTACCGCAACGATCGCCGTTGCAAAGATAGCGGTAAGAGTCATGGAAACGACAAGTTCTACCATTGTCATTCCATGGTTACCGGAAAGATTATTCTTTTTATTATTAGGAAATAACTTCATCTGAATACCCAATATATGGTTTCGCCGGATTTATATTTATATGCTGTCAGGGTGTATGTAACTGAAGGGTCTCCGCCCTGGATCGTAACCTGCTTTTTTTCTCCGGTTGATTTATCGCCGGCTATGCCGGAAAATTCTTCGGTCAGTATCATCTGGTTTAGATTGTTATACTCTTCATCGGAAGTACGCCTTTTGCTGATGGAGTTATTGCCGGCGGAACTTGCCGATGTTATGGCACCGGTAAACATGGCAAGCACGATGGTGAGTACCATAAAAGCAACAAGGATCTCAACCAGCGTTTCGCCTCTGTTATCTTTCAGTATTAAGTTGTGTGACCGGTCTGTTTTTCTCATTTTTTTTACGGGAATTATATATTATGGAAGAAAACTATATTCTTTCGTATCCCGAAAGTGCATTTCCCGAGTAATCTTCAGTCTTGATATAAGTTTCGCCAAGGGCTTCGGCCCTGACAGAGAGTGTGTAAAATGTATTGCCGACCTTGTCGGTATTTTTTTTGACAGAAATCAAAACCTTAGAATCCGGCATTGAATCAAATCCGGAATAATCAAGGATGATCCCCTTCTTATCGGAAGGAACGCTGTCTGCAAAATATGATTCAAGATCCAGGCAGGATTTGTTTGTACTGCCGATCGAAGGATCGGGCTCGTTTAAGATCAGTTCCTCGGTACGTGAAAACAGGCTGTTTGCAAGCATGTAAACCTGATCCTGTCTGCTGCGCTTTTCTGCATTGGAAAAGATCATGGAGCTGACAACCGTAAGCGTTACTGCTATAGCGATAACTATGGTAGAAAACGCAGCGATCAGCACCAGACTTGCTCCAGAGTCAGATTTTATGAATTTTTTTAACAGGCTTTTATTCATATAATTTAATAATAATTTAATAATTAGCGCAAATATATACGAATGTACTATACCACTTCTATATGATATCGGCACAATTTTTTTATTTTTTAGCATATTTATTAAATAAAATAATTGACATGAAAAATTGAGTATGTTTATAATTACACAATTCAATAAGGAAACCGATGAAGCGGAAGAAAAAGTATTTAAGCGCCGGAGAGACATTACTTCACAGCGAGTCCGGGATGGTGTAAGCCGGATGGTGAGCAGAGTACGTGGGTAAAACCCTTATATGGTCCGCCGAGGGCATGGGGAACAGAGAATTCTAAGTATACATGACGTGAGGCATACGTTAATTGCCGGGGATATGTCAGTATCCTGCAAAGCGCACAGCTGATTGTGAATCAAGGTGGCACCGCGGATTTTATATTCGTCCTTGACGAACCCTTTGGGTTTCGTCAGGGATTTTTTAATTTTATGGAGGAAATCAAATGATCAAAGAAGCAATCGTAAAAATCGTAAACAAAGAAGATCTCACTTATGACGAAGCATATGCCGTAATGAACGAGATAATGAACGGTGAGACTTCGGCAACCCAGAATGCTGCGTTTCTTGCGGCGCTTTCAACCAAGAGCGCAAGAGCCGAGACGACTAATGAGATTGCAGGATGTGCTGCTGCAATGCGTGAGCATGCAACAAGGGTTGAGACCGGAATGGACGTTTTTGAGATAGTCGGAACCGGCGGAGATAATGCCGGAAGCTTCAATATCTCAACTACATCTGCGATCATAGCTGCTGCAGGTGGTGTTAAGGTGGCAAAGCACGGAAACCGCGCAGCATCTTCCCTTTCCGGTACCGCAGACTGTCTTGAAGCTCTCGGTGTTAATATCGACCAGAGCCCTGAAAAGTGTGTAGAACTTCTTAATGAAGTCGGAATGTGCTTTTTCTTCGCACAAAAGTATCACACTTCCATGAAGTATGTAGGTGCGATCAGAAAAGAACTCGGCTTCAGAACAGTTTTCAATATCTTAGGACCCCTTACAAATCCCGCATCTCCTACAATGCAGCTTCTTGGAGTATATGATGAATACCTTGTCGAGCCCCTTGCACAGGTTCTTGTCAGCCTCGGTGTAAAGCGTGGAATGGTAGTATACGGAATGGATAAGCTTGATGAGATATCACTTTCCGCACCTACCAGGATTTGTGAGATCAGGGACGGATGGTTCAAGACAACAACTGTCGCTCCTGAGGATTTTGGTTTCGAGCGCTGCACCAAAGATGATCTTAAGGGAGGAGCTCCTTCCGACAATGCGGAGATCACGAAAGCAATTTTGAAGGGCGAGAAGGGACATAAGAGAAATGCAGTTCTTTTGAATGCAGGAGCATCTCTTTATATTGCAGACAAGGCTGAGTCGTTTTCGGAAGGCGTGAAGCTTGCAGCAGAGCTTATTGATTCAGGAAAAGCATTTGAGACACTTCAGAAGCTTATAGAAGTAAGTAACAGATGATTCTCTTTTTTCACTGAGATTTATAAGTAAAAGATAAGGTTCAAAAAAGATCGGCAGGAATTTCTGCCGGTCTTTTTTTATAACTTTTACTTATAACGGGTGAAAGTAAAAACGTATTTTACAGACCGTCTGACTTAAATTACGATAAATGCAGGTTCGAAGGTAAGTCGTAAAACACAAAGTTAATTGATCAAAAGACAGGCTGGATGAAAGAAATGAGACAGATACTTGCATTTGGAGATTCGAATACATGGGGACTTGTTCCGGGATCAAAGCCGCACGAAAGATTTGAGTGGGGAAAACGCTGGACAAGCATACTTCAGGAAAAATTTGATCCTGAAGATACAAGAGTCATTGAGGAAGGTCTCTGCGGAAGGACAACGGTTTTTGAAGACGAGCTAAGACCCGGAAGGAAAGGAGTATCATCTCTTCCTTTTCTGATTGAAAGTCATTATCCTCTTGACGCGGTCGTGCTCATGCTCGGAACCAATGACTGCAAGGCTTCATACAATGCTTCATCATATACTATAGGCCTTGGAGTTGAAAGATGCCTGGATGAGATCGAAAAGTCGGTTGAAAGAGACAGTATAATACTTGTTTCTCCGATACATTTGGGGGATGAGGTCTACAGACCGGAAAAGGATCCTGAATTTGACGAAGAATCAATTCAAAAGAGCATCGAACTGAAAAGTGTATACGAAAAGATCGCAGGCAGAAGAAATATCAGATTTATCGCCGCATCCGACTATGTCACTCCCAGCCGCGTGGATGATGAGCATATGGATGAGAGCGGACACAAGGTTTTTGCACAGGTGGTATTTGATGAACTGAAGAGTTTGAGACTTGCCTGAATCAGAATCCTTCATTAAACTCTTCAGCCTTTTCGGGGAGGAGGCCTTTCAATCTGTTTGTCATGGGTCCTTCAACGAACTGCATATATCCGTCTGCGGCTTTTTTTATGTACCGGCGGAACTCGTTTTTTTCATATGTGACCATTGGGAAATCTACGTAGTATATATATAAAAAAATCCATTTCGTTCTTTCATCTTTGTCCACGGGTCATGTCCCATCCATGGACTCTTATGCCGGAGCATGCCGGATAAAATATTCATAGCATCCTCCATGCCGCAGCAGCCGGTTGTAGCGGGATCATAGCGCATTTTTCTTGTCATATTTTTATCCTCCGATTTTTTTTTTGAATTATGATCGGCTTCCATATTCGGTTTTCAAGGAACAAAAAAAGACACCCGGGTATACCAAGTCCTTGATGAAAAAGAGACGGATTCTCTTCTTCATTAAAAACCCAATATATTCCAAGTGTCTCTGACAGGTCTTAAGCAGACCATCTAATAAAGATAATATACAACAAAAAAGTTATTAAATCAACGAAACCTCCGATGGCGTAAACCTACTGTCAGTTGGAAATAGTAAGAGAACTCCCTGATAAGAATGATTTTGATCATTAATCGGGTAAATCTTATCTTTTTTCCAACGTTACGTCAAATGTTGCCGATCTGCTCCCGGATTGCCAGAGTCTTTCTCGCAGTGAGACCGGAAATGGTCACACGCATTCTTTCTTCATAGGATGCTGAGATAAGCTGTTCTTTTGTATAGTGTTTCTTAACTTTGGACTGTTCTATGATGCCGTCGGTTCCGGTTGCCTTAAGAAACCCCATAGCCTTCTCACGCCGATATTTAACAAGGTCGATAATCTTGTCCCGGCCGTTGTTTCTTACATAGCAGCGTAAACGGCACATGGAATCACAGCCGTCCTCACACCAGCCCATCGGTCTTGAACTCATCCTCTCGGCATATACGTTGCTGACATGGCCTTCAGCACTGCATCCTAAAACATTCTTATCCCTGAATGCTCTGTATATGGCATCCCAGTTCCCTACAAGGTATGAACGCACTTCTTCGACTACGTCGTCTTTTCCACTGGAATTCTGTATCCTCGTGAGCATCTTTTTGGCTGCCAGGAGGTTTCCGGTATAGATATATTTATAAAAACGCTGTTTCACCCATTTCTCGTCATCCAATGCCAGTCTCGATACACGGTTGATATATTTCATGAGATGGAATCTGTCGGCAACAAACACGCTCTTATCTACATAGTCCACTCCTGCCTTGATCCAGTTCGCTCCATCGCCACTGATATAGACTCGCTTCAATCGATCGGTATCGTAGTGGTCATCGATGTATTTCTGTACTTCCTTCCACAGTACTGCATTCTCATCGCTGCCTTGATAAAGACCACCGTGATAATGAGGCGATATTAGTCGCGCCCTGCCTTCACAGACTTCTTCCTTGCCCTCGAACAGATATATGAGCTTTCCCATGAAACTTCCGGATTGCTCAGAACCATCCTTCTGCCTGTTCACATGGTCTTCATCTGCTTCGATGTATAGGTATCTAACCTGTTTCTTTTCTTCCGGTTCAGGAGCATCAGGAAAACAATCTCTCAGATCATGGATCTTCTCCATGACCGCCACCTTAGACACTTTCTGTTCCCCGACAGCCAGGGAATCCGCCGCATGCTGGTATGAATGAACCTCCGCCTCTGATATGACCTTTGCTTCAGCCTGTGCACTGAAGTGTTCGTGAGGCGGAAGTTTGATGGCCTGATCCAGGAGATACAGATTTTCTCCGTCTATCCTGCTCTTAAAAAGAGTATGAGTAAATGTCACATCACCGGCTGTGGTGATCAGTGTCTTCTGACGGTGACGCTGTATATCATAAACGCCCTTACGTCTATTGCTCTGGCATAGAAGTTCATCGGCATAATTGAGCAGGCCTTCCATAAAACGGGCTGCAGCTCTGTCGGTAAGAGCCTTTGCTTCCTTCTCCAGCTCATCGAAATGATCAAGATGTTCAATGAATGTCGCACCGATCTTAACAAAATCCATGCCCAATTCTTCAAGTAGTGGTACAATAAAATCCATGAGAGTATCCCTCCTTCATCGGTTAATTTTTTCGCAAAAATCATTATACCTCAGGTGAGATACTCTCTCTTTTTTATTTTCTATTCAACTGTCAGTAACTTTACTCCATTAAACCTCCGGTTTGATAAATTCTCTATGAACTTCATCATTTGTACGTACCGGTTTTTTCCATACAGAAAAAAATACATTATCAAATGACCGTTGGTCCTTGACAAAGAAGTTAAAAGGGTTTATTTTATTCGGCATGAGGCAAAGGCGTCTCTAATGTTTAATGCATTAGAGGCGTCTTTTTCTTTTTTTGCAAACGTATCTGAAAGGAAAAAGGTATGAACGTGAATCTTTCAAACGCTAATCTTTCATATGACAGAGAGCACGATGCGTGCGGTATAGGAGCTGTTGTCAGGATCGACGGAGTTCCTGATTACAGTGTAATGGACGACGCACTTTCGATCGTAGAAAAGCTTGAGCACAGAGCCGGTAAGGACGCGAGCGGAGAGGTCGGTGACGGAGTAGGTATCCTGCTTCAGATATCCCATGACTTTTTTGCCCCCGTACTTGCTAAGGCTGGCATTAAAGCAGGCAATAAGGGTGAGTACGGAATAGGCATGTTCTTCCTTCCCCAGGATGATCTCAAGAGGACCTTTGCAAAGAGACTTTTTGAAGTCATCGCATCAAAGGAAGGCATGAAGACTCTCGGGTGGAGAGAGGTGCCCGTGCATCCAGAGATACTCGGCAAAAGAGCAAAGGACTGCATGCCTTCGATCTGGCAGTGCGTACTCAAAAAGCCGGATGGTGTAAGTAAAGGCGTTGAATTCGATAAGAGGCTGTATGTTGCAAGAAGAGAATTTGAACAGAGCTCTGAGGATACATACATCTGTTCTCTTTCATCCCGTACCATAGTTTATAAAGGAATGTTCCTTGTGGGACAGCTCAGAAGATTCTATGACGATCTTCAGAGTAAGGATTATGTCTCTGCCATCGCCATCGTTCACTCCAGATTTTCAACCAACACACTTCCCAGCTGGGAGAGAGCTCATCCGTACAGATTCATTGCCCACAACGGTGAGATCAACACCATAAGAGGTAACTCGGACAGAATGCTGGCAAGGGAAGAGACCATGCATTCCGAGCTTCTTACAAAGGAAAAGGACAAGATCTACCCCGTTATTTCCGCAAGCGGATCCGACTCCGCAATGCTCGACAATACTCTTGAATTCCTGTACATGAACGGCATGGATCTTCCGCTTGCCATGATGGCTCTTATCCCTGAGCCCTGGAAACACAACAGATTCATGAGTGAGAGTAAGAAGGATTTCTATCACTATTACGCCACAATGATGGAACCATGGGACGGCCCTGCAGCAATTCTTTTTACCGACGGCGAGTTATTCGGCGCAACGCTTGACCGTAACGGACTCAGGCCTTCAAGATATTATATTACCGACGACAATCGTCTGATACTTTCATCGGAAGTCGGTGTTCTTGATATCGCTCCCGAAAAAATCATAAAAAAATCAAGACTCACCCCCGGAAGAATGCTCCTTGTGGACACCAGGGCAAAAAGGATCATTTCCGATGATGAATGTAAGGAGAATTATGCGTCAAAGAATCCTTACGGCGAGTGGCTTGACGCACATCTTATCCATCTTAAGGATCTTACCATCCCCAATCATAAAGTTCCCGTGCATACTCAGCCGGAAAGAGACAGGCTGTACAAAGTATTCGGATATGGCTATGAGGAGGTCAGGTCATATATCCTTGAGGCGGCACAAAGCGGAGCCGAACCTACCGTTTCAATGGGCCATGATGTTCCGCTCTCTGCGCTTTCGGATAATTATCCCCTACTTTACGGCTTCTTTAAGCAACAGTTCGCACAGGTGACAAACCCTCCCATTGACTCGCTTCGTGAAAAGATAGTTACCGATACGACAGTTTACATCGGTTCCGACGGGGATCTTCTTCAGGAAAAAGGTGAAAACTGTACGGTGCTTGAGGTTAATAATCCCGTTCTTACGGGAGTTGACCTTATGAAGATCCGTTCCATGAAAAACAGCGGATTCAAGACAGAGACAGTATCACTTCTTTACTATAAGCACACATCACTTTTAAGAGCGGTGGAACAGCTTTATCTTTCGGTTGACTCGGCGGTTTCCTCCGGCGCAAATGTGATCATATTATCCGACAGGGGTGTGGATGAGAACCACGTTCCCATTCCTGCGCTTCTTGCAGTTTCTGCTGTTGAGCAGCATCTGGTGCATACAAGAAAGAGAACGGCGGTATCACTTATCCTTGAAAGTGCGGAGGTGCGTGATGTTCACCAGACGGCCTGCATACTGGGATTCGGTGCCAGGGCGGTCAATCCTTATCTTGCACATGAGTGCATTGCAGAACTGATTGAACTTGGTCTTCTTGATAAGGATCTTCATACTGCCATTGATGATTATGACAAAGCTCTATTGAATGGTGTTGTGAAGATCGCAGCCAAGATGGGAATCTCCACCATCCAGTCCTATCAGGGCAGCAAGATCTTTGAAGCCATGGGTATCTCGGGAGAGGTGATCCAGCGGTATTTCGCCGGTACGGTGAGCCGTGTCGGAGGGATCACTCTTGCGGATATCGCCAAGGCCGCAGACCAGCAGCACAGCCGGGCATTTGATCCTCTGGGCCTGGATACGGACCTTACCCTTACGGCGCTGGGACGGCATAAATCCCGGGCCCAGGGAGAACAGCACCGTTACAATCCCCGGACGATCCATATGCTGCAGGCAGCTACCCGGGAGGGCAGCTATGACCGGTTCAAGCAGTATACGGAAATGGTGGACGGAGAGGAGACCGGTTATCTCCGCAGTCTCCTGGACTTTAACTTCCCGGAGAGCGGCGTACCCCTTGATGAGGTGGAGAGTGAGGATGAGATCGTCCGCCGGTTCAAGACCGGTGCCATGTCCTATGGTTCCATCTCCGAGGAGGCCCATACCTGTCTGGCCATCGCCATGAACCGT
>ODAI012228009.1_pt1 | contig 13277 bp, 8 predicted proteins | sample 1539321 | NCBI WGS metagenome assembly ODAI01 (sample SAMN02144231, study PRJEB22623) | gut metagenome | biome: sheep rumen | host: Ovis aries | place: New Zealand | reverse complement strand
TTTGCGTGCATAGGTAGTGATTTTTAGCCACAGATTACACAGATAATCACGGATTTTTTTGATTCCCGCAGAATTAATCCGTGGAAATCTGTGTAATCTGTGGCTTTTTTCTTAATTTTGCAGCCAAAAACATCACATAAGTATGGTTTCATTTGAATGCGATTACAATAACGGAGCCTGCCAGGAGGTGCTCGACAATCTGGTAAGACACAACCAATCCAAACCGACGCCCTACGGCTTCGATGAATTCAGCGAACGCGCCAAGAACCGTATCCGCGAAGCCTGTGGCCTCCCCGATGCACAGATATACTTCCTGACAGGCGGCACCCAGACCAATGCCACCACCATCGACTCAATGCTCTATCAGTACGAAGGCGTCATCTGTGTAGGTTCAGGCCACATCAACGTCCACGAGGCTGGCGCCGTGGAGTTTACAGAACACAAGATTATCACCCTGCTTGAGACCGACGGGAAGATGGAGGCCAAGGTACTCGACAAATATCTTGATGACTATATGCACGATGGCAACAAGGACCATGCCGTACACCCGGGACTCGTCTATATCACCTTCCCCACCGAACTCGGCACGCTCTATTCTGCCAGCGAACTCGACAGGATCTATCAGGTGTGCCGGCATTATGAGATCCCGCTCTACATCGATGGTGCCCGTCTGGGCTATGGCCTAATGGCAGAAGGCAACGACATCCCCCTGCCCTATCTCGCCCGCCATTGCGATGTGTTCTATATAGGCGGCACGAAGATCGGGGCCCTCTGTGGCGAGGCCGTCGTCTTCACCCATCAGAATGCCCACAAGCACTTCTTCTCCATCCAGAAGCAGCACGGAGCCGTGATCGCCAAAGGCGCACTGATTGGGCTGCAGTTCGAGGCCCTATTCACAGACAACCTCTATTTCCGTCTTTCGGAACAAGCCATCCGTACTGCCATGCGGATGAGAGACATCTTCCGGCGCAAAGGATTCCTATTCTTGGTTGACTCTCCCACCAACCAGCAGTTTGTCATCATGGACAACGAAAAGGCAGAGCGTCTCAGCCAGAAAGTACGGTTCACCCACTTCGGCCAGACTGACAAGCACCACACCATCTGCCGATTCGTTACCAGTTGGGCAACCACCGACGAAGAGATTGACGAATTAGAGAGAATCCTGTAAAAATGTAAAAAAGAGATGGAAGAATGAGGAGTTTTCATTCTTCCATCTCTTACTTTTTTACCTTTTTACTTTTTTACCTTTTAATATGGCCACTTGCCGGAGGCGACGCCATCCAATATGCCCTGCATGGCATTGTTGCCTACCAGCGATACGCGGGCACGGTCGATAATAGTCGAACTGCCGCCCTCCTGACTAAGGCCACCCACGTAATTGGTATCCCAGGCGTAGGCGATGGCACCATTGTCTGTGGCATACTGATTGACGCACTTATAGAACAGTTTCACTGAGGCATCATGCTTGGTCTGATCGCCACCTGTCAGCGTTCGCTGCAGCCCAGCGTACTCACCGATGATGACAGGATAGCCCTTGGAAGTATAGGCCGTCTTCAACTTGGCAAACTCCGACTGCATATAACTCTCTTCGCCCCAGGAGGCATTATGGTTGGAGGCATGATTGGCTGCGCCCCAGTAGTAGAAGGCATTACTGCCTGTCGCGTCATACGTTCCGCAGAAAGGCCCCGGATCATAGAAATGTACCTCAACCATCAACCGGCCTGCACTCTCGGGCAACTTGGATGCATCCATATACGTCGTTGACGATGCGATATTGACACTTGGCCCCTGCACCACCAGCACGCGGTTGGCATTGTTGCCGCCTGTGGCGCGCACCGCCTCGACAAACGCCTGATTATACCTGACCAGGACGGGAGTCAGCGTGCTATGCTTGTCATGGAAGAGATTGTATTCCTGGAATGGCTCGTTCAGACCGGCAAAGAGCAGATGCTCGTCATATTCCTGGAATGCAGTGGCTATCTGTGTCCAGATGTCCTTCAGACGCGCAATCTTCGAGGTGATAGTAGCCTCGTCCACAGCCTGATAACTGCTATTAGACTTGCTGAAACCCAGCACTTCAATCCAACCGCCATCCCAGTGGTCATTCAGCACCACATAGAGACCTGCGCTGATACAATAGTCGACGACCTCCTTCACGCGGGCCATCCACTGTGCATCGATTTTGCCATTGCTGTCGGAATGGATATCCCAGGAGCAAGGGATGCGCACCGATTTGAAGCCCTGTGCCTTCACGCAGTCAAGTATGGCCTGTGAGGTCTTTGTCGGTTGCCAGGAAGTTTCGGCGCCGAGTCCGTTTCCTATGGCCTCCAGCGTGTTGCCGAGATTCCAGCCAGGATACATCAGTTTCGCAACATCTGCCGCCGTGGCAGAGATTGCCCCCCCGCTACCGGCTGCCTGCGTCACTTTGACTGTCGCCATAACCTTATTCAACGCAAAAGTGATAGTTGCGGTTCGGGCACCAGCCATATTGGCCGCAGCAGTGAAACTGTGCTCACCATTGCCTTTTGCACCAGCCGTCAGCCAGTCAGCATCCGTTGTGGCAGTATAATCGCCATTGGAGACGACCTTGACAATAATCGCGCCACCTTCAGCACCTACCTCGTACTCTGTCTGAGACACAGTCAGTACATCTCCTGCCTTCTGAGTGACAGTAATGGTGCCCGACTCCGAACCAGCCTTGACGGTAATTATAGCCGTACGATCCGTCGTTTCCGTTGTCATCGCAGCCGCCTTAATGGTAATCGGCGTCACCTTCAGGTTCTGTGACATCGTTCCGGCAGTAACTGTACACCAACTGGCATCGCTGGTGGCCGAAGCCTGAACATTAGCCTGGGCACTCACAGTCTCTTCCCCCCCGTCGTTTGTGAACGTCAGACTGGTCTTCGTTATCTTCAGACCCGCAACCGTCGTGCCGCCACTGTCATCATCATCGCTTCCACAGGCAGCAATTGCTGTGGTGGCCACGAGGGCCACCATCAGCATAAAGAGTGTTCTGATCGTCTTCTTCATATCCATCAATACTGTGGAACGGGGAATAGACTATTAATCGTAAACTTCACTTCCATCGAACTGGAGAATGCCAGTTCATGGATGACGTCACCATCACGGGTACCGAAGGCACATCCCGCAGCGTTCACCGTGAAGTTACCGTCGAAGTCGGTCACTGCTCCCGTCTGACTGCCCTGCACCTGGATAGTGGCACCGATGAGCGGCTCACCATCAAGCGCAGAAACAACCTTGCCGGAAACCGGCTTTGCCATGAGAGCACCAAACATTGCCTGCACCGTGAGCAATGCCACGACGAGCACAACAAACTTTAGAGATGTTCTTCTCATATACACAATTGTTTTGGTTAAAAAATATAATTAGTCGTTAGTTTCTGCTGCAAAGGTAAACAATTTTTTTAATTACCAAGCATTTTGTGTTAAAAAACACATATTTTTTTCTCCGCTTATAGTGTAACAAAGACACTACAAGGTAAAACAAAGCCAAAAAGTGTAGAGAACGGTTACGCCTATTAGCACTTTCTTGCCTTTTAATGCCACTTTTAAGTCAAAAATCAGGTAAAGAGCAAAAAAGTATCAAAATTTATCAAAAAAAATTTGCCGTGTTTCATAAATTTACTTTATCTTTGCATCAGAAAATCCTAACTAAAGACTAAGTATACATTATTAATAATAACTTAAGTATGAACAAAACTTTTAGGAAAACAGCGCTGCTGGTGGGTGCACTGGCCCTTTCGGGACTGTGCTACTCGCCTGATGCCTATGCCGCTGCTTCCGTACAGGAAGTGCAGCAGGCAAAGAAGATCACAGGTACTGTGGTCGACGCTATGGGCCCCGTCATCGGAGCCAGTGTTGTCGTGAAGGGTACGTCGAACGGTGTGGCCACCGACTTCGACGGTAACTTCTCGCTGAATGCCAGTCCCGGCCAGACTCTGGTCATCTCCTACATCGGCTACGAGACCAAGGAGGTGAAGATCGCCGCAGGCCAGACCAACTACAAGATCACGCTCGAAGAGGACCGTAAGGTGCTCGACGAAGTGGTGGTCGTCGGTTACGGTACGATGAAGAAGAGCGACCTTGCAGGTGCTTCGGCCTCAATGGACGAGAAAGCCATCAAGGGGGCTAACATCACCAACCTCGACCAGAGTTTCCAGGGACGTGTCACTGGTGTGACAGCCGTACAGACCTCTGGTGCCCCTGGATCGTCATCATCTATCCGTGTGCGTGGTCAGGCTACCATCAATGCCGGTGCTGAGCCTCTGTACGTCATCGACGGCGTGATTGTGCAAGGCAATGGCAACTCTGGTGCCGACTTCGGTCTGGGCGATGCCCTTGGCAACGGTTCCGTATCCACGGTGTCTCCCCTGTCGACAATCAACCCCTCAGATATCGTCAGCATGGAAATCCTGAAGGATGCTTCCGCTACGGCCATCTATGGTGCACAGGGTGCTAATGGTGTCGTGCTGATTACCACCAAGCGCGGTAAGGCCGGCGAGGCCAAGTTCACCTACGACGGCAGCGTCACCATGCAGCGCCAGGCCAAGCGCCTCGACTTGCTCAACTTGCGTGAGTTTGCCGAGTTCTACAATGATATGGCACAGCAGGGTGAAATCTCAAAACCCGACCAGACTTACAGTGACCCCAGCATCCTGGGCAAGGGTACTAACTGGCAGGACGCCATCTTCCGCACTGCCTGGCAGAACCAGCACCAGATCAGTGCACAGGGAGGTACGGATGCCGTGAAATACTTCATCTCCGGCGGTTTCATGAACCAGCAGGGTACGATCATCGGCAGCAACTTCAAGCGCTTCTCCACCCGCGTCAATCTGGATGCCCAGTTGAAGAAATGGCTGAAACTCGGACTGAACGCCTCGTTCACGTCGACCAATGAAGACCTGAAACTGGCCGACTCTGACGAAGGTATCATCAACTACTCGCTGACAACGCCTCCCGACATTCAGATCTACGATATCAACGGTGGCTATTCACATGTTTCCAAGGAAGGCTTCACCAGTCCTAACCCTATTGCCCTGGCTATGATGGACGAGATCCTGCTGGGTCGTAAGAAGTTGAACGGTAGCATCTTCGCAGACGTCACTCCTATCAAACATCTCACCTGGCACGCCGAACTCGGTTTCGACATAGGCGCCTCGAAGGCAGAGACCTACGAGCCAATGGTCAATCTGGGTACATGGAACCGTGCTTCGAACGAGAGCCGCTGGCAGAAGAATTCCAATACATACTGGGCTCTGAAGAACTATGTGACCTATAGCAACCAGTTCGGCAAGCACTCTATAACCGCCATGGTCGGACAGGAGGCCTGGGAATCGAAGTACGACTACATCTCACTGCAGAACAACAACCTGCCTAACGATGAGGTGCACAACCCTGCCCTTGGTACTGGCGACCCGAAGGTGGGCAGCGGTAATGGCTCTTCGTCGATGGCCTCATTCTTCACCCGTGAGACTTACAACTTCGACGACCGCTATCTGGCCACTTATACTTTCCGTTACGATGGCAGTTCAAACTTCGGTCCCAACAAGCGCTGGGCAGGCTTCCATTCCGTCGCCGTGGCATGGCGCTTCTCCAATGAGGCTTTCCTGAAGAATGTGAAATGGCTCAGCAACGGTAAACTCCGTCTTGGCTGGGGACAGACCGGTAACTCCAATATCGGTGGATACAAGTGGGGTTCGGCCATGTCGACGATGGAAACAGCACTCGGCCTCAGTTACCGCCCTGCCAACCTGAAGAACCTCGACATCAAGTGGGAGACACAGGAGCAGATCAACGTAGGTCTTGACCTCGGATTCCTGAATGGACGCATCAACCTGGTTGTCGACTGGTATAAAAAGATGTCGAAGGACATGCTGATGCAGTTGACACTGCCGTCGATCATGGGTACCAGCGGTAACGGCAGTTCAGCGCTTGCCGCCCCATTCGGAAACTATGGCGACATTGAGAACACCGGTCTTGAGATTGCGCTCAACACCAAGCCTATCGAGACAAAGAACTTCTCCTGGAACTCTGACTTCCAGATCTCCTTCAACAAGAACAAACTGAAGAGCTTGTCAGGCAGTACAGCCCTGCCCGGCTATGGCCAGTGGACTGACGTTGTCAGCCGTTCGGTTCCAGGCGAGAGCCTCTATAACTTCTACGGCTACGAGGTGGAAGGTGTCTATCAGTCATTCGAGGACATCCTGAATTCACCCGTCAACACACTGCAGCAGAACAACCCGATCATCGAGAATGCTGACGGCAGTCTGTCATGGAGCACCGACCCGACAAAGTACAATCCAAAGAACACTACGTATGTAGGTGACTTGAAATACAAGGACGTAAACGGTGACGGCAAGATTGACGAGAACGATAAGACCAACATCGGCTCGCCACTGCCAAAGTTCACCTTCGGCTGGAACAACACCTTTGTCTACAAGAACTTTGACCTGAACATCTTCATCAATGGTTCTGTCGGCAACAAGGTTGGAAACTATATGAAGATGAAGTTGACTCACATGAATTCACCCTGGAGCAACCAGTTGGTCGACGTGAAGAACCGCACTCGCCTGCAGCCAAAGGACGGCGTCTATGGCGAATGGTGGTATAACGACATTGCCAACGTCATCACCACGGGTTCTTCCGATATGCCACGTGCAGCCATCAACGACCCGAACGACAACGATGCATGGAGCAGCCGCTACATCGAAGATGGCAGTTACGTTCGTCTGAAGGCCATCACGCTTGGTTATACATTCGACACGAAACTCATCAAGAAAATCGGTCTGACCAACCTGCGCCTGACGCTGAACGCAACCAACCTGCTCACCATCACCGGTTACGATGGCTACGATCCTGAAATCGGTGTATCTACAGCCTCTAATAATGTATATGGACTTGACAACGGCCGCTATCCGTCGCCAACATCTGTCACACTGGGCTTGAATGTATCATTCTAAAACGTAAAAACTGTAAGAATTATGAAAGTCAAAGATATAAAACTCGTAGTAGGCGCTTTGCTTCTGGGAACAAGCCTGACTGCTTGTGAGGATTTCCTGGATCGCCCCGTAGAAGACAGTTATAATACGGAGAACTACTACACCGACGACAAGTCGTGTGAGCGTGGTGTCTTCTATCTGTACAACTCACCTTGGTACGACTTCCAGCGTGGCTTCATCAAGATCGGTGAAGTGATGTCAGGTAATATGTACTGGGGCTCATCACCCTATATGAACTTCTCAGTGAACGGTACCGACCAGGACCTGGTGAACATGTCATATTCGCTCTGGGCTGAAATCGGCCATGCCAACACGGTCTATAACTCCATTCTGGGTTCTACCGCATCTCAGAGCGTCAAGAATCAGTGTCTGGGCGAGTGCCTGACATGGAAGGCCATGGCCTACTTCTTCCTGGTACGTTCATTCGGCGACGTGCCCATCGTTCACGACAACTCCGTCAACCTGGCCGCTGGCGACTATAACACCTTGCCGAAAGTACAGAAAGCAGACGTCTATGACTACATCCTGCTGACTCTTGAGAAGGCCATGGAACTGCTGCCGAAGGTGAAGAACACCAACGGCCGCATCGACTACTATTGTGCTGAAGGCCTGTATGCCAAGGTGCTGCTGACCGCTGCCGGTGTCACTGGCAGTCTGAATAACGACTATCTGCAGAAGGCATCTGCAGCCTCTCTGGATGTCATCAACAACTCCGGCCGTAAGTTGATGGAGAACTACGAAGACATCTTCCGCGGTTCTAACAACAACAGCGATGAGAGCCTGATTGCCTGGCGCTGGACTGTAGGTGCACACTGGACCTGCCAGAACACACAGCAGAGCGACTTGATGCCCGAGGGCTTCGACGAGTTCGGCGACTGCTGGGGTGGCTGGGGTGGCCCGTCTGCCGACCTTCAGGATGCTTTTGGCTACGACGTGACAGAGAATCCTAACAATCGTCTGGACAAGGATGCCCGCCGTAAGGCTACGATGATGGGTGCCGGTGACACATACGAATACTTCTGGCGCGACCATGACCTGGGCAACAATAAGAAGGGCTTTGATATCCTGAGATTCTACTTCGACAAGACGTACAACCCCGCTGCCACAGGAACATTCCAGGGACCATGCGGCGTACAGAACGTGAAGCATGCTTACGGCAACAATGCCGACCATGTGGCAGAGACAGGCATTTCTGCCGCCCGTATGTCATACGCCGTGGCCACTCACATCCTGCGTCTGGCTGATGTCTATCTCGTACATGCTGAGGCAGAAGTGCTTCAGGGTAAAGCCAACAGTGCTACAGCCCTGTCTGCATTCAACGCTGTCCGTCAGCGTGCCGTTCCTTCTGACGTGCCCAAGACCTCGCTCACATTCGACGATGTCTGGAAAGAGCGTCGTCTGGAGTTCGCTGGCGAAGGTGACCGCTGGTATGACTTCGTGCGCCGTGCCTATTACGATGTCAATGCCTGTATCGCAGAACTCACAGCCCAGCGCCGTAATGCCATCTGGAACTGCAGTGGCGTTTACAAGAACTTCTATGAGTCAGGTGGTGCAACATGGGATCCTACAGACATCCAGTATGACGACCCCGATAACGGTGGCACGCCCAGACCTAATGTGACAGCCAGCAGTTTCAACCTGCCATATCCGACAGAGGACGTTGCGCTGAACCCGAACCTGAGCAGCAGTGCACAGGCCATCCATGTTGACGTGAGAAATCAATACAGCTATTAATTAAAAAATGAGATAAGCAATGAAACAGAATAAGATATTCAAAGCACTCAGCCTTGCGCTGGTAGCACTCGCCGCCTTGGCAACTACCTCCTGTAAGGATGAGCCGGATGCATACAAGATTGCTGACGGAAAGCCGACGGTCAAATTCATCCGTCCTGTGAGTGCAGACAGCAAAGACTCCCTCATTACATCCGCCTCTATGCAGTCTACCATCTGCTTAGTCGGTGAGAACCTCAGAAGCGTGACTGGCATCCTCTTCAATGACCAGCCAGCCGTACTGAACACCAGTTACATGACAGACAACACGCTGATAGTAACGATTCCTAATGAGATTCCAGACAAGGTGACAAATAAGATCTATCTGGCTACGAACAGCAAAGACACTGTGACCTACGACTTCCACGTCGTGATTCCTGGCCCTGTGGTATCATCTATGTCTAACGAGTGGGCATTCCCTGGCGAAGAGGTAACCATCATCGGCGACTACTTCCTGGATTATGCTGACTCTCCCCTCACCATCAAGTTTGGTGATGGATTCACACTGCCTCGCTCTGTCATCAAGAGCATCACCAAGAACCGCATCACCTTCACGATGCCCGAGAACGTGCCTTCACAGAAGGTCTTCGTGACTTCTATCTACGGAACCACAGAAGCCGCATTCAAGTACAGGGACAACCGAGGTATGCTCTTCGACTTCGACACACCTTGCAAGACTGGTGAGGTGCTGGGCAACCACGGCTGGCACGCCCGTGAGATCACTGCCGACGAGACATCCCTCTCTGGCAACTACCTGATTCTGGGAGGTGCTGCCATGGGTAGTGATGGTGGCTGGAACGATGGTAACTTCTCGTTCGAGTACTGGGCAGGCAACTGGGAGGATCCCGAAACATACGGTGCATTCCCACGCATTTCTGACTTGGCAGACTTCACCGACTTCGCAAACCTGAACCTGAAGTTTGAGATAAACATTCCGAAGGACAATGCCTGGTCAGCCGCTCCTATGCAGATATACTTTGGCAGCGTGGCACAGATTTCCCAGGGCAATGCCGGCGTGAAGGATATCTATGGCACCGTGCTCGGTGGATGTAACAACACGTTCTTCCATGAGCAGGGCAAACTCTCACGTGCTCTCTATATGCCTTGGAAGGATACCGAAGACTTGCTGTATCATACCGATGGCCAGTGGCAGACAGTGACACTTCCGCTCTCTGACTTCATCTATGACTACGATGGTAACAAGATTACCAGCACGCTCAGCAGCGTGTTTGACTTCGGTAGTTTCAACATCTTTGTCATCAAGGGTGGATATAACGACAAGTCCATGCTGCCAGAAGGTGTAGACTGCAACCCAATTATCAAGATTGACAACATCCGTGTAGTTCCAAACAAATAAATGATAGTATCTTATGAACAAGTTATATAAATTATTCACATTGTCAGCGGTAGCCCTTGTGGGGCTATCCCTGACGGCGTGCAGCGAGGACAACTTGGATACTAATCCGTACAGCAAGTCGGGAGTAAATCTCGTAGCCTTCGGTCCTTCTCCAATCCTCCGTACACATGAGATCCGCATTACAGGTACTAACCTGAACAGCGTGACAGAAGTCTGGTTCCCTGGCAATGCGGTAGTTCAGAGGAGCAGTTTCAACTCTGCCGACAATGAAAACATCTATGTCAACGTGCCCGACGAGTCAGTCCCTGGACAGATCAAACTGCTCGTCAATGGCGATACCGTCTCTAAGTCTGTGACTCCCATCACTTTTGAGGAACCCATTGAGGTTTCGTCGGTTTCGCCAACAAGTGGTCTGGTGGCTGGTGACGAAGTCACTGTCAAGGGTGACTATGTTTACAACATTGCCAATGCCATTTTCACCTGTGGTGTAACCGGTGCACCTGTCAAAGCCGAAGACTTCACATACGTGTCTCGCCGCGAGATTCGCTTCAAGGTGCCTTTGGCTGCAGAGTCTGGTTCGATTTCATTTGATGACGGTGCAGACTGGGGAGAAGTCTATGCTACACCGCTGCAAATCCTGTCGGCCACATACGCGTCATTGAGCAACACAACGCCTGACTTCGGCCAGCAGATTCAGATTAACGGTGAGTACCTGCATACGATTGAAACAGTCATGTTCCCAGGTGGTGTAACCAGTGACTTCACAGTCTCAGCCGATCGCAAGACTATCACAACGACTGTACCAGCGGAAACAAAGTCGGGAGCCATTACGCTTGTGCTCTACTCTGGTGCTTCCCTGACAACCGACGAGGTAACTGTTCCGACACTGACGATCACCGATGTACAGCCCGCAAAAGACCTGAAGGTAGGCGACGTCGTAACCATCACTGGTGAGAATCTCAGCCGAATCACCAGCGTTACCCTGCCAGGTGTGGGCGAGTTCAAGGACTACACTGTTTCTGGTAATACGCTGACCTTTACCGTACCTGAGGATATGACTGATGGAAACATGGTGCTGACACAGAACAGTTTCATCTCCGAAACCGTGAAACTCATGATGTGGAGCGACTCTGCCGAACAGACAATCTGGGCAGGTGAGTTCGTATGCTCTGGGTGGAATGGCAACCAAGAGATGGCTTGGGGTGGTTTCGATTGGACAACCGTGCCTGCCAACAGCAAACTGAACTTCTACTACAAGAAGAATAATGCCGGCTCTTGGGGCTGCATCAGCCTTCGCCATGGCGACAGTTGGGCTAACCTGCCCGATCCTATCCCAGGCCAATATGACCTGGATGAGGATGAAGGTGTGCTGTCAGTGGTCTTCCCACAGAATGTGCTTGATGACATCATCGCTAACGGCGGTCTGGTCATCACAGGTGATAACTATACACTGACGAAGGTTACCATGCCTGCATCGGAAACCGTACTCTGGCAAGGCGAGGCTGTGGCCGACGACTGGGCAAACCAGCCTTACGTTCTTACTGATGCCGGTGTAGAACTGGTTGAGGCAGGAGCAAAGGCAGGCCAGACGATTTACTTCTATCTGACTCCTACCGAAACAGACTGGAAACTTCAAATTGTCGAAGGCCACTGGGGCCCCACATACGAGAGCATCTGCAATGTGGGCAATCCTGACACGGAAGACGGTAAGTTCACTGAGTACGACCTTGAAGGCAATGGTGGTCGATTCGGACTCCGACTTACACCTGATATACTCGAAGCCGCTCTTAAGCAACAGTGGTGGGGAGGTGTATTCGTACTCAATGGCGATAATATCGTCTGCACAAAGATTACCTTGGAATAAACCAACCTGACAATTCTTTTAAGAGGCGCAACCGCGATGCGTTGCGCCTCTCTTATTTTCTATGGAGAGAAATTGTAAATCACTGTTTATTATTGCTTTCACGGCATCAATGATTGTTGCCTGTGGGGGCAAAAAAGAAAAGGCACGACATACAAAGACCGCAAGTCTGATTGAAAGCGTCGACCAACTGCATGTCGATACTATCGTCACGACACCTGGTGAAATCCTGTGCACACCAGAGATTGACCATATTCTGCGTCACTATCCAGAACTCTTTCAGGCTACAAAGCAAGCCCTGAAGATGTATGAAAAACTGACGGAACAGAATCTGGAATTCGTTAAAGACGGAGGCTACGATGTCAGACAACTTCTGGACCAAGCCTTATTCGGCAAGGATACCGACACGTATGAAAGCGAATGGCCTGACTTCAGCAATATCGACAATAAATATCTCCAGATGATAGCAGATGCTACAACTGTCGAGGAAAAGTCTGAGATTGGAAGAACCAGACGTGCCTGGAAAGAGTATATGAAACAACTGGAAAGCATTGCTCAGGCACTGCCTGAGGAATGCCGCCCACGCTTCATCGAGGCTGTCAAAGAGGAAGCAAAATGAAAATAGAAGTACTAAGATTTGGTGGTATCAGAAATAGTTAGTAACTTTGTAGCACAATTAATAAAAACTATCAATTGAATGATATTTAAGATGAAAAAGACCTATTTATTAACAATGCTCTTAGCAGTATTTGCATTTGTTGCCTGTGGAGGCGATGACCCGGAACCTACCCCTACCCCGCCGACACCTACAGTGACGGCTCCGACAGTAGTATCGACGACGCCTGCCAACAACGCGACTGACATCGCAACTGGTGCCATCAGCGTCCAGGTGGTCTATGACAAGGATGTCCGCATGTCATCCGACGCAAGCCTGCAGCCGAAAGTGTCGGGAGCCACGCTTTCCGGATCGGCATCCGTCAGCGGAAAGACGCTGAGCCTCTCTGTCAACTGTCCCGACTATGAGACGAAGGTGACCATCACCCTGCCAAAGGGCCTTATCGGAGTGACGGGAGCCCTGGCCGACGAGTACTCCTTCAGTTTCACCACTGCCAAGAAACCAGTCATAACAGACAACGATGCCATCGCCCTCGCCAAGAAACTGGGCTGGGGCTGGAACCTGGGCAACCACTTCGACACCAGCAGCGGTGAGGACGGCAAGCATCCGCAGTGGGGCTACTGGGACAAAGCCAAGCCGACGCAGACACTCTACA
>ODAI010269823.1_pt1 | contig 13278 bp, 12 predicted proteins | sample 1539321 | NCBI WGS metagenome assembly ODAI01 (sample SAMN02144231, study PRJEB22623) | gut metagenome | biome: sheep rumen | host: Ovis aries | place: New Zealand | reverse complement strand
TATGTTAAGACTTCCGTTCCTATTGAAAGCAGAGATTCTGACGAGCGTTTGTTTACATATGGTTATACAAAAGGCTCTAAAACATTTGCAATCAGTTTTCCAGATCCCAATGAGGATTATAAATACTTTCCGGAATACTGCCCAAAAGGATCTAAAATGATTTGGTACGACTTTAATGGGGAAGCACCGTCAGGCACAAAGGTTGTCTCTTTCTATTTGATTGACCGAGAGAAAGAATTCATCTATATTGCAACTGCGTGGATTTGGAATATCCAAGATCATATGGATGACTATGAAAGTGCAGCCGAGGTCTTTACCTGGATAGTATGAGATTTTGCCAAACAGAACATAAATAAGGAGTGAACCACCATGAGCATTATCGGAGATAAGATACACCGCATTCGTGATTTCAGAGGAATGACGCAGAAACAGCTCGGTATGGCAGTCGGCTTTGATGAAAAGTCCGCCGATGTCCGCATCGCACAGTATGAATCAGGCACACGCACACCCAAACAGGCACTTGTCGAATTGCTTGCCGAGGCATTGGATGTGAATCCCCGTTTCCTTGCTGATGATGAGATACTCAGAGCTGAGGGCGTTATGATGATGCTCTTTGAGCTTGACGAGCATTACCCGATCAGCATTGAGGACTGCGAGGACGAGGACGGCAACAGAAGAAAGGGCATTGTTTTCGGCTCTATCCTGATGACTGACCTCCTTTCTGAGTGGCAGAGACGAAAAAAAGACCTTGCTGACGGTAAGATCAGCAAGGCCGAATATACAGAATGGAAGCTTAACTGGCCGAAAACGACCGATGACTGCGGAAAGCATGAACCTGCGAAAGAGTGGCGTAACTTATAAGCCACTTGAAACGCAGAATAATTCCGCTTAGCTCCCTGTTATCAAATTGTTATCACTGAGATTTTGAGACTTCGGAAATGGCGTATCTACGCCGTTTCTGAGGTCTTGTTTATTATTCCCACTCCACAGTTCCCGGAGGCTTGGAGGTTATATCATAGACAACTCTGTTAACGTGTTCTACCTCATTACAGAGGCGGTTGGAGACACGGGCAAGTACGTCGTAAGGGATACGAGCCCAGTCGGCAGTCATAAAGTCATCAGTTGTGATCGCACGGATGGCTATGAGGTGGTCATAGGTACGGTGGTCGCCCATAACACCAACTGTATGAACATCGGGGAGGACAGCGAAGAACTGCTTGAGCTGATCCTCGATACCGCTCTTGCGGATCTCATCACGGAAAACAGCATCAGCTTCCTGGAGGATCTTGATCTTCTCCTCGGTTATCTCACCGATGATACGAACTCCGAGGCCGGGGCCGGGGAATGGCTGTCTCCATACGAGGTCGTGAGGGATACCCAGTTTTTCTCCTACCTTGCGTACCTCATCCTTGAAGAGGTCGCCGAGAGGCTCTATAGTACCGGCAAACTTGATATCTTCCGGCATGCTTACCATATTGTGATGAGTTTTTATTACAGCAGTACTGCCGTGACCAGCCTGATTGCCCTTGCCTGATTCGATACGGTCGGGGTAGATAGTACCCTGTGCGAAGAAGCCGTCAGTTCCCTGTTCACGGATCTTGTCCCAGAAAACGTTATAGAATTCAGTACCGATTATTTTTCTCTTTTTCTCAGGGTCGCTTACACCTTTAAGAGCGCTGAGGAACTTATCCTTACAGTTTACACGGATAAAATTCATATCGAAGAGTTTTGTGAAGGTTTCCTCGACGAAATCGCCCTCGTCTTTACGCATGAGGCCCTGATCTACGAAAACGCAGGTGAGCTGTTTACCTACAGCACGGCTGAGGAGTCCTGCTGCGACAGAGGAATCAACACCGCCGGAGAGTCCGAGGATGACCTTCTTATCGCCAATCTGCTCACGGAGTTTTTTAACGGTATTCTCGATGAAGTCGTCCATTATCCAGTCACCGGAGAATTTGCAGACATCCATAAGGAAGCTGCGGAGGATATTTTTACCGTACTCGCTGTGAGTTACCTCAGGGTGGAACTGAACTGCATAGAGTTTCTTTTCCGGACATTCAAATGCAGCGCAGGGGCAGTCTTCTGAGCGGGCAGTAGTACTGAATCCCTCAGGGAGCTTGCTTACGAAGTCGGTATGGCTCATCCAGACAACGCTCTTTTCGGGAACGTCCTTGAAGAGTACACCGCCGTTATGTACTATCTCGATCTTGCCGTATTCGCTTTTTTCGCAGCTTTCCACAGTGCCGCCGAGGGTATAAGCCATGAGCTGACATCCGTAGCAGATACCGAGTATCGGGATACCGAGCTCGAAGATCTCCTTTGAGATATGGGGGGAAGTCATATCGTAAACGCTGTTAGGACCTCCGGTGAAGATGATACCCATAGGATCGAGAGCTTTTATCTCTTCGATAGGTGTCTGGTAGTTTTTGATCTCGCAGTAGACTCCGCACTCACGGACTCTTCTTGCTATTAGCTGATTGTACTGTCCGCCGAAGTCGAGAACGATACAGAGCTGATTAGCCATAGACCCTCCTTCTGAATGACCGCTTTACGGCAGCGGCAGCCGTATTTTTCAGCATACTGGACCTGTTGCAGAAACAATACAGGAGGCCGTTTGAGGCCTCCTGACCGAAAGCGTTACCGGATCAGCAGCTTTGATATTACTATTATGCCACTTTTTTCGGAAAATTTCAAGTCCCCGGAGGCATTTTTTGCGAGAAAAATTACAATAAAGACGATATATATTTTATATTGTCCGGGATATACATAGCGGAGTTGACATTGTTGAAAGAAAACTGTTGAATAGTATTAATATGAAAACGCCTGAAAGGCTGAGATACTTTCAGGCGTTTGTATTATCTGTCTTTTCTTTTTCGTTCCATAACAGCATCTGCTGCAATGAACACCGCCAGTATAGCTGCACCGGCAGCTGAGACTTTCATTCCTGTCTTTTTCAGGGGAGCTTCAAAGGTTATCTCCACATGATGTGCTCCTGCGGCAACGGGAAAGCCTATAAAGGCGGTATTTGTTCTGAAATACTCAGTATCCTCGCCGTCGACTTTTATACTGAAGCCCTTGTCATAGGGGAGTGAGAATGTGAACCATCCGTCCTTAGAGACATTTATATCTCCTGTTATGGTATCTCCGAGTGAATTATCAGTATCGATCATCAGAGTGTCTTTATTTTCCATAGCTGAGCTGAGGACAGAGGTATCAACTGCATACACATGAAGTCCTGATATTCTGTAATACCCCTTTGTGAATATCATTGTCAGTTCTGAAACAGGCTCATAGGAAGAAATGACGAAGGTGAAATTATAGTTATGGTTATTGTATTTCCACTTTGGGTCTGTGAGCTTGTTTTTTACACCGTTGATAGTCAGTGCCACGTCAGTCTGTGCAGCAATATCGCCTATACGGTTGTCTGCCTGTGCGATCACAACGAGGAATTTATTCTCAGTTGTTTTTTCAAGAGGAACATGAACTGTGAAGTTTTCATCGGACTTGATAGTGTAGACTCCGTCTGAGCCGGTAATGCGCTTATTGCTGAGAGCGGGTGACATATCAAAGTCAAGCTCCTCAGTATGCTCTGCACTGAGACTGTTTCCGCTTTTTTCAGGGATGATAATATTTTCTATCAGCGCCTCGGCTCTGAGTTGAAGCGGAAGTGCATAGAATTCAGTCTCACTCATTGTATTTTCTGAGGCATATCCGAGAGGGAAGGCATAATCGTTTCTGAAAATTGTATATCCTTCCGCCGAATTTACAGGCACTTCTCCGTCCATTCGCATTTCTTCGGGAGCTATCCTGTAACGGCAGCCCATAAGTGCATTGAAGATCACACTGTAGGACTGATTCTGTATCGCAGTATTGCGTATTCGGTTCTCGCTGAGAGAGGTATTGAAACGGAAATCCCTCAGGGCGGAATTGCTGACGGAGGAGTAGGAGTTTGTGGAAAGATACCGCATATTCACAATTCTGTTGACGTTGATGTCATCAGGTATACAGTCTCCGAAGCGGAAGAGCTCACTGTCACTGTCGATAGTCTCAGATATAGCGGAGCGGATCTCACCTGAATAGAATTCATTTATCGAAGAACGAGGCACAAATTTCTCGTTCATATTCACAGCAATGCATATAGCGAAGGTCATGAGGAGAGTGTAGCCCGGTATGTATTTTTCCTTGCCTTTGAAAAGTATGAATGCAAGTACCGGGGTAGTTACTGCATATTCGACTATCATCATTACCATGGCGGGAATTTTAGGAGTACAGAAAACGAGTGATATCACCACCATGAGAACGTGTATCACAAGGAGGATAACAACGTCCTTTCCGGCTTTTTTATGCATATTGAAGAACTCTCCGCAGACGATAAGTGCCGGTACTGTCAGCGGTATGAAGGCTTTGCCGTCTATGTACATACCTGCGTTGATAATATAGTTTATCAGCGGGAACACTGCACAGCAAATGATGACTGCTGCAAGAAATCTGTCCTGCCGTCTGCCGTGTACTATCAGGTAAAGAGCAGCGAATACGGCCACGGAGGTGACTCCCACGGAATATCCGGTGTGGAGCAGCATACTGAGGTTCACTGTAGGACGAAGGACGCTGATCAGCGACATATCTGTAGAGGTTTCGGCTCTTCCGGAGAGAAGTGCTGCCAGTACAGGCATCCAAAGGAATGAGGAGCACAGACATCCGGCGGCTGCGGCGGCAACTTTCTTCCAGTTGAATGAAAATACCGATGCAATGGATGGCTTGCCTTCTCCTGACAGCTCAATGTATATCATGTAAACTGCTGCCGTGGCAAAACTGCTGACACTGAAATAGAAGCTGCAGCACATGATACAGTAGGCGAAAAGTGCCATGAGAAACAGTCTTGCGGGACTGTCCTTTTTTTCGCATATAAGCAACATCCCCAGCAGAAACGGGATATAGTTCATGAACATGACGTGTCTGTGACTGTGGAACATCAGTCCGCCTGAGCACAGGAATAATATCGCCAGTATAAGAGCAGTCCTGCGGTCAAAGCGCCTTTTGAAAAGGATGTAGCTCAGCATTGATGATACAAGGACTGTAGTCAGGCTGAGGAATTGTATGTATGTGCTCATTTTTACAAACGGCAGCGCATATGAAGGCAGATACAGCGGGTTGAATATTCCGTAATAGGCATAATTGTAAATGTTCTGCCCGTTTCCCAGCTGGAGTGCAAGGTCAGGGAAAGGGTCATGTGTCTCATAGAACCGTATCCGGAAATACTCCGGAATGGCGAAGTGCTGGCTTTTCCAGTCTTTGTCCGAGCCCCAGATGCCGCCCTCGCTCTTGAATATCAGGACAGTGGTCACTATCAGCATGAATATGGCCGCCAGTGCTATAAATGCTGACATATCAGGATGCTCTGTATAGAATTTTCGGATCTTTTTCTGCATTATATCTATAAGCCGTCAGAGAAAGCTCTGATCCCGGCTGTTCCTTTCTGTTATTTCCGGCAGCTGATGATCTGCCATATATTGTTGAATATATTATACAATATATCAGTGCAAAAATCAATAGATTATGAAAAATATGTCGTTTGTTTAGCCGGAGGGTGGGAGAAAAAAGTACTTAGAAAGTAGAAACTAGAAAGTAGTTACCGGAAATCGATATCAATGAATCATGTTTGATTTAGCGAAGTTTTAACCGTAGTTTAGGGTGTTGTTTTTGCAATATTTTACTGTTTTATTTTGAAAAGTATTGCATTTTGTGCCTATACATGGTATAATTTAGAAAAAATAGGAGTGGTAATAATGAATACTGTATTTTTCTCAGCATTTTTTCAAAGCACATTGAATATAAGCAAATGTGACATCAAGGACTTTTTACAGATTGGAGCACCTGTGATATTAACTGTTATCACAATTATATTGTCAATTGGAATGCATTATGGAAATAAAAAGCTTCAGCAACAACTATCTGATGACAATGATAAGCTTCAAAAGCAACTTGCAGAAGATAATGATAAGCTTCAAAAGCAACTTGCAGAAGATAATGATAAGCTTCAAAAGCAGCTTGCAGAAGATAATGATAAGCTTCAAAAGCAGCTTGCAGATAGATATGTTGAAAATCAGACAAGAGAGCTATATATTGATATTTTCAATGTTCTCGAATGTGCACAGAATTATGCGGGTAGTTTTAAAGATGTTTCTCTATTATTGGCTTTTAACGGACAAAAAGGAAGTCCTAATGATTTCTTCTATAACTTGTATGAAAACTATCAGAAGTTGGAGAATGCTTACAGTAAATTTAATTTATTAAGTGAAGGCAATGATGATGATGAAAAAATGAATAGTAGCTTTTATGAGTTTAAAACTCAGTATAAAGAATTAGTTGATGAAATAAGCAAATATCTTAGCAATCCTTTATATCAAAAACATAATGATAGCGCATGGCAAATGGCTGCAAATTATGGAATACAATATCCTGATTTTAACAGTATTCTTTTGAACATCGAACTTAAAAATGCTTTTGTGGCAAAGTTTGATGATGATTATATAAGGAAAATCAAACAGCTTGCAGAAAAAGTATGCGCCTGGGGCAATGATGAAGATAGAAGATATTTTATCAATCACATAAAAATCAAAAAATATAGTGATACTATTTGAGTTGAGTCAATCTCTTTTTTTCCGTCATGTATTGACAAATAAACCGAATTGTGATACAATATAACAAATTGCAAAAGAAACTTCGGTTTCAGAGCAGGCAGCCGGTCGTGCGGGACCGGACGGCAACTTCTGTTGCCTTATTGATTCGGCAAGTGCCGATAAAGTTTTTATAAGTTTTCATCAGCTTGTGAAAGGTCAATAAGAGTAGTAAAAGGTGTTCATGCTTATATAGACTCTGAAACCCCAGATGTGAAGTATTATGCGGTGAAGTTTAGGTATTTCATGCACATACAGGCTATGAAAGTCTGTGTGTGCATTTTTTATTCTGAGGTGTGTATTATGGAAAATAAACTCAAGCTTTATGGCTTCAATAATCTTACTAAATCCCTGAGCTTCAATATCTACGATGTCTGTTATGCCAAGACACCTAAGGCTCAGCTTGACTACATCGCTTATGTTGACGAGGTATATAATTCTGAGAGAATTACTGATATAATGACTCATCTTACTGAGATGATAGGCGCACAGGTGCTGAGTATGTCCAGACAGGACTACGACCCCCAGGGCGCTTCTGCAACATTTCTTATAGCGGATGATACAATGGTGCCTGCCGGCGGAAGCGAGACTGTCGCACATCTTGATAAGAGCCATGTTACTGTCCATACCTACCCGGAGTATCATCCTGATACCAGCATTGCCACATTCCGTGTGGATATAGACGTTGCCACCTGCGGGAAGATAACTCCGCTGACAGCTCTTGATTACCTTATCGGAAGCTTCGATTCTGATATAATCACTATGGATTACCGTGTCAGAGGCTTTACCCGCAACCTTGACGGGGAAAAGCTCTTCATCGACCACGACATAACCTCCATACAGAATTATATCGATTCAAAGACTCTTGATAAATACGATGCTGTGGACATCAACGTTTATCAGGCAAATATGTTCCATACCAAAATGCTTATCAAGGAAATAGAATTACAGAATTATCTTTTCAATACAGATGTCAGAGAACTCTCTCCAAGGAGCAGGCTGGATATAACCAATGCCCTCCAGAGGGAAATGATAGAAATATTCAGCGGAAGGAACGTGTTCGGAAATGTCTGAACTTTCACAGGTAAACGCACCGATATACGAGGCGCTGAGGAAATTCCGGCGCATGAGAGTAGTCCCCTTCGACGTGCCCGGCCATAAGCGTGGAAGAGGAAATATGGAGCTTACAGAGTTCCTCGGTGAGGACTGTATGAACGTTGATGTTAACTCCATGAAGCCTCTGGATAATCTCTGCCACCCTGTATCCGTCATCCGTGATGCAGAGGACCTTGCTGCAGAGGCTTTTGGTGCGGCAAATGTTTTCTTTATGGTGGGAGGCACTACTTCCGCAGTTCAGAGCATGATAATGTATGCCTGTAAGGAGGGCGACAAGATAATCATGCCGAGAAACGTCCACAGAAGTGCTATAAATGCGCTTATACTCACCGGAGCAGTTCCGGTTTATGTGAACCCGGACGTTAACCATCAGCTGGGTATCGCCCTGGGAATGTCAGTTTCACAGATAGAAAAGGCTATCGAGGAAAATCCGGACGCAAAGGCGATAATGGTAAATAATCCCACATATTACGGGATATGCTCAGACCTTAGAAGAATAACGGAGCTTGCCCATGCACACGGTATGCTGGTGCTGGTGGATGAAGCTCACGGTACTCATTTCTATTTCGGAGAGAATTTCCCGGTAACAGCTATGGCTGCCGGAGCTGACCTTGCATCGGTAAGTATGCATAAATCCGGAGGAAGTCTTACCCAGAGCTCCTTCCTCCTTATGGGAAAAGCCATAAATTCAGACTATATGCGGCAGGTAGTCAATCTGACTCAGACTACAAGTGCATCGTATCTGCTGCTTTCAAGTCTTGATATCTCACGAAAGAGACTGGCCCTCAGCGGTCCTGAGATATTCGCTCAGACAGTGGAAATGGCGGAATATGCCCGTGAGGAGATAAATAGTATCGGCGGTTACTACGCCTATTCCCGTGAACTCATAAACGGAGACAGTATATTCGATTTTGATGTATCTAAGCTGAGCATTTATACTCTGCCCATAGGACTGGCTGGTATAGAGGTTTATGACCTGCTTCGTGACGAATATGATATACAGATAGAATTCGGTGACATAGGAAATGTTCTTGCTTATATCTCAGTAGGCGACAGAAAGCGTGATATAGAGAGACTTATAAGTGCTCTTGCAGAGATAAAGCGGAGATTCGGCAAGGAGGGTACGGGAATGCTGACACAGGAATATATAAATCCTGTGGTGGCAGAGACTCCGAGAAAGGCCTTTTATGCAAAGAAGCGCTCACTGCCGCTTGAAGAGGCCGCCGGAAATGTATGCAGTGAGTTCGTTATGTGCTATCCTCCGGGAATACCGATACTTGCCCCCGGCGAGCTTATAACTCCGGAGATAATAGAGTACATAAAGTACGCTAAGGAAAAAGGGTGTCAGATGACAGGTACAGAGGACATAAATATAGAACGTCTTAATGTACTTGAATAAAAATGAAAAAGGGTGTTGTTATGAATAATAAAAAAATAGGTATCCAGATGAGTCTGCTTATGGCGGTCACTCTCAGCTTCTGTCTTTCACTGACAGGCAATCTCTCTTCGGGAAATTTCCAGATAGTTCCATTCATTGTGACATTTGCCGCAAGCTTTGTTATAAGCCTGCTTATAGGACTTATAATTCCCATGCCTAAGGTGGAGGCAGGTGCAGTCCGTGCCTGCGGACTTGAAGAGCACAGCCTGCCGGCAAGATTTGTATCAAGCTTTGTTTCTGATCTTATCTATACACCGGTGATAACACTGGCAATGATAGCCATAGTGCGCAAAATGGCTTCTGCCCACGGTGCAGACCTGCCGCCGTTCGGCATAATGTTCGTTAAGTCGCTGATACTCAGCTTTATAGTGGCATACATCATAATATTTATCGTAAGTCCCATATTCCTTAAGCTGGTGCTTAAGAAAAACGGTGCAGGAGGTCCTCCTCAGGAACGCAAGTGATCTCTTGAACCGCCCGGGAAAGAAATAGTTTTATCAGGAGGGTAATAATGGAATTATGGTTTACGGAGCGTCATACTCCGAATGTAAAATTTTCAATAAAAGTCGATCATCAGCTCTACAGCGGCAACAGTGAATTTCAGAGGATAGATATATTCGATTCCAAGGAGTTCGGCAGATTCCTTACCCTTGACGGATATATGATGCTTACCGAAAAGGATGAGTTCATCTACCATGAGATGATAACCCATGTCCCCATGGCTGTACATCCCTGCCCGAAGAACGTTCTCGTAATAGGCGCAGGCGACGGAGGAGTTGTCCGTGAGCTTACCCGCTATCCCTCTGTTGAAAGGATAGACCTTGTGGAGATAGATGAGCTTGTGGTGGAGGTATGCAAGAAGTACCTTCCAACTACAGCCTGCCGTTTTGATGACCCGAGAGTAAATGTTTACTATGAGGACGGAGTGAAATTCATCCGCCGCTGCGAGGACCTTTACGATGTTATCATCGTTGATTCCACAGATCCTTTCGGCCCCGGAGAAGGCCTTTTCACCAAGGAATTCTATGGCAGCTGCTTCAAGGCACTGCATGAGGACGGAATAATGGTAAATCAGCATGAGAGCCCATTCTACGATGAGGATGCTGCTGCTATGCAGCGCTCCCATAAGAGGATAGTCGAGAGCTTCCCCATAAGCAAGGTCTATCAGGCTCATATCCCGACATATCCTTCCGGACACTGGCTCTTCGGATTTGCTTCAAAGAAATATCATCCCACCAACGATTATAACGGTACAAAATGGAGTATGCTGGGCTTAAAGACAAGGTACTATAATCCTCGTCTGCACATCGGTTCATTCGCCCTGCCAAACTATGTAGAGGAGCTTCTTAAAGATGTTGAATAAGAATATACAGACATTCATCGCCTGCGACAGTGAGTATGAGGATGCCAAGATAGTTCTCTTCGGAGCAGGCTTCGACGGTACTACCAGCTTTCGCCCCGGAACAAGATTTGCTCCGGCAGCTATAAGAAATGAGAGCTTCGGCATCGAGACCTACAGTCCCTATCAGGACAGGGATATGCTGGATCACAGCTATTTCGACAGCGGAGACCTGGAGCTGCCCTTTGGCGATACAAGCCGTGCTGTTGAAGATATAACTATGCGTGCAGAACAGATACTCGCCGACGGCAAGACCCCGTTTATGATAGGCGGAGAGCATCTTGTGACACTGGGTTCTGTTATGGCGGTCAGCAAGAAGTACAATGACCTGTATATCGTTCATTTCGATGCTCATGCCGACCTTAGAGACGATTATCTCGGCCAGAAGCTGTCCCATGCCTGTGTGCTGAGACGCTGCCATGAGATAGTCGGTGACGGGCATATCTTCCAGTTCGGTATCAGAAGCGGTGACCGTGAAGAATTCCGCTTTGCCGATGAGCATACCGAGATGCACAAGTTCTGCTTTGAGGGACTTGAGGAGACTGTGGAAAAGCTCAGGGGCAAAAATGTCTACCTGACAGTAGACCTCGATGTGCTTGATCCTTCTATCTTCCCCGGAACAGGTACTCCTGAGGCCGGAGGTGTGACATTCGATGAGCTGAGAAAGGCTCTTACACTGGTATGCAGCCGTCTTGATATCGTTGGCTGTGATGTCAACGAGCTCAGTCCGGTCTACGATCAGAGCGGAGTTTCTACGGCTGTAGCCTGTAAAATAATAAGGGAAATGCTTCTTGCACTTTCATAAATCGTATTTCCCCTGAGGAGGTATCTTATGAAACGTCCTATAATCGACGAAACAAAGCCCTATGATCCGTATGATCCCTATGGGACCTATGACGGCGGAACAGTCGATAAGAAGAAAAAGCGGCAGGAAATGCTCGTCTGGCTGGTAGCTATGTTCTTTTGCTCTATATTCGTGATAATTGCAGTTGTGATGTATTTAGGCGACATGAAGCGCAAAGGAGAGTGCACGGAGAAGCTGACGGCGGTAGTATGTGAGAATCGTCCGAGGGAAAGCTCCAACGGCGGCTATACATATCAGCCTGTATTCGAGTATGTCTATAATGACCATAAATATATAGTCGGCAGCAATACCTCTTCATCACCTCCGAAATTCAGCGAGGGAGAAGAAGTTGAGCTTTATATCGATCCGGATGAACCAACGAAGATATATGTCCCGTCGGATAATGTACTGTTTATACTGTGCTGTATATTCGGCGGTATAGGCGGAGTGAGTATGCTGATAGCGACAATCGTTTTCATATGCGTCTGCAAGAACCGTAACAAGCCGGATGAAGAGCTTGTTGATATGAAGTATTATTGATATAAGGAGCAATAATGGGAAAAATATTCAAAAGAAGAAAAGACGTTAAAATATTTGCAGGAATGGCAATAGTATTCGTTCTGCTGCTTTTCAGTTATCTTTCAGCAAAAGGCTTTGAGCATGACTGGTACAATATGGACTATGAGGACTACAAGAGCCGTCCCGAGAATTATGTGGTGACAGAGGTGCCTATAAAGGAATTCAAGACGTATACCGGATTCAATGACAGTGCCCTGTCCTATACTGATCTTTATTTTACAGCTATCGTTGAGGTCACTTATGCCGGCGGGCAGACAGAGACCTACCGTGTCCCCGCTGCAAACGGTGACAAGAAGGGCGATAAGATAAAGGTTGCATATGACAGAATGTTCGACGAGGACTATGAGAGAAAGATTAAGGCAACAGAAAAAAATGATGGTGACCCCTACATGAAAGCCCCGAGAGTTGGTCATGTCACAAATTCAAAATATTCAACAAGTATCCTGACAGCAGCATTTCTGCTTGGAGCAGCAATGGCTGTATTTATCGTATTGTGTATCAGGAGACAGGATGAGGATACAGAATAGTCTGAATGATGAGATAAAACATTATTAATGGGATTTTTATTTGAGGTAAATTATGATCACTATATTAATATACCCGTTAGTCGGGATAATTGGTCTTGTATCAATTGCAATAAATAAAATAAAGTGTACGGAGCATGTAGAGGCAGTTGTCATACGCCTGGAAAAAACGCAGAAGACCTTATCTCGTTTTCAGCTATTCATACGGCGGAGAGAGTTTTGAGGTAAGAGACAGCTTCTCTTCATCGTACTGCCTCTTCAATGTGGGCGATTATGTGGAGCTGTATGTCGATCCGGAAAAGCCGGAAAAATTCTACTGTCCAAAGGAAACGATCTATAAGATATTTTTTTATCTTATATTTGTTGTGATAGGAGCTATAGTATTGGTGATATTCATTAAATCAAGAGATTGATGTGTGGGAAAAGTTTTTCTGTTAAGATGATGATAGAGAATAGGGAATGGAAAGGTAATAATTTTGGAACTTGAAATCATAGCAATTGTTGGCGGGATATTTGTACTGTTCGGGGTAAAAGCCTTTATACAAATGTTCTTAAAAAAAAGAAATGTACAGAGCTTGTTTATGCAGAAGTTATCAGCGTATCTACGACATACCATGATGAGTATGATGTGCATAGCATTGCTTTAAAATACGCATATGACGGAGAACAGTATATAGAAACATTCAGCGTAGGTGGTACAT
>ODAI013467838.1_pt1 | contig 13279 bp, 12 predicted proteins | sample 1539321 | NCBI WGS metagenome assembly ODAI01 (sample SAMN02144231, study PRJEB22623) | gut metagenome | biome: sheep rumen | host: Ovis aries | place: New Zealand | reverse complement strand
GTGAGCCAATATTTGAGTTTAGAAATAGAATACCGCATAAGTATCTTATATTTTGTAGTTCCTGCACGTCCAAAAAACTATGAATAGTCCATTTGGACAACAAGTTTAGATTGAACAAATAAAATAACATAGAGCCAAAGTTGGGGAAAACATGTTTGTGACTATTAAGCCAGAAACCATTCTCCCGAAAGGGTTTGCCTCCAATTTGACCAATAAATTTAATAATAAAATGGGAAACCAAGCGGTTTTTTCGGCAAAAAGTGAATCTCTCACTCACATTTGATGCAAACAAATACAAACAGATTGTATAATAATTCAACGAAAGTCAAGTTTTATTCTGCCTTACACGTATAATAGGCAATTCGGTCACGACACCTTCAGATCGCTCGAAAACGAAAACACGGTCGAACATAGAAAGATAACGATGATGCAGGGCACGGTAGGCTTTTTGCGGATCGTACAAACTCGACATCAAAAAAGAGTTTTGGATAATCATGAGCCACATACGGCTACATTGCGTATTGTAGTGCGAAATTTTCAAGTTCTTGTCTGCAATGCGCTGCCCCACACTCTCTACCGACATAGGCTTAACCATGGCAGAGATGCCCGCATACCAAAGTCCATCGGCATAACGACCAGTCACATTTTTCACATAAACAGCCTCGATGATAGATGGCAGATTCTGGAAACCGTACTTACTACGGCGGTCTACAACATATTGTTGGCCCGTTGCCTCAGGCACATTCTCACTCACTATCTTTAAAATGGTTTCCTTCAAGCCGTCGTGCAAAAGTAGCGAAGGTTCGTCTTTAGGACGGGAAACGGCAGGACCGAGTTCGTTAAAAAAATGGACGTCGACAATCAGTTTTTGGTCAGAAGATTTTTCAAACTCCTGCTGCGCTCCTTCCATTATAGACTCTAACCACTTTTCATGTCCGCGCGGATTAAACGCAACATTCTGCCGGTCGTACTTGAGTTCGGTCAGTTCAATGCCCAAGAGTCCCTTCTTTGTGTGGACCAAAAAATCGGGGCACTCCGATTTCTCAATTTCACCCAAAGGGAAAGAAGAATAGGAAGAACGGAAAAGCAGCATGGTAGCCCATTCGTGCTTGTCTTTCCTAATTTGATTTATGTTCAAATCTTCACCCATCGGCATTTGTTTTGAAAACCACTATAAATATATAAAAAAAGTGGCAGAAACAACAGTCTCCGCCACCTATTTATGTTCCTTCGGAAAAAGCCTTAGGCATTCTGCTCCTTGTCGTGAGCTTCCTTCAATTTCATTTCCCATTTCCAGCAAGAAGCCAACGTGTCTTCCAAAGAGGCTTCTGCCTTCCATCCCAGTTCCTTATTCGCATAAGAGGCATCGGCCCAAACCTTCTCGATATCGCCCTCACGTCGCGGAGCGAACTCGTAAGGAACGTCAACCCCCGTAGCCGCCTTAAAGGCATTTACAATTTCCAGAACACTCACACCATTGCCCGTTCCAAGGTTGAACACCTCAACCGGTTTACGGTTCTTCTTATCAAGCATTCTTGAAACAGCCACCACATGGGCTTTCGCCAAATCGACCACATTGATGTAGTCGCGGATGCAAGTGCCGTCAGGAGTATTGTAGTCGTTACCAAAAATACGCAGTTTCTCACGGATGCCCATGGCTGTTTGCGTAACATAAGGCAACAAATTATTAGGCACGCCATTAGGCAACTCGCCAATTTCGGCAGAAGGATGCGCACCAATCGGGTTGAAATAGCGCAATAGAATCGCCTTCATACCATGGCAAGCGCGGACCGTATCGCTAATAATCGTCTCGCACATCTGCTTAGTGTAACCATAAGGAGAAGTTGCCGGCTTAATAGGACTCTGTTCTGTTACAGGAAGCGTATCGGGCTGTCCGTAAACCGTGCAAGAAGAAGAGAACACGATGTTGTTGATATCGTATTTTGGCATCAACTCCAACAAGTTCAACAACGAAGTGATGTTATTGCGATAGTAAAGTAACGGAAGTTTAACCGACTCGCCAACAGCCTTGCTAGCGGCGAAGTTGATAATAGCCTCTATACCCTGGTTTTTTTGAAAGAATTTGTTCAGCGAGGCATAGTCTTTCAAATCGATGTTCTCGTACACAGGAGATACTCCCGTTATTTTTCGGATACCGTCAAGCACACCGATATTGGAGTTGGAAAGGTTGTCAATAATCAAGGGTTCAACCCCCGCCTCTATCAACTCGACAACAGTATGAGAACCGATATAACCGGTACCACCAGTAACCAGAATTTTTCTCTTCATTTAAAACAATTTAGTTGGATATACGCCAGCATTGACGAGATCTGCAATTTTCTGCACAACAACCGGACGGTCTTCAATATAGGTAACGCCGAACCACTTGCAAGGAGTTTCCAACACCTCGATAGAAGCGGCACCCGTCTCGATAAGTTTGTTTACCATTGTAGGAATACCATATTCAGCCTTCAAGTTATCGGCATTAGCAGCCAAGAACTTGCGGAAATCGGCATCGGAATGTTCGAAATAGTCAGGAGTAAATCCCCACATATTCATCGAAACCGGAAGATTCTCGTCGATAGACTCAAACTGTCCGTTCTGCTGGTTCTTGAAAATAACGTCACCATTTTCGGTACGCTGTACCTCGTAATGTTCCTCAACCGAAGTCAGATGGTTCTTCGCGTTCTTAGTGCATACGCCACGAGAAACAGAGCCATGATCGCTAAGCGTATTGCCGAGTCGGTAAGCCACCATACAATAAGCGTTCTGCTTGCCCTGCATAGCGTTCAAGCCATCGGCCAAAGTCTGGAAACTTTCCTTACCGTAGAAATCGTCGGCATTGATAACCGCAAACGGTTCCTTAATTGCGTTTTTCGCCATCATAATGGCGTGGTTTGTTCCCCAAGGCTTAACGCGTTCAGGGTTCAAAGAGAAACCCTCTGGAAGCGCATCGAGCGATTGGAAAACGATATCGACAGGAATAGCAGCCTCGTACTTAGAAAGGATTTTTTCGCGGAAGTCTTTTTCGAAATCGTGACGAATAACGAAAACAACCTTGCCAAATCCTGCACGTATTGCATCGTAGATAGAATAATCCATGATGGTTTCGCCAGAAGGGCCCACACCATCAAGTTGTTTCAACTTGCCATAGCGGCTACCCATACCGGCCGCCAGCACCAATAAAACAGGTTTTCCCATTTCAATTATATTTTAGACAAAAGAAGCAGGAAGCCCGGGAAGGGATCCCTGCCTGTTCAAAAAACATCAAATTTAGTTACCCATCTCAGAGAGGAATTTGATACGCACAAGGCGTATTTCCTCTTCCGTATAGTCGCCGCCAAGTCCTTCGACAGCATCGTTGATATCGTCAGACTCAGACTCCTCACGGAAATAATCGAAGATATCGTTAGTACGGTCTTCGTCCATAATCTGGGTCAAGAAATAGTCGATGTTGATTTTCGTACCAGACTCGACAATAGACTCAATTTCGGTAAGCAGTTCATCGAAATCGAGACCTTTCGACTCAGCGATGTCATCCAACGGAATCTTACGGTCGATAGCCTGGATAATAGACACCTTGAGTTTCGACTTATTTGGTACAGAACGAACCCTAAGGTCTTCAGGACGTTCAATTTCGTTTTCAACGACGTGCTTCTTAATCAGCTTGATAAAATCCTCGCCATAGCGTTTAGCCTTGCCAGCCCCTACCCCAGGAATATTCTGCAATTCCTCGATAGAGATTGGGTATACCGTAGCCATAGCCTCAAGCGACGGATCTTGGAAGATGACATAAGGAGGGCAATCGAACTTCTGTGCCACCCTCTTTCTCAAATCCTTCAACAAGCCATAAAGTTCAGGATCGACAGTAAAAGAGTCAGCGCCAGAACCGTTAATCGGAGCTTCAGCATCCTCATCGGTACTATCGTCGTCGTCGTCCGCAATCTTGAAGGCCTTTGGCTTCTTCAAGAACTTGTTACCATCGGACGTAACCGATATAAGGTTGTCATCGTCAGCATCCTTTTCCAAGTAGCCTTCAACGACCGCCTGATTAATCACATTAGACAAGACACCTTCAGAAGAATCCTTAGCTTCGCCAAAAGTCTCAAGTTCGTTATGTTCGTTTTCCTCAATTTCGTTAGTTGTTTTTCCGAGAACAATATCGATAACGTAATCGATAGACGCCTTTCCATTTAGCGCGTTCACAGTATCTAAAACCGTTGTTAATAGTCCTTTTGCATCCACTTGACTTTTCTGATTATTCTGTTTTAAACAATTGTCACACTTTCCGCAATTATCACTGTTATATTCCTCACCAAAATAATGCAACAGCACCCTGCGTCTACAAAGCGAAGTTTCGGCATAGTCGGCAGTCTCCCTCAGCAATTGTTTACCAATTTCCTGTTCGGAAGGCGACTTCTTCTGCATGAACTTCTCCAACTTCTGAAGGTCCTTTTTGGAATAGAAGGCGATACAGCGCCCCGGATTTCCATCTCGGCCAGCCCTACCTGTTTCCTGGTAGTACCCCTCCAGACTTTTCGACATATCGTAATGGATAACGAAACGCACATCAGGCTTGTCGATACCCATACCAAAAGCAATGGTAGCCACAATGACATCTACCTTCTTAAAAAGGAAGAGGTCCTGGTTTTCGGAACGCAGCCCCGACTCCATGCCGGCATGGTAAGCTAAAGCGCTAATGTTATTAACTTTGAGCGTCTCGGTCAGTTCATCCACCTTTTTTCTGCTCAAGCAATAGATGATACCCGACTGGCCAGAGAACTCACGAGTGATGAGTGTGATAATCTCCCTGTCGATATTGTCGGTCTTAGGTCTGACCTCATAGAAGAGGTTTTCCCTGTTAAAGGACGACATAAAGACATCGGCATTGGTCATATCGAGACATTTCTGTATGTCTTGTTGTACTTTTTTTGTAGCCGTAGCAGTGAGAGCAATAATACCGATATTGCTACCCAATTGTCCGACAACCGGCTTGATATTTCTATATTCCGGGCGGAAATCGTGTCCCCACTCAGAAATACAGTGGGCCTCGTCAATTGCAATGAACGAGACCTTGACTGTTTTCAGGAACTCGATATTCTCTTCCTTTGCAAATGACTCAGGAGCCACATAGAGCAGCTTTGTCTTGCCGCTTCTCACATCAGCCTTAACCGACTCGACAGCCGATTTGGTTAACGAAGAGTTGAGGTAATGGGCAATTCCATTATCGACACTGAAAGCACGAATAGCGTCGACCTGGTTCTTCATTAGCGCAATAAGCGGGGAGATTACAATAGCTGTACCCTCCATCAACAAAGCCGGCAACTGGTAACATAGCGACTTACCGCCGCCAGTTGGCATAAGCACAAAGGTATCCTTACCAGCCAACACATTCTTTATGACAGCTTCCTGGTTGCCTTTAAAGTTGTCGAACCCAAAATGCAGTTTGAGTTGGTCTTTTAGCTCTTTGTCTGTTACCATAAGAAATCCTCCTTAAAAACATCCGCAAAAAGTCGAAAAACGCCCATAATGCATTTGGAGTGCAAATGTATAACACTTCAAATGCATAACAAAACCTTTTGCAGAAAAATATCACTCGCTAGCGAACCTTGCCAGTTCTTCACGCGAAATCTTCTGTTTAGCCTCGTCAAGAGTAAGGTGGAAAGACTTCTTGCCGGAAGACGGCAGATTGAACATCTCATCCATCATAATGGTCTCGACAATGGAACGAAGTCCACGCGCCCCGAGTTTAAACTCTACCGCCTTGTCTACGATAAAATCGTAAACCTCTTCGTCGATTTTCAGTGTAATACCGTCCATCTTGAAGAGTTTGATGTATTGCTTAATGATGGAGTTCTTCGGCTCCACCAGAATACGCCGCAAAGCACTTCGGTCCAATTGGTTCAAATACGTAAGCATTGGCAGACGGCCAATGATTTCAGGTATAAGTCCGAAAGACTTCAAGTCTTGCGGAGTTACATATTGTAGCAGATTGTCGGTGTCAATCTTTTCTTTATTCTTAGCCGCACTGAAGCCCACTACCTGTGCATTAAGTCGGCTTGAGATACGGCGGTCGATGCCCTCAAAAGCACCACCGCAAATAAAGAGTATATTTTTAGTGTTGACCGCAATCATTTTCTGGTCAGGATGTTTGCGTCCGCCTTGTGGTGGAACAAGCACAACCGACCCCTCAAGCAATTTGAGCAAACCCTGCTGTACGCCCTCGCCACTAACGTCGCGAGTTATAGAAGGGTTATCGCCCTTACGCGCAATCTTGTCTATTTCGTCAATAAAGACAATTCCGGCCTCTGCAGCAGGCACATTATAGTCAGCAGCCTGCAACAGACGGGTAAGTATGCTTTCTATATCTTCGCCCACATAACCGGCCTCGGTAAGAACGGTGGCATCGACAATAGTAAACGGCACACTCAGCAATTTAGCGATGGAACGCGCCAACAGCGTTTTCCCAGTACCAGTAGAACCGACCATAATGATGTTCGACTTTTCGATTTCAACATCATTCTCGTCCTCGGGCTGGGTCAGACGCTTGTAGTGGTTATAAACCGCAACCGAAAGAATCTTTTTAGCATGATCCTGACCTATGACATACTGGTCGAGGAACTCCTTAATTTCAGAAGGCTTTGGAATAGGCTTATTACCGAGATTAAAAGCCCCTTCGGTCTTCTTTAAGGTATTTAGCATGTATTCCTGCACCTGCTGTGCGCACTGGTCGCAAATAAGGGCGTCGAGCCCAGAAACCAGCAACTTGGTCTGCGACGCAGGCCTTCCACAGAAACTGCAGTATTGTTCACTTTTTTTTGCCATGATTTAATAAGAAACGCATCCGCTAATCACGGATAAATTTGTTTGGGAATCATTTATCCTTGTGACGAGACAACACTTCGTCGATCATACCATATTCCTTAGCTTCCTGGGCAGTCATCCAGTAATCGCGGTCGGCATCGGCATAAACCTTTTCATAAGAAGTGCCAGAGTGTTCTGAAATTATATCATACAATTCCTTCTTCAACTTCAGGATTTCACGTGTAGTGATTTCCATATCGGTTGCCTGGGTGCCAGGAGCCACACCGCCCATTGGCTGGTGGATAAGGACACGGGAATGAGGGAGTGCGAAACGCTTGCCCTTTGCACCGGCCACCAGAATAACAGAAGCCATAGATGCAGCCATACCCGTACAAATAGTAGAAACATCACTTTTGATGAACTGCATGGTGTCGTAAATGCCCAAACCATCGTAGACAGAGCCACCAGGAGAGTTGATGTAGATGGAAATATCTTTACCAGGATCGGCAGAATCCAAATAAAGGAGCTGAGCTTGGATAACATTCGCAGTATAGTCGTCGACCTCGGAACCTAGGAAAATGATACGGTCCATCATCAAACGAGAGAAGACATCCATTTGAGTCACATTGAGCTGTCTCTCTTCCAAGATACTAGGGTTGATGTAACTGTCGGTAGCCTTAGCATATTGGTCAAGCGCCAAGCCATTCATACCGAGGTGATTTACCGCATACTTTCTAAAATCGTTCTTCATATATCTATAATTATTATCTTATTCACTAACTAGAACACGAAACATACACTGTCAAAATCCACATAAAACAAGCTATAAGCAACCCAACACTTCGTGAATTTTACGTCTTTCGTTATATAAAGATATACGAAATATATGGGAATAAAAAAAAATCTCGGAACAAAATTCCGAGATTTTCTTAGAGCTTATGTAAATTAGAATCGATTACTTAGCCTCACCTTCAATAAGTTTGTTGAAATCGTCCAAAGAGATTTCCTTCTTATTGAGCTTAACAGCGCCCTTAACAACACCGAGGACTTTGTCTTCGAGAACACGGTCGAACATGTTCTTTACAGCCTCTTTATCCTTCAGCATGTCCTTAGCATAGTTTTCAGCCACTTCGTCAGGAACTGACATCATGCCATATTGTGCGAACTGAGCGCGGGCAACCTTCTTACCGAAGTTGATCATATCGTCGTCGTTAATCTTGATGTCGTTCTTCTTAACGATCTGCTCTTTAGCCAACTGCCACTTCAAGCCCTCAATCATCTTAGGGAACTGATTGTCGAGAGCTTCGTCAGACAAGTTTTCCTTATGGGTAGACTTCAACCAACGTTTCAAGAAAGCTTCAGGGAACTTAAGGTCTTCCATCTTCTTAAGAACAGTAGCACGGGTATCAGCGAGCAACTTGTAGTCGCTATCGATAACGAGAGATGCAGAAAGTTCTTCCTTCAACTTAGCCTTGAACTCTTCTTCGCTCTTAACAACGTCCTTACCGAAAGCCTTGTCGAAAAGATCCTGGTTGAGAGGAGCGTCGTTGAAACGGGTGATTTCGTTGATAGTGAACTGGAAGTCCTTATCGGCAACAGTAGCATTTTCCTTGTCGATCTTCAAGAAAGCAGCCACCTCAGTATCAGACTCCATAGCCTTCTTAGGGTTGAAGGTTACAACAGCACCCTTCTTAGCGCCAACGAAAGCCTTTTTAGCCTCTTCAGAAACATACTTAGGGCTGAGGATAGCAGCGTCGTTCTTGATACCGCCTTCTTTAACAGCGCCATTTTCCAACTCTTCAACAAGACCCTTAACGAGGTCGTTCTCTTCAGCCTGATCGGCCTGAGAATAAGAGCCAAATCGGCCAGTGTACTGTTTAACAGCGTCCTCCATCATCTTGTCGTCGATCTGGATTTCGTACTGTGTCAACTGGTTACGTCCGTTCAATTCAATGTCGAAAGCAGGAGCAAGGGCAACATCGAAAACAAGTTTAACTGGCTTGTCAGAATCCAAGTCAACATCACTCTTTTCAGTTTCGCTTGGAAGTGGATCGCCCAAAACCTGAAGGTTTTCCTTCTTGATATATTCGTAAAGGGCTTCACCAACCTTCTTGTTCAACTCTTCAGCCTCGACAGCCTTTCCATATTGTTTTTTGATAAGCCCCATAGGAACACAACCACGGCGGAAACCAGGAATGTTGGCATTCTTACGGTAGTTCTTAAGAGCCTTGTCGACAGCCTCCATGTAGTCGGCCTTCTCAACCTGCATTGTGAGGGTCAAGTTCACCTCATCAATGTTTTTTCTTTCAATATTCATTTATTTTTACTAAAAAATTTATCTAAAAAAGCGCTGTTATCCAAACAGCCATGTTTTGAGTGGCAAAGGTATGAAAAAGTAACTACAAATACAAAAAAATCTATTCTCTTGAACTATTTCCTGATAGCGACAAATTGTTCAATATTTTCGTCGACGTAAGCGGCAATAGCAGCCATAGCGGCAGGTAGTTCCGCCTCCACTTCAATTTCAATTTTTTCGAACAGCGGCTGCATTCTGTCAAACAATGCGCCAAAATCGTCATCGTTATCGGCCACCGTAGTCAATTCTGTACGGTTTGCATCGAACACGCGCTTGGCCTTGTACACAAGCTGGCTCAAGTCGTGTGCCCCCCACAGCCTCAAAGCCTTGGCAAAGGGGTTGTCGAAAATATAGGGTCCAAAACCATCTTGTGCGAGATTAATAAAACCGCCCGTTTCAAACTCGTCGCGCAAAATGCGTAACGAATTAAGCGCATGCTGGTTACCGTTCAGTTTAGCCATTTCATCAGCACCGAACTCGTCACCCGTCACTTCGCCAATAGCGTCGAGTATGAGGTTCAAGAACGCCACAGGACCATTCTGAGCAGCCGCCTGCAAGTCGGCATCATTCAAAACCACACAATTGTTCTGTTCCATTTACATATATAATATAAAAGTGTCTTTAAAGGATGAATTCTTTCTGACATTCTCCATCATTTTGTTAGCAAGTTCCGGATTCTGAGTATTGGCACATGCCACAGTAACAAATCCTTCTGTTACCGGAACCACAGCCAACTTGTCGGAGAGTCGGGGTTGCCACTGCTCTACAAACTGTTCCGCCTCGGAGGTTGTAGCAAAACTCTTCAGCACCACATAAAAACGTCCGTCTTCAGTGGCAGGAGCAACTTCTACACTTTCCTGAACAGGTTCCTCTATTGCAGCTGCTGCCTCGCTAACACGGGCGGCATTTTTCGACACGGCCGACAATGCGAACTTGGTCTGGGTATTGTTGAAGGAAAGCGGGAGCAAAGACGCCATATTTTGGAAGGCCGACTGGTTATAGGAAGGGACAAGCAACACCGCCGCCAAAGCAGCGGCAGCCACGCCAGCACCCACCAGTTTCTTCAACTGTCCATCGGTTCGACGATGGTTCGACTTAAGGGTCGGCAAACGGAACTCCTGCAAGCCGAAACCTTCACTAAATCCCTGCTGGGCAATTGCAGAAACGAACGAATAGTCTCTTCCGTGCAAACGAAGGGTGCCAAAGTCAGGTACACACAAAGAGCCCTTAGCCGCTATTGTGTTCTTCACATCCTCGACAACCACTGCAACCTGCTTTGCCGCATCGACTAACGAACAGCGGTAACGCGCAGCCCATGCCTGACACAGGAGTCCATCGTTATGGTTCAATTTCGGATTGAACACCACTTGGACAGAAGGCGGGCAGAACAACCCCGAGCGAGCATCGACAGACGCCGCCTTACGGTTAGCCACAAAGCCGCCTAAACCAGGCACAACCACACATGCATCGGAATGCAAGAGGTCTATCACAAGAGAAAACAACTCTTTCATACGTTTCAAGCAATAATTACGGCAAAATTGCAGAAAAAGGAGACACAAACGACCACGGGAGCCTGTGGAAATACAAACAACTTATCAACAGCCCCGCAAAAAGTTGTTGATAAGTTGATAGACGAGAGGAACGGATTGAACACAGTAAATAGCCAGAAAAAGGGTGCCCGTAACGCTATATTTACGAACGCCCTCTTTTTCGTTATAGTTTGTACAACTCTGTTTTCACTCTGAAACGGCACGAACTGAAAAACCGAATTCGCGATAGCTACTATCTATTTTTATATTATTATTTACCACATCTAGACAATCCCCTCGGTAATCAGCATAAGCATCATAGGCACTATAGGACAATGTAGATGTCCAATAGTAAATTTTGGAGCCCTTATAGTTACTAAAAGTACCATTCATAAGTCCTGCCGCAGGTAAAAAGATGGTTTTTCCATTAGATTTTGAAGTTCCAATCCAACCATTAACACCCGATCCCATATAGTCCGTCACATTCTCCCAAGTACAAGCATCCAGCAGTTCCTGAACTTCTTCCCTAGTAGGCATACGCCAAGAACTCTTCCAGTTAACGGCTGCCGCGTCGTCTTCAGCGGCTATTACAGTCTTATAATCTGGATTTCCGAACACGTTTGTCCTTTTATATTTAAGCAATTGGTCTCTGTTACCCACATTCCATTTATAGGAGTCAAGTTCATACGAATTTTTTGTAGCAGTCTCAGCCCAAGCGAAATAGGCACCATATTCGGTAGGTTTGGACGCACCCACATTGTAGGTAGCCCATTTCAAGCCGCTTGGCAAGCCGAGGTACAGTTGTTTATTTACGGATTAGTTTGAAAGATTTTTTCCCTACAGAAAGCACATATACGCCTTTCTTGTCAGGCAAACCTACGGTAGCTACGCCAGCCTGGTCGGCTACTGCGTCTAATACCTGCACACCCTTAGCATCATACAGTACCACCTGCAAACCAGCACTGGCATTCTCTACCCTTACAGTGTTTTCATCAACGCTGACAATGCGTAACACATCCGCGTCTAAGTTTACCACCCCACTTTGGTCATTCTCGGTAAAATGATAGTTTTTCACGCCACTAATGGCATAACTGGTAGCTGCACTGCCGTTCACCACTAAATCACCGTTGCTATAGGTAATCACGGGTTTGTCGTCGAGCAAGAAACTGAATTTTTCTCCATTTTTCTGTTCAACCGTCATGTACTGTGCAGCAGCATTTGCACACATTGAGCCTACAAACAGCCCCCAAACGACTAATAGACTTTTTCGCATTTTTACTTTTCAACTAGGTATTTGACAAAACATCCAGACTGTAAACAAAACCTTTTACAACTCTGAATCTACGCTTACAAATATAAATACAATAATGCGAAACACACCAATCACTCTATATATTTCAGTTGAAAGTGTGCACAAACACTCTTCGTCCGTTACATTTCACATAATGTTCCAGACATTTACATAGACAAAGACTATAAATGTGATTAGAAGAACAGACTATCAGAAAAAAATGATTCAACTTATTTGAAAATCAACTCCACGATTAGGAATTAATTCTATAATTTTGCAAAAAATTTCGTAGAGCATGTCGTTAAACTATAATTATTAAGGTAAACACTGCAATTCGAAAAACGATATCTACCAAAAGATAGATGTTTGCTAGTATAAAAAGTGAAAATTCTTACAAAAAAAATGAATAGAAACCGCAAATCTTTCTTTGTCCTGTTACTAATGGCAATGTTGTGCTTATTCCAATCGGTTTCAGCCGAAGGCACACAAGAAACGAACGCAGATAATCAAGAAGAGACTAATGAAGGCAGTCTGCCGACTCCTCTCGGTTCAGAAGACCCTTCCACTGACCAAGAAGAGACTCCAACAGACATTCAGGTTTCAATCACAGGAACATTCACCTACAACGGTCTAGAGCAGAAACCAGAAATAACGGTCACCTACAACGACAGCGAACTTGAGGTAGGAACTGACTACACGCTAGAGTTTACAAACAACGTAAACGCGGGTACGGCTAAAGTCACAGTCATCCCTTCTGAGAGCGCTTCGTTCACACAGAAAGACACAGAGTTCACCATCGCCCCTGCTACCATCACCGTAACGGGTGGCACAGCAACCAAAGTGTACAACGGTAGCGTCAACATCACCGCCACAACGACCATCACTCCTACATTCACTGGCAAGGTGGGTAATGATGCCATCAGCGTTTCAGTAAAGACGGGTAAATTCGCACAGAAAGGTGCGGGTGAGACCGAGCTGAATGTAACCGAATTCCAACTAGAGGGAGACGAGGACATTCTTAAAAACTATACGCTGGCTACAAATAAGCCTGCCCTGAGCGCAACAATCGAACAAAAGGAAGTGGAACTCGTTTGGAGCACACCTGTTTCGTTCGACTACGACGGTACCGAAAAAGAGGTAACCGCTACTGTCAGTCCAGCCTCTATTGTCGAGGATGACGAAGTGACTGTTTCTGAATACACCGGCAACAAGTCGGCTGAAAAGGGAGAACATACTGCAACAGCAACCGCTTTGAGCAACAGCAACTACAAGCTGCCAGACAACGCAAGCATAGACTGG
>ODAI013811355.1_pt1 | contig 13280 bp, 10 predicted proteins | sample 1539321 | NCBI WGS metagenome assembly ODAI01 (sample SAMN02144231, study PRJEB22623) | gut metagenome | biome: sheep rumen | host: Ovis aries | place: New Zealand | reverse complement strand
GTGTCGCCAAGCCAGTCGCAGTGGTCGAGCCCGATCTTCGTGATGACGCAGAGCTCCGGCCTGCATACGTTCGTCGCGTCAAGCCGGCCGCCGAGCCCCGTCTCGAGAACGGCATAATCTACCTTCGCCTCGGCATAGACGAGAAATGCGACGGCAGTAAGCGCCTCGAAGAAGGTAAGGCCGTAGATGGAGTTGGAGGAGGAGTTGGAGGAAGAGTCGGCGTGAAAGACCTTGTCCGCCGCACGTTCCAGCACCTCGTCTGATATCGGAGCGCCGTCGAGGAAAAACCGCTCGTTGATGCGGACGAGATGCGGCGACGTATAGCGGCCGATCCTGAGCCCCCCGGTGCGAAGCGCCGCGTCCAAGATGGCGCACACCGCCCCCTTCCCGTTCGTCCCCGCGACGTGTATCGCCCTGAACTTCAGCTGCGGGTCGCCCAGCGCGGCACATATGCCGCGGATTGCGTCGAGGGACGGCCTCATTCCAAATCGCCGCCTTGCCGCGAGCCTGTCGAGGAAGTCGCTCATCAGACCCCCGAAGCGGTGACGACGTAGCGAAGGAGAACCGCGAGGACGGCAGAAGCGCCGTAGAGCGCAAGTATGATCCACATCGGCCAGTCGGAAAGGAGAATCTTCTCCGGGCGTCCGACGTCGGCTTTCGAGTAGACGAGGTGGATGTACCGAGCGAGACCAAGCGCCACAAAGGCGGCGGTGACGACAAGATAGCGAGTTCCGAAGCGCGACACCGTGTCGGGCGAAAGCGTGTACCACGTGTAGACGACAAGCGTCGCAAGAGCCGAGGCGAACATCAAGACGTCGAGCGCAACAGGATGGTAGCCCTTGAGCGCTGCGCGCGACTCGATGGCCACGGACATTTCGTGGCGGCGCTTCGCGAGCGCAATAAAGAGCGAAAGCGCAAACGCGCAGGCAAGAAGCCACGGCGAGATTCGCACGTTCATCGCCGCAGCACCGGCAACCGCGCGAAGGACGAAGCCCGCCGCGATAACCACGACGTCGATGTATGGAATGCGCTTCAGGAACCCGGAATACGCGCACTGCATCACGGAGTAGATCAGGATTACCGCAAAGCCCCATGTGCGGTCGGGATGGCGGAATACGAGATAGCACGGGAACATCAGCGCGATCGCGAAGAGCGAAAGCGCAACTCGAACTGCGTCAATGCGCGACACAAGCCCAGCCGCTACGGGGCGCAGCCGCTTTATCGGATGGAGATGGTCGGCCTCGAAATCGGCAACGTCGTTGAGGAGATAGAAAGCGCTTGAGACGAAGCAGAACGCGACGGCCATCGCGGCGACAAGGATGAATGGCCTTATGCCGCGTGCCATTGCCGCCTGCGACGGGTCTGCAACGGCAAAGAACCACGCGAGGAAAACGATTCCATTCTTCGTCCATTGGTTCACCCTCAAAGCCCGAAGCCAGACATTGATTCGCTGCGTCACTTGACCGTCCTCCACCTTATGATTCCCCACAGGAGCGAGTGGTACGTGCAGACGGGATTGGACTCCTTTTCATAGAACGTCCAGAACTTGGACCAGTTGCGGTCTACAGAAGGAACCCAGCGCATCGGGAAAAGCGCAAGAAGCCGAGACTTCGTCGAACCGTCCTTCCTGGCCTCAGACTCCCAGAACGGCCAGAGGCGGAAATACGAATCGTCCTTGCGGCTCGTCCAGAAAGGGAACACGCGCGTCTCGTCGTCGTAGAGCTCGACAAGCTTCCAGCCAAAGCGCGTGACAGAGCCGGCTGCATCGCCCTTGTCATAAGAGCGCCAATCGACGCGCTCGTAGAGCGGCCATATCGACAGGCGGTTCCTGCTCGCGTTGCACTCCCACTCGAAGATTGGCCAAGGACAGCGCAGACGCATTTCGGGAGCGGAGTTGCGATGCGCTATCCAGGATTTTGAATAAGTCTCTGTCCACGAGAAAAACGGCGGAATGAGAAGATCCTGACGCTCGCGCGCACGGCGAATCTGACCATAAAGCGGCCAGAACATCCACGAGTACCCTTCTCCGCCAGTGTCACGATCCTCGCGGTAGTTAGCCCAGGTGACAATCGGCCAGAGGGCATACTGGTGATCGCTCTCGCGCTGGTGGTTTATCCCGTAGAGCGGCCAGAAGCTCCAAGCGCCGTCGTCGCGCCAGCTGAAGAACGGGAAAAGCACCGTGTTCGTCGTAAGCCACTTGCCCTCGGAAGGACGCGGCATCTTGTACCGCGTCCAGACAGGCCACAACGCAAAGTCGATGTCGTACATCAGGATAAGATGCGGATGGTGGCCGTAGAGCGGGAAAAGCCCCCAGTAGTCCTCCGCGGCAGATTCGCCGCGCTGCGGCTTGTGCCCGTTGAACCAGAGCGGAATGAAGTCAAACTGCCAGCCGCCGTCGTCCTGGCTCTGGTAGTGGAGGAAGAAGCAAAACCGCCACCAGTCGCGGTGCGAGGTAAAAACCGGCCATAGGACGTCGTCGACATCGCCCTCGTGGGCATAGAACGGACGAACTGCAAGATAGTCGTCGGCGGGCCGCTGTTCGTAGAACGGCCCAACCTGGAAAGCTGCGGCAAGGAGCAGTTCAGCGAACACTCTTGCTGAGCTCCTCGAACTCCCCTCGTTCGAACTCCGAGAGTTCCTTTACGCGGCCCTTGACCTTGCGAATAGTCATGTTCGCGCGCTGACGGTCGCCCTTCGCTATCTGCACCCTCGCAAGGGCGACGAGCATACGAACGTCCTCCTCCTTGCCGGACTCGGACTTCGAAAGGTCGCACGCCTTGACGATGCACTTCTCGGCCTCGTTGAGATCGCCCTTGGCGTCAAGGAGAATCGAACCGAGAGTCTCCCACGCGACATAAAGCTCTGGAGCTGTGCGAACGGCGAGACGCGCGTAGCGCTCGGCCTCCTCGAGCCGCTTCGTGCGTCTCAACACTTCGGCGAGGTCGTTCTGAGCAAGGACGACGGGATGGGCCGTGTCGCAAGCCCTCCTGAGGTACATCTCCGCCTCCTCGTACTTGCCCTTCTGGAGCGCGAGAGAGCCCATGACGTAGTTGGCGAGAGGCGCCTTGCGGTTGCGTCTCAGGACCTCCTTGGCATGGAACTCCGCGTCGGCGGTGTCGTTGAGGGAGATATCGAGACCGAGCACAATGTCCTGCGTCGCCTGGACGTCTGGACGCGTCTTGATCGCCGCGGCGAACATGTCGCGCGCGGCCTTGCGCTTCTCGTTGCCCTGGCGCAGCATCAGGAACGCGCGCGTGGATTGGATGTTGTAGTCGTTCGCGTCCTTTGCGTTCTTCTCCATCTCCGGAAGTATGACATTTTCCACGGTCTTGAGGAGCTTCGCCCTCTCTGCGGGATCCTTTGACGCATCGAACTGCTGCAAGGAGACTGCGGCGAGAAGCGACCACGCCTGGAGGTTCGCGGGATCGAGGTCGGTTGACCGCGTAAGCATCGCCTTGGCCTCGGCAAGCTCGTTCTTCATGAGATGGAGCATTGCGACTTCGATCGCCACGCGCGGATCGTCCTGCGCGGCCTTCGTCGCACGCTCCAAGTACTCGATGGCCCTCGCGCTGTTGCCTTCGAGGAGCTCGAGCCGCATGAGACCGACGAGCGCATCGTGGTTCTCGGAGTCCTTTGAGAGCACTTCCTCGTAAGTCGCCCTCGACTTCTTCACGTCGCTGTCGCTCGCGTAGAGCGCGGCCATCATGTTTAGCAGGCTCGAGCGGCGCTCGGTCGGAACGAAGTCAATCGCGCGGCGGATCTGGTTAAGCGCCTCGCCAGGGCGGCCCGACCTCGCCCACGCATAGCCGAGGCGGACGAATATCTCGGGGTTCCTTATGTAACCATAGACGTTTGCGAGCTTCCACAGGACATAGCGGCGCCCCTTGTCCTCGACAATGGACTTGAACGCCTTCTCGATGTCGTGCTTTTTGCGCACCGCCTTGGGATGGTCGGCACGCGCCATCTCGAACTCGTTGAAGAGCGCACAGACGTTGTCGCTGTCGATGGAGTTCAGGACGAGCTCGTACATATTGAACGCGCCATCGTCGTCACCGGCGTCCTGAAGCCAGACGCCGCGGTCGTTCGCAACGAGGCCGACATGGCGGCGAAGCCGGAGGCGTGCGAGCTCGATTGGGTCGCTCTCCTTCCAGAGCCTGTAGCTGCCCCAGTTCTTCACACCCTTAGGCGGCGCAAGGACCTTGTCGAATTCGTCCCACGCACTCCAGTCGGGCTTGCGCGTCGGATCGGCGCCGAAAAAGAGGAATTCCGGAACCGCCTTTATTCCGGCCGCGTACCAGAGGTCGGGGGCCCCGAATATGGCGGCCTTCTTCGCGATATCGGGGTCCGCGGCGAACCAGTCCTGGACGAACGCGAGCACACCAAGCGAAAGCGAAATCGAAAGCTCGCGGTTCTTGTCGCCGCCAATTCCCTTCTCCTCGACGAGTTTCGCGAGCTCTCCGAGATAGCGCTCGTCGAGGTCGCGCTGCAGGCATACGAGGTTGAGTTCCTTGCCCGTCTTCGCGGCGGCAAGGCGCAGGTGATCGTCGAGAAGGCCGTCGGTGATGAACCAAGTGCGGTCGCCGAGATCGGCGATCAGCTTCTCCGCCGTGCGGTCCGCGAAATCGCCGCGCGAGCTGTCGAACGAGAAGAGGTCCAGAAGGACGGTGATGACCATCACAAGCGACAGCACGGGAAGGACGGCGAGGGCGAGCGTGCGGCCCTTCATCGCCACCGGCTCGGCGTCAAGCGACTCGTTCTTGCGGACTTTCGCAACGGCGAGAAGCCACCAGTAAGTCACGAGATAGGCGGCGGTGAACGCCGCAAGCGCACAAGGCACGACGGGAAGAAGCCCGTATGGACGCATGAGCGGCGAAGGCGCGAGCGGAGTTGCAACGGCGAGGATCGTCACGAAGCTCATGGCGACGTGGTAGATCCACTGCGAAAGGCCGCTCTCGCGGTTGTAGGCGCCAAAGCTCGAGAAGAGCGCCACGATGAACGGCAGCACCGCGAAAGCGCCGACGAGGAACCAGCCCTCGGCGGAGAACCACATCTTCGTTTCGTTCCAATGGGCGCGCATGTGCTCTGTGAAGTTTCCAGAGGCGCTGGGAGCGTAGATGAAGAGCGTGACGATCGCGATGAGGAGAAACACGAACGCCGCGCCGTACGGTTTGCCGCCGCGCTTCCCAGAGACAGTCCAGACGCCGCCGAAATAGAGCGGTGCAAGAAGCCCGAAAAGCGGAGAGTCTGCGAACCCGAGCCCCGCGAACACACCGATGAGCAAGGGATATATCCAGCCCGTATTCTTGCCGGCACGGGCGTAGGGGATCAGGAGCGAGGCAGTGACAAGAGCCCAGGCGGCATCAAAAGAAAACGAACTCAGGTGTATAAACGACTGTTGGACGGCCGGCGTAGCCATGAATACGACGGACGCGACGATACCGGCCATGCGCCCCATGGAGTCCGCATACTGGGCGAGCATCTCGCCGCCAATGCGCTCCCTGACGAAGAAAGACGTCAGGTGGTAGAGGGTGACGACCGACACGATGCCGCACAGCGGACCAAGGACGTTCGAGCAACCGAACAGCCGCGCGAATATCGCCATCAGCGGATGGACGTTGACCGCGGCGGAATCGAGTCCCTTCCACAGCGTCATCAGGTGCGCGCCCTCTCCTGGGTAGGCGCACGACGCCATCGTGCAGAAGTAGAGAAGCGCCGCAACCGCACCGAGCGCACCGGCGACGATCCATTCGCCGCCCCTCTTGCCAACGTCCTTGAACTGCGTCATCGTAAAATCCTCCGAGAATCACTTTACCTTCGCCAGCGCCTGCTTCAAGTCGGCTATGAGGTCTTCTGGATCCTCGAGGCCGACGGAGAGGCGGATCAAGTCCGGCGGGATGCCTGCCGCCTTGAGCTGCGCGTCCGTAAGCTGGCGGTGAGTGTGCGAAGCAGGATGCAGGACGCAGCTCCAGGCGTCCGCAACGTGCGTCACGATGCCGATGAGCTTCAGCGAATCCATGAACTTGATCGACGCCTTGCGGCCGCCCTTGATGCCGAACGTCATCACGCCGCACGGCGAGTTGCCGTTGAACTGCTTCTTGACGAGCTTGTGGTACTTCGAGCCGGGGAGCCCGGCGAAGTTGACCCACGCGACCTTCTTCTGGGTCTTGAGCCACTTGGCGATCTTGAGCGCCGACTCCGCGTGGCGACGTATCCTGAGGTGCAGAGACTCGAGACCGAGGTTCAGGAGGAATGCGTTGAATGGCGAGGGGATCGAGCCGAAGTCGCGCATCAGGTGCGCGGTGCACTTCACGATGTAGGCCATCTTGCCAAACGCCTTTACGTAGCTGAGGCCATGGTAGGAGGCGTCGGGCTCGACGAGGCCGGGGAACTTGTCGGCGTGCTTTGACCAGTCGAAGTTGCCGGAGTCAACGATGCAGCCGCCAACCTGCGAGGAGTGGCCGTCCATGTACTTCGTCGTCGCGTGGGTGACGATGTCGCAGCCGAATTCAAACGGCCGACAGAGGATCGGCGTCGGGAACGTGTTGTCGACGATCAGCGGCACGCCGTTCTTGTGCGCGATACGCGCGAACTTTGCGATATCGAGGACGCAACCCGAGGGATTCGCAACCGTCTCGCCGAAAACGCACTTCGTGTTCGGGCGGAACGCGGCCTGAATTTCCTTCTCGCTAGCGTCGGGGTCGACAAAAGTGAACTCAATGCCGAGCTTCTTGAGAGACACGGCGAAGAGGTTGAACGTGCCGCCGTAGATCTGAGCGGACGAGACGACATGGTCGCCTGCATTGCAGAGATTGAGGACTGCGAATGTAGAGGCCGCCTGTCCAGAGCTCGTGAGAATCGCCGCGACGCCGCCTTCAAGCGCAGCGATCTTCTTCGCCACCGCGTCGTTCGTCGGATTCGCGAGTCGAGTGTAGAAATATCCTGACGCCTTCAGGTCGAACAAGTCGGCCATATGCTGCGTCGTATCGTACTTGAACGTCGTCGATGAATATACGGGAACCTGGCGCGGCTCGCCACACTTTGGATACCAGCCGCCCTGAACGCATAGAGTGTCAATCTTCACTTGTCTTGTCCTTTCAATGTGAAGTGTAAATTATACCAAAAATACGGCGTCAGTTGTTGGATATCAGAGGCGGCACGCGAAGTTGTCGTAGCCGAACTCTCGGACGAGTTCTTCGCTTCCGTCCACATGGCGCACGACTATGTCTGGCAGGTTTACGCCGTTGAACGTGTTGTTTTTCACCATCGTGTAAATCGCCATGTCTCCAAAAACGACAGTATCGCCCTCATGCAGCTCATGTTTGAACGAATATACACCAATTTCGTCACCAGCAAGGCAGGTCGGCCCGCCGAAGCGGTAGATGAATGGGGAATCCGCCTGCGCTGAAGCTACGGCGGACGAGCGGGGAATGGGGAACGGGGAACGGTAGATTGTAGCCCCGACGACTGGCGGGGGGTAGGGCATCTCGATAACATCCGGCATGTGGCATGCCGCACTCGTGTCGAGGATCGCGTTGGAAATGCCGTCCGCGCCCTTCGGCTGGATTTCGAGGACGCGCGACTCAAGCGTTCCCGCATTGAGCGCAATCGCCTCGCCGGGCTCAAGATAGACGACAAGATTGGGGTGACGCGCCTTGAAATCGTTCAGTAGCGCGACAAGACCCTCTATGTCGTAACCCTCGCGCGTGATGTGGTGACCGCCGCCGAAGTTCACCCACTTCATCTGCGGGAGGAATTCGCCAAACTTCTCCTCGAAACCAGCAAGGACTTTCTTAAGTTCGTCAAGCCCCTGCTCGCAAAGGCAGTGAAAATGCAGACCATCAACCTTTGCGCTCTTTGCGTCCTTTGCGGCCAAGAAAAATCCCGACTCATCCAGCACCGCGCGCGTCGTGCCGAGACGCGACGAGGGGCGGCAAGGATCGTAGGCGGGCGTCGTCGCGACGGAAACTTCAGGATTTACCCTAAGCCCAACTGAAACGCCGCGCTTGCGCGCCATTTCGCCGTAGAGCGCAACCTGGCGCGGCGAATTGAAGACGATGTGGTCTACGAGTCCCAAGAGTTCGTCCATCTCCTCGGGGATAAATGCCGGCGCGAAAACATGCGTCTCGCCGCCGAAGTTGTCGTGACCGTGCTTCGCCTCGAAAAGCGAACTTGCCGTCGTGCCTGCGAGATACTTCGCGCACAGCGGATAGACGGCAGTGCACGAAAACGCTTTCTGCGCAAGGAGGATGCGAACGCCTGTACGCTCGGAGACGTCTTTAAGAATCTCCAGATTGCGTACGAGCGCCGCTTCGTCGATGACGTATCTTGGCGTATTCACTTAACCAACCGTGCAAACAGAAATAAAATGGCTACAACAAGTCCAATCAACAGAATACGGGCTATCACAGACAGAATTCCAAGGATTCCGCCAAGACATTTGCCCCACAATTCTGTAATGTTAGTGTTCTCCAATGTTAATCCACCTTGACGGGATCGAACGTCTCCTGCCACGGAAGACCCTGAACGTTGAGTTCGGCCATGAACGGATCGGGGTCAAATTCCTCGCAAGTGTGGACGCCCTTTGTCGTCCACTTGCCCTCGAGGAACATCTTGGCACCGATCATCGCGGGAACGCCCGTCGTGTAGCTAATCGCCTGCGAGCCGACCTCGGCATAGCACTCCTGGTGGTCGCAGACATTGTACACATAGTAGTCGACCGGCTTGCCATCCTTCTCGCCGTGGAAGATGCAGCCGATGTTCGTCTTGCCCTTAGTGCGGGGGCCGAGAGACGCGGGGTCGGGAAGAAGCGCCTTCAAGAACTCGATAGGGACAATCTTCTGTCCCTTGAAGTCAATCGGGTCAATGCGCGTAAGCCCCACATTCTCAAGGCACTTGAGGTGCGTGAGGTAGCTCTGACCGAAAGTCATGAAGAAGCGAATTCTCTTGATGCCCTTCAAGTTGCAGCCCAAGGACTCGAGTTCCTCGTGGTGGAGCAGGTACATGTCCTTCTTGCCGACCTGGTCAAAGACATACTCGCGCTTAATCGCCATCGGTGCCGTCTCGACCCAATAGCCCTTATCGAACGCCTTCTTGTTCTCGACGGCAACCTCGGGCTTGTCGTCCTTTGGATCCGCGACCCAGTAGCTGCCCTTCGCGGCGACTTCGCGGATGTTGATCTCGGGGTTGAAGTTCGTCGCGAACGGATAGCCGTGGTCGCCACCGTTGCAGTCGAGGATGTCGAGAGTCTCGATCGTGTCGAAGTAGTGCTTCTGTGCATAGGCGGAGAACACCTGCGTGACGCCGGGGTCGAAGCCGCAGCCGAGGATAGCGGAAAGTCCCGCCTTCTCGAACTTCTCGCGGTACGCCCACTGCCAAGAATACTCGAAGTGCGCCTCGTCCGGCGGTTCGTAGTTTGCGGTGTCCAAATAGCTGACGCCAGCCGCAAGGCACGCGTCCATGATCGCGAGATCCTGGTAGGGAAGCGCGATGTTCATTACGAGGTCGGGCTTGAACTCCTTGATGAGAGCGGTCAGGCGCGGCACATCCATCGCGTCTATCTGCGCGGTCGTGATCTTCGCAGGAGACTTTGCCGCCTTTGCCCACGCGCCCTTTCCTTCGGCCGCACGACGTTCGACGTCCGCCTTGATGGCGTCGCAGCGCGACTGCGTGCGCGAGGCGATAAGGATCTCGCCGAACACGTCAGGGTTCTGGGCCATCTTCGCCGCCGCAACTCCGGCAACTCCGCCGGCGCCAATGAGCATTACTTTCTTCGCCATGTCGCTTTCCTTTCTTGATGTGTTTCGCCTCTCGTCGATGAGACGCTGAAAATGCCGCAGCTCCGCTTCGCGCGGGCCTCGCCGTTCGTATGTTCCGTCAGCCATAAGGTGGTCACTACTCCGTTCGTTCCGCTTCGCTCACTCGCTCCATAGCTCCATTTGTTTAAGAGCGTGGTCGCTGCTACGTTCGTTCCGCTTCGCCCACTCGCTCCACAGCTCCTTTGTTCTTAAGATAGACGACCCCTACGGCGATGCGCTCGAAATACATTACGCATGCGAGAATGGGGTGGCGAAGGAGGCGCTTCCACTTCCCCTTCTCGACGAACACGCCAACAAAACGATACCACGGCGAGAACTGCCTCTTTACCGCCGGATGGCCCTTCCACTTCGCCTGGTACGCGGCAAAGCTCTTGGTGTAATATGCCTTCTTCTCAAGCATCTTCTTGAGCGTCAGGCGCTTCTCGTTGTGTATCAGGTGGTTCTTGAGGACTTCGCACTTCGCGCCTGTCTCGAGGACACGGATATCGAGTTCCCAGTCCTCCGGGCCCGCTATCAGGTTCTCGTCGTAGCCACCTGTCTTCTCAAGGATTTCCTTCGAGAAGAGACGAAGCGCGTCTATGCAAGTACCGTCGTAGAAGGATCGTTCGAAGTTGCGCGCCTTGACGCGTATCCCATTGCCAGTGCGGACCTCGGGAATCCAGTAGGCTGCGATTCCGTCGCCGCGCGAAGCGCAGGCAAGCATTTCCTCAATCGTCTCGCGCGGCATTATCATGTCGGCGTCGAGTATCACAACCCACGGCGCAACGGCCGTGCGCCAGCCGAGATTCCGCTGGGCGCTGCGCTCTGGCCCCTTGTCAAAGACCTTCGCACCGAGAGACGCAGCTATTGACTTCGTGTCGTCGGTGGAAGCGTTGTCGACGACGATCACTTCGACATCGCCGCGAAAGCCGTCGAACGCGCGAATGCAGTTCGCGATGTTCGCGGATTCGTTCCGCGTCGTTATGACGACGGAAAGCGTCATTGCGCAGGTGCAGCCGGCGCGGGAGCAGGAGCGGGAGCTGAGTCAAAGCGCGTCGGGTTCTTCGCCATGAACTCCCACGCGAAGGCCCTGTACGCCTCGGCGCCCTTAGAGCGCGGATCGAGGAACACGACGGGAGTTCCCATCGACGGCGCCTCGGAGACGCGAACGTTGCGGGGGATAAGAGTCTCGTAGACCTTGTCGCCGAAATGCCCCCTGACCTCGCTTATCACGTCCTGCGTCAGCTTGGCGACGGAATTAACCATCGTGAAGACGATGCCGTTAAGCTCGAGCGCGGGATTCGCGGCAGAGCGGATTCGCTCTATCGAGCCCGTAATAAGGGCAAGGCCGTCCATCGCGAGGAACTCGGCCTGAATCGGAATAAGAACGCCGTCGGACGCGACGAGCGAGCTCGTCATCACAATGCCGAGAGACGGCGGGCAGTCGAGGATGATGTAGTCGAACGCACCAGACTCCTTCACAGGCGCGAGCGCGTTCCTGATGATTTCAAGCCGATCGTCGCGCATCGAAAGTTCAAGTTCCGCGCCAGCAAGATCGACCTCCGAGGGAATCACGTTGAGGCAGCTCCACTTCGTCGGCTGGATAACGTCCGCAATCTGCTTCTCGCCGAGAAGGACAGGATAGAGCGACACTCCTTGGCATTTCTCAAGTCCAAGACCGAGCGTCGCGTGAGCCTGCGGATCAAGGTCGACGACAAGCACAGTGCGCTTCCTCGCCGAGAGGGCAGCCGCGAGATTCACGACCGTCGTCGTCTTCCCTACGCCGCCCTTCTGGTTCGCAATCGCTATTATCTTCGTTCTTCTTTCCATAGCCGCCTCCATGTTCCCTAAAACAGCTTTCCGTTTTCGTCGAGTTCCTTGACGTTCTTTGAAAAGCTCTTGTCCACCTCGCGCCGCCACAACTCGACGAGCGCGACGTCCCACGGCTCGTCAACACCCTGCAGCACCGCGGCAAATCCGTCACGCGACGCCACGACCTCGCTCTTCACGCGCTCGGTGACGGCGGCAAGCGAATCGGTGACGATCTGCTCGGAAAAGTTGTCCGTCTTAAGGCAATATCCGTAGCGGAGTATCCTCATGCTCTCTTCGTTTGCCTTGAGCCACTCGACGTATGCCTTCGCCTCGTCGCTGAAACCCTCGGCCGTCACTTCTGCGAAATGCGGCGCGATGACGAGCGGCTGGTGCGCCTCAAGCCGTCCTTCGCGGACGCGAATCTTCCCCGGATGGTCGTCGAGCTCGGAAATGAGATGGTAGTTGACGAGCGTATTGCCGAACGTCTCGAGTCGGTGCGTCGGAGAAAGGAGTATGCGAACGTGTCGCGCGGCATACCAGCGGTCGTAGTCGGGATTCGAGCTCATGAAAACTCCTTTCCGACGTCGATCTCCGAAAGATCCTTGACTCTCCACGTCTCGCCCTTGAAAGTCTGCGGCACAAGCGCCGCGCGGTCAAGCGCGATGACTTTCATGCCGGCTGCGACACCCGCATTCACGCCGACAGTCGAATCCTCGACGACTACGCAGTCCGCCGGTGCGACCTTTAGAAGTTCCGCCGCCTTCAAAAAACCGCTCGGGCTGGGTTTCCCGGCTTCATATTCTCCTGCACCGAGCACGAGCGAGAGGCAGTCGTCTATGCCGCAGAGCTTCGCCGCGTCAACCACGTCGTCGTGTGGCGAGCCTGAGACTATCGCGCAAGGCGCGATCTTCGAGACGGTGCGGAAAAACGCTATCGAGCCCTCGATGCGCATGGACGACGGATTGTTCGCGTAGGCGTCGTAGAACCTGCGAAGCTCCACTGCATCCTCCATCGCAGACGACTCCCCGATTTCGGGGAACCTTTCGTGCAAAGAACGGTCGATGTCAAGCCAGTTGCGCCCGATTACGGACGGCAGAATCTCCTCGTATGTCGTCTTCCCTCCGCGCGAGACGACAAAATCGACTATGGCCTTGGTCCAGAGAGCCTCTGTGTCGATCAAGGTCCCGTCGAGATCGAAGAGAAACGCCGCCGGCTTCAAATCACTTGTCCTTGCCGCAGCACTTCTTGTACTTCTTGCCGGAGCCGCACGGACACGGGTCGTTGCGGCCGATCTTCGGCTCCTCGCGCACGGTCGGCGTCTCGCCTACGAGCTCGCCGTCCGCAAACTTCCATTCGCCGCCCTGGCGCACGAACTTCGAGACTTCGTGGTGGTTGCAGAACTCGCCGTTGGCGGTGTAGAGGGCGCGGAACTCAACGATCCCCTCGTCGTCCTTCGGCCCGCCCTTCTCGGTCGATATGATCTCGAGACCGTGCCATTCGGCGGCCGCAGACCACGCCTTGGAAGCGTTCTCGTCGAACTCGGCCTGGACTTCATCGGTGGCGCTCGACTTCAAGAACAGCACATCGCCGGTGACGTACGACGAATACCGCGCGCGCATAAGCGCCTCGGGAGTCTCGGCCTTCTTTTCGCCGGATATGATAGGACCGCAGCAT
>ODAI011889940.1_pt1 | contig 13280 bp, 8 predicted proteins | sample 1539321 | NCBI WGS metagenome assembly ODAI01 (sample SAMN02144231, study PRJEB22623) | gut metagenome | biome: sheep rumen | host: Ovis aries | place: New Zealand | reverse complement strand
CGCCACGGAGGACCTTCACGTTGGTCACGCGGCCGTCGGCTTCCACGGTGAACTGGAGGGTGACACGACCCTGCACACCGTTCTCCTTCGCGATTTCAGGATAGACGAGCTTGGAGTTCACCCACTTCGAGAACTCGTTCGCATCGCCGCCGTTGAAGGACGGCTTCTGTTCCACGAGCTGGAACGGGATGGCCTCTTCCTCGACTTCCTCTTCCACGACCTCGGCTTCCTTATAGTCCATGATCTCGACACCGGTGTTGTCGTCTTCGAGGTTCATGAACATGTCGTCATCGAGCTTGATGTCATCGTCCACGATGTCGATCTGGTCGGAAAGGACGGGGATGTTCGGGGCCTCGGGCGGCGGCGGAGGGGTCTCGTTCTGGATGGCGACCATTTCCTCTTCCACGAGGACCTGGGTGGTGTCCTCGAGGACAGCCACCTGCTGTTCCTTGGAGGAATACTCGAAGGCTCCCCACACAATGGCGAGGGCGGTGACAAGACCGATCTCCGTAAAGAGAAGCTTCTTGTTCTCCAAGCTGGCTTTTTCAGATTTCTTGATTTCCATATCTTTGGATTTTGTGGTTTTTCACTGATGCAAAGGTCGGCATTCCCAAGCAAGGGTGCAAAAATACCTCTATTTTCTTTCTCGCAGGGGCGCGCAATAATAGTATTGATAATCAGCAGGTTACAAAAAACGCATTTCTAACAATTCTCGCAACCCGCCGATTACATGTCGTTAACCATCAAAATCCGGTCGTTCACTAGCGAAGCCGATACACGACCGGGAAGGTATAGGAGACCTTTACGGCCCGGTGCCGCTGGCGCCCCGGTTCCCATTTCGGAGAACTCGCCACCACCCGGACCGCTTCGCGGGCGAGGGACTCGTCCGGCGAACGAAGGACCTTCACGTCCTGCATCCTGCCGTCGGAGCCGATCGTGAACTGGAGGTAGACCGTCCCGCCCACGCCGTTCTCCTTGGCGATCTCCGGATACTGAAGCCGGGCATTCACCCAACGGGAGAAATCATTGGCATCGCCGCCCTGGAAGGAGGGCTTCTGTTCGACGGCGACAAACGGCAGCACCTCTTCCTCCACTTCCTGCTCAACGACTTCCTGGTTCCGGTAGGCCTGGATATCCACCGGGATATCGGTATCGTCCAGGCTCTGGAAGTCCAGGTCCACGGTAACGTCGTCGTCGACAATCTCCAGCTCGTCCGACAGCATCGGCAGGGCCGGCGCTTCCGGTGCGGGAGGCGGCGTATCCAGCGGGATAGCCACGATGTCGTACGGGTCTTCGATTTTGGTATTCCCCTGCAGAAGAGCGACTTCTTTCGCGCGGGTGGAGCTTTCAAATCCCGCGAAGACCACGAGGAGGGCCGCGATGAGCCCCAGCTCGGCAAAGATCAACCGCTTGTTTTCGAGGCTGGCCTTTTCAGTTTTCTTGATTTCCATGGCGCAATGTGTTAAGGGTTTGACTTGGTGCAAAGTTACCCCCGGAAAAGCGCGAAATCAATGACAGGAAGCCGTTGCGAACTCGCGGCATAAAACCGCAAAGTGCTGACACTCAGCCATATAAAAAGTGAGAGATGCACAAAAAAGAGCACCTCTCCCACGTTATCTCGCTGCTTATCAGAGAATTCCCAGTTCGCCGGCCTTGCGGAGCATGTCAGTGACGTTCTTGACACCCATCTTGGCGTAGATATGCTGGCGGTGGGTGTTTACCGTGTGGACGGAAAGGCAAGTGCTACATTCAAGGGAACGGTCACGGGCACTCCTGGCGCTTATTATCTCTTGGTTTATCCGGCAGTAACACAGACCCAGGCTCCTCCATACCAGTCGGAACAAGTACCGAAAGACGTTCCCCAATCGCAGTCACGTGGGCAAGTCATTGCCATCGAACAGGAAGATGATTATCTGGCGCTCATCCTGAATGTTGGCGTCCTGAAGGCGCAAGGCTCTAAAACGAACGTCAGACACCTCAGCAACTGTCCCATGATCGGTCGGGGCACCATCCATGACGGCATTGCCCTGTCTTCGACGGTGCTGGAGCATGAGTGCTCCGTTATAAAATTGAAGTATACCTTGCCGGGTTTTTGGAATGCCAAGATGTTGTATGCGGTTTATTTGAACTGGACAACCGCTTCTACGGACCAGGCTCCGTTTGCCGATCATTTGTTTTGGAAATTAGGGAAAGACGGCCAATATGCAGGGCTTTGGTCCTCGACACAAGGTTATAAGGAACAAGGACCGATCCTTTACATCGGAGGTCATTGGATCGCCGATTATTCACCGGTTGAGCCAGCCGGATATGATGTCGATGCTTACGGGAATGACATGATCCTCTTTTACCCCTATCTGGCCCCCCGGGATAAAGCGCTTTTCCCTCAAACATCGGTAAGTCTTTATGGCCGGGACGAGGAACACGGCTATGGGTATTATCAGATTGCAGAGAAAGAGATCTCTTCAGGCTTGATGAATGAACGCGGAAAGTTGTACACGCTCTCTTTTTAGCGGGAACGACCGGGATACCTGAGAGCTTCCGGGGGGGGGTGCAATAGGAACCGTCGAATAAAGCTCCCTTATTTCTCCAAATACGCCAGGAAATCTCCGCTGTCAGGCGATGAGGAGGCTTTGATGCGCTCCTTGAGACGGTAAAGGCGATTGTAGACGTAGGGTTTGTCTTTCTCCAGCAGCGTGGAGATGGTAGTGGCGGAGAAACCGGACGCGGTGAAGAGGTACAGGAGGAAGTCCTCGTCTTTCCATTTGGGGAAGGCGGCGTGGAGGCGCTTCATCACGCCGCCGGAGCGCTCGTCAAGGGCCTGCTCCAGGTTCTTCTGGACCTTGGCATCACTCCGGAGCCCCTCCACGATGGACTTCACCTCGCCGAGAATGCGGGGCTGCAGGTTGGATGTTCCCTCAAAGACATAATACTGTTCGCACAGGCGGTCCAGGGTATCCAGGCCACCGATTTTCGGCCGGTCGGCTTTCATCGCCGCAAGTTTGGACTGAAGGTCTTCCGCGGCGGACATGTACCGCTCATTCTCCGCCTGCTTCTCTTCCAACAGCCGCTCTGTCTGGATCTTCCGGGCCCAGGAATACAGGACCAGGGTGGACAGGACGGCCAGGATCAGCAGGGCCAGCATGCCGATCCGGTTCCGCGAGCGTTCGATTTCCCGCGCGACGGCTCCGGCCTTCCGGAAGGAAACCATCCCGCTTCCATACCGCCCCACGGCCGTCTGGACCGTTCCCATCAGTTCCCAGGCACGCATCCGTTCCATTGCGGGACCATTCTCGTCGAACCAGAAACAGGCCCGCTCCAGCGCCGCCTCGGTGGGATCGTCCAGGAAGAAATAAGTCCTGTAGAAGGCTTCCGCAGACAGATAATCATACTCCGCCTTCTCGCGGTCCGTCTTCAGGTCGACCCTTGAAATGCCGTCCAGGATATACAGGGCACTGTCCGGATGGTCTTCCACGACCCGCTCCGCCGTGCGCAGTGCCGGGTCGCCCCGCCCGCAGGAAAGGGCGAGAAACAGCAAAACCAAGTATGCAAAACGCTTCTTCACCTTACAAAGATAATGAAAAATAGAGAACGGTACAGGGCCCGGGCTCTGTCTCAGGATGCAAGTTACTTCCGCAAGGGCTCGCAGCGGTCCACGCCGATGCGGCGGAGGTCGGAGATTAGTTCCGTGGACACCCGGACCTGATACTTGTTGGACTTGAACTGGATCCGGTAGCGGGTCTGGGGATCGTAGAGGAACATCTCCAGGGGGGTGCTTCCCTTGTGCTTCCGGATCACCTTCACGAGGTCTTCCCGGAAAGAAGGGGTAAGCATCGGGGTGTCGATATTCAGGATGAACCCTTTCAGGAATTCCTCCGAGACGTTTCCCAGCATCATCACTTTCCGGAGCTTGAACACATACGGGGCGGTCTTGCCCTCGGCCCGTTCTTCGGGCTTGAGGAAGTACTTTTCCTCGACGACGCCCTCCAGGAACAGGGCGTCATGCGGAACCATATACTTGAAGAACGCTTCGTGGTCCTTGCCGAACAGGGTCAGTTCATAGCTGCCGGAGTAGTCTTCCAGCGAGGTCTTGGAATAAGGCTGCCCCTTCTTGGTCAGCAGCGGCTTATACTCCGTCACGAGGCCGGCCACGCACACCTTGGCCGTCTTTTTCGCCTTCTCGCATTCCGCGACGACCCCTTCCAGCTCCGCCATCTTGCAGGTGGTGAAATGGTCGATCTCGAAGCCGAACCGGTCCAGCGGGTGGGAGGACAGGTACATGCCCACCAGTTCCTTTTCCCGCTGCAGCTGGACCAGGAGGTCGGGATCGCCCGCCATTTCCGGAATGGCGGGACGCTCGGGCTTCATTTCCTCGATGTCACCGAACAGGGAGGCGGCCGCATCCACGGTGTCGGCCCGGAAGAGTTCCCCGTAGCGGACGATTTCGTCGATAAAGGGCTGGCCGCTGCGGCCCGGCAGCTCGAACTGGCAACGCTGCACGCCCAGGCTGTCGAAAGCGCCGGCATACAGCAGCGTCTCGAACGCCTTGCGGTTCACCGTCCCGGCCATCCGCTCCACGAAATCGTAGATGTCCGCGTACAGGCCGTTTTCGTCCCGGTCCTTGAGAATCGCCTCCACGATGTTCGCACCGAAACCCTTCATGCCGCTGAGGGCGAAGCGCACGTCCCCGTCCTTGTTCACGGTGAAGTTCGCCGCACTTTCGTTCACGTCCGGGTTCAGGATCCGGATGCCGTGGCTCCGGCAGTCATCCATGATCTTCTTGATTTCCTCCATGCTCTTGGCGGCCGTCAGGCAGGAGGCGAAGAATTCGGACGGATAGTGGCACTTGAGCCAGCCCGTCTGGTAGCTCACCCAGGCATAACAGGTGGCGTGGGACTTGTTGAAGGCGTATTGGGCGAATTTTTCCCAGTCCTTCCAGATCTTGTCCAAGACTTTCTCCGGATGGCCGTTCGCAAGGCCTCCCTTCATGAATTTTTCCTTCAGGGAGTTCAGGATATCGATCTGCTTCTTGCCCATGGCCTTGCGGAGCTTGTCCGCCTCGCCCTTGGTGAAGTTCGCAAGTTTCTGGGAAAGCAGCATCACCTGCTCCTGGTACACCGTGACGCCGTAGGTGTCGTTCAGGTACTCCTCCATCTCGGGGAGATCGTACTCGATCTTCTGCTCGCCCAGTTTTCGGGCCACGAAATCGGGGATGTAGTCCATCGGCCCCGGCCGGTAGAGGGCGTTCATGGCGATGAGGTCCTCGAACCGTTCGGGGTGCAGCTGCCGCAGCCAGGTCTGCATGCCCTCGGATTCGAACTGGAACACGGAAACGGTGTCGCCGCGGCCATACAGTTCATAGGTAGGCTTGTCGTCGATGGGAATCGCCTCAATGTCGATGTCCTCCCCGAAGCGTTCCTTGATGAGATCCAGGCAGTTATGGATGATCGAAAGGGTAATCAGGCCCAGGAAGTCCATCTTGAGCATGCCCACGTCCTCAATGTAATGGCCGTCATACTGGGAAGTGCGCACGTCCTCGCCCGTCTCCTTGTCCTTGGACAGGCACATGGGCAGGAAGTTCGTGAGGTCGCCCCGGCCGATGATGGTGGCGCAGGCGTGCATGCCCGTCTGGCGCACACTGCCCTCCAGGGCCTGGGCGTATTTCAGGACCTCCTTGTTCAGCTCCGGGCCGCTTTTGAGTTCCTCGATGAACTCCGGGACCAGCCGGTAGCAGTTCTTGAGGGTGACCTTCACGTCCACGTCCTCCATGCCCTTCTGGAAGGTCTTCTTCACCAGGCGCTTCTGTCCCTCATGCTCGGGATCGTCCTCCTCGACCTCCTTCTCCACCATCTTGAAGCCGGGCTTCAGTTGGTCCAGCTTGGGATTGAAGGGGTATTCCTTCTCCTTCTTTTCGGAAAGGCGGTCCGGAACCATCTTCGTGAGGCGGTTGGACTCGTCGATGGACACATGGCTGATGCGGGCGACGTCCTTGATCGCGCTCTTCGCCGCCATCGTACCGAACGTGATGACACGGGACACATGGTCGGCCCCGTACTTCTGCTCCACATAGCTGTGGGCCTTCGTCAGGTCTTCGAAGTCCACGTCGATATCCGGCATGGAGATACGGTCCGGATTCAGGAAACGCTCGAACAGGAGTTGGTACCGGATCGGGTCCAGGTTCGTGATTTTCAGGCAGTAAGCCACGACGGAACCTGCCGCGGAACCACGTCCCGGTCCCACCATAGACCCCATGGCACGGGATGCCGCGATATAGTCCTGGACAATGAGGAAGTAGTCCGGGAAGCCCATGCGGGAGATGGTCTTGAGCTCGAAGTCGATACGCTCGGCCTGCTCCTCCGTAAGGGTGTCGCCATAGCGCTGGCGCGCGCCCTCGTAGGTCAGGTGGCACAGGTAGGCGACCGAATGGCAGAAGCCGTCGCCGCGGTAATTCCCCTTCTTGTCGCACCGGCCCGCATCGATGACGTCCTTGTACTTCTCCATCTGCGCGTCGATGTCCGCCATGAACGCCGGGGCGATCTCAAACACCGGCAGGATGGGGTCGCAGTCGATGGAATAGGACTCCACCTTGTCCAGGACTTCCTGCGTATTGGCAATGGCCTCCGGGTGGTCCGGGAACAGGGCCAGCATCTCCTCCTCGCTCTTGAGGAACTCCTGCTGGGTGTAGCGGAGGCGGTCCGGATCGTCCACGTAGGAATTGGTGGTCAGGCAGATGAGCCGGTCGTGGACCGGGCCGTCCTCCTTCCGGACGAAATGCACGTCATTGGTCGCGATGACCTTCACTTGATGCTTCTGCGCCAGCTCGAAGATGACCTTGTTGTAGACCATCTGGTTGTCGTAGACCTCCCGCGACTGGCCCGGGACCTCCGTCTTGTGGAGCATCACCTCCAGGTAGTAGTCGTCGCCGAACACGCGCTTGTGCCACTGGATGACCTCGTCCACCTTCTTCATGTCCCCCGCAAGGATGGCGCGGGGCACCTCGCCCGCCATGCAGGCGGAGCTGCAGATCAGGTCCTCGTGGTACTGCTCCAGCACCTCATGGCTCACGCGGGGACGGTAGTACATCCCCTCGATGTGCGCCGCGGACACAATCTTCACCAGGTTCTTGTAACCGTTGTAGTTCTTCGCCAGGAGGATCAGGTGGTAGTACCCCTTCTCCTTCACGCGGTGGTCGCCCTTGGACACGTAGATCTCGCATCCGATGACGGGTTTCACGCTCGGATGCTTCTTCGCGTACTTGAAGAACTCCTTCACCCCGTACATGTTGCCGTGGTCCGTGATGGCGAGACCAGGCATCCCGAGCTCCTCTGCCCGGTTGAACAGGTTCTCGATGGACGACTGTCCGTCCAGGATGGAATATTGGGTATGTACGTGCAGGTGTACGAAGGACATGGTGCGATCGGTTAGGATAACAAAGATAGCACACAGTCCCGAATTCTCCGAAAAAAGTTATCAACAGGACGGGCGGAAGACCGTGGTCCGGACCTCGCAGAGGATAATCTCTACAAAGTGTGGGAACAGCGCTTCCATTTAAGCCTTTTTTAAGGATGGGTTAAGGCATTTGGAAAGGGGATGCCTTTATCTTTGGCAAAAAAAGGCGACATGAAAGCTCTCCGTACTCTGGTTTTGCTGCTTGGCATGGCAGCTGCACTCGGCGCCCGGGCCCAGGGCACCGGTTTCCGGCACGACCCCGAATCGGCCCATCCGTCCTACAAGGGACTGGTGATGGCCGGGTATCAGGGCTGGTTCCACAATGACGGCAAAGGGGTGATGTACCCCGACGAGAACCGGATCCATATCGACATGTGGCCGGACGTGAGCGAGTACGAGCACACGTATCCGACGGGGCTCAAGATGGCCGACGGTTCCACGGCGCGGTTCTTCTGCTCCGATGACGGGCAGACGGTCGCGACGCACTTCCGCTGGATGCGGGAGTATGGACTGGACGGCGTGTTCCTGCAGCGTTTCTACGGAAACTGCCGGCCCCGGCACGGTTCGCGTCAGCATTCCGTGACGGTACTCCGCCATGCGTTGAAGTACGCCGGCGAAAACGGCCGCGCCATTTCGGTGATGTATGACCTTTCGGGCCTGGACCCGAACCGAAGCGAGGACTGCACGCTGCTCATCGACGACTGGAAGTTCCTGGTAGACAGCCTGAAAGTCACGTCGTACAGCAAGCCCAACCAGTATCTGTACCATAACGGGAAACCGCTCGTGGTCATCTGGGGCGTCGGTTTTCCGGACCGTCCGTATAATATCCGGGACATCAAGTTGGCGGAGCTCATCGACTTTCTCCACAACGACCCCGAATACGGCGGCTGCAGCGTGATGCTGGGCGTGCCCACTTATTGGCGGGAACTCTTCAGCGACTGTGTCCAGGACCCGTATCTGCACGATCTGATCCGGATGGCCGACCTGGTCCTTCCCTGGATGGTCCAGCGCTTCACGCCGCTGCTGCATTTCGAAATGAACCGCTATGCCGACATGATCCGCAAGGACATGGAATGGTGTGCGGCGAACGGGGTGGAGTATGTTCCGCTGGTGTATCCCGGCTTCAGCTGGTACAACCTGAGCCGGGGCGGGGACGACATGAACGACATCGGTGGCGAAAAGCCGCTCGCGAGCATTCCCCGTCAGGGCGGAAAGTTCTACTGGTCACAGATTTACACGGCGGTCAAGGCCGGCGCCGAGATGCTGTATGTGGCGATGTTCGACGAGGTCAACGAGGGCACGGCCATCTTCAAGGTGACCGACAATCCGCCCGTGAGCACCGTCGCCAAGTTCGTGGGAATGGACGGGAAGCCGTCCGACCACTACCTGTTCCTGACCGGGGAAGGCGCCCGGATGCTCCGCGGCGAAAGGCCGCTGGACCCGAAGATGCCGGAAAGGGCGGTCGAAAACCAGTCCTACAAACCCTGGGAGCAGATATATGCCGACAAAGGGTTCACCGTGGAGGAAACCCTTATCCGCGGCCGACGTGCCGTCTTCATCGTCCCCCCGGGAGCGAACGGGCGCTGGATCGCCCGGCCGGCCTTCATCGGCGCCTTCGCCCAGGTGGATGACGCCCTCCTCGCGCGAGGCTGGTCCTTCGGTCTGCTGGACCTGATGGACGAATATGCCTCTCCGGACGCGCAGGATGCCTTTACGGAATTCGCCGACTACGCGCGCAAGAAGCACGGGCTGTCGAAAAAAGTGGTCCTGGAGGGTCTGAGCCGGGGCGGATGGTTCTCCCTGCTCTATGCCGAAAACCATCCCGACCGGGTGGAAAAACTCTATCTGGACGCCCCATTGTGCGACCTCACCAAGTTCACGCGCAATCCCTATGTCCAGGCTGCCGCCCGGGCGTGGGAGGCCCAGGGCGTTATCCCGGAGGCCTTCTACACCTATGCCCGGGACCATTTCGACCGGATCAAGAAGATTCCCATCATCGTCGTCTATGGCGCGGCGGACCCGGTTGTTCCTTTCGAGCAGCAGTTCGGAACCTTCGACCTGGCCGGCTGCCGGCGGCTTTCGCTGATCGGCAAGACAGGCTGCGCCCATCATCCGCATTCGCTGAATCCGTGCGATCCGATCGTGGAGTTCCTGGACAGGAAATAGGATCAGAACAGGCCCTTCACCAGGAACCAGACGATGGGAACCAGCAGGGAGGGAATGTAATTCAGTGTCTTGCAGTCCTTGATATCCAGGATGGAAAGGCCGGAGGAGATGATGAGGATCCCGCCCACGATGGCGAGCTCATTGACCAGGGTGCCCTGGAAAATGGGGCTGGACGAGGCCAGGGTGGCGGCGAGCCAGATCGCGCCCTGCCAGCAGAACAGGATGGGTGCCGCGAGGATCATCCCGATGCCGTAGGTGGTCGCAAAGACGGTCGAGGTCACCAGGTCCAGCGTGGAATTCGTGTACAGGAAGGTATTGTCCCCCTGCAGGGCGCTGAGGACCGGGCCGACGATGGAGAAAGTGCCGATGCAGTAGAGCAGGCAGGCCGAAATGAGGCCTTTCGCGAAGCTGTCTCCGCCCTTTTTCGCCAGGAGACGCTTCACCTTTCCGTCCAGGTCCAGGGCCGTGCCGAGGAGGCCGCCGAGGGCGAGCGACAGGATGAACAGCACGGGGAATTCGCTCTTGGGCATGTTCTGCACGAAGGAATGGGCGCCCAGGGCGAGGGATGCCAGGCCCATCGCATTGAACAGCGTCTTCGTATATTTCTCCCCGAGGCCCTTTTTGAAAAAGGTCCCGATGAGGGTGCCGGCAACGATGCAGGCGGTATTGACGAGGGTTCCGAGCATTTGGCCTTGCAAAGATACAAAGATTTCTCTACCTTCGTAATCCTCAACGAGATACAATGGCATTTTATGGCAAAGGAAAACGTCTACCTGGCATCCAAGCCCCGTTATGAGATCCTGGACGGGCTCCGCGGCGTCGCCGCGCTGATGGTGGTGCTGTTCCACCTGTTCGAAACCTACAGCAAGGGACCGGCGTACCAGATCATCAACCACGGTTACCTGGCGGTGGATTTCTTCTTCGTGCTGAGCGGCTTCGTCATCGGCTACGCCTACGACGACCGCTGGGACAGGATGACCACCTGGGGCTTCTTCAAGCGGCGTCTGACCCGCCTGCACCCGATGGTGGTCATGGGCACGCTCATCGGCGCGGCGCTGTTCCTCTTCTCCGGGACGGCGTTCCCCGAAACGCTGAAGACCCCGCTCTGGAAGTTCCTCCTTTGCCTGGTGATGGGCCTGTTCATCCTTCCCTGCCCCAACAGCCTGGACATCCGGGGATGGGGAGAGTTCAACTCCTTCAACGGCCCCCAGTGGACCCTGACCTTCGAATATATCGGCAATATCCTGTACGCATTCATCCTCAGGCATTTACCGAAGGCGGCCCTGGCCGTCCTGTGCCTAGTCTGCGCCTTCTTCACCCTGGATCTGACCTTGGGCTGGAATGTCTTCGGCCTGCTGCCCCGGGCGCAGTACAACGTCATCGGCGGCTGGTCCCTGACACCGGACCAGCTTTATATCGGCTTCACCCGGCTGCTGTATCCGTTCCTGTGCGGCCTGCTCATCTCCCGGATCCTGCCGGCGCACCGCACCGAAGGCAATCCCAGCGGCTCGCCCATCCGCCTGAAAGGCGGTTTCTGGTGGTGCAGCCTGGCCATCGTCGTCCTCCTGTCCATCCCCTGCATCGGCGGAAAACAAGGGGTTCCCGACGGGCTTTTCCAGGCCGTCACCATCCTGCTGCTCTTCCCGCTCATCGTGCTCGCGGGAGCGGGTTCCACGACCACCGGAAAGCGGAGCACAGCCGTCTGCAAGTGGCTGGGAGAGCTCTCCTACCCGATCTACATCACGCATTACCCCCTGATGTACATGCAGATGAACTGGGCGGCCGAACACGGCGACGCCCCGCTCTGGCAGCATATCGCCGTGTCCGCCGGCATCCTTTTCCTGTCCATCCTCCTGGCACGCTGCGTCTTCAAGGCCTACGACCTGCCCGTCCGCACATGGCTCACGGAACACTGGCTCAAACGAAGTAAATAAAGATCATTTCACCAATCGGTGGACCAAAAGAGAAGCGACCAGATTCCCCGTTGCGTTGAGAAGCGTGGCGGGGATGTCGCAGATGGTGCCGATGATCAGGAGCGTTGCAGCAAAGGAAGGATCCAGCCCGAGCACGGCGCAGAGGAGAATCTCCCCCGTCATGCCGCCCACGGGGATGGCACCCACGACGACGCTTTCCAGGATTGCCAGCAGGATGACAAGCGCCGCAGTTCCGGCGCCCTCCGGCATCATATGAAAGAAATACAACGCAAAGAGAACCTTGGCGACGGAGGTGATGACGGATCCGTCCTTGTGCAGGTTCGTGCCCAGCGGAATGACCCCGTCCGCGATTTTGTCGCTTACGCCGAGCTCCCTGGCTGCGGCCAGATTCACCGGGAGACAGGCCGCTGACGAGCTGGTACCCACGGCCGTGGCGGAAGGCGGAATCATCGCTTTCCAGAACCGGCTCGGCGGAATATGGCAGAACAGGGCATAAAGGGGATAGAAGAGTCCGTAGCAGACGGCGCTGGCCGCACAGACCACCAGGAAGATCTCCAGATAGTCCCCGACGATCTGTCCGCCCAGCTGCCCGACGGTATCGGCAAAATAGCAGCCGATGCCCACGGGAGCCAGTTTCATGACCAGTTCCATCATCTTCATGACGACGGATTCCCCTTCTTCGACGCCTTGCCGGACCAGGGCGGCCCGCTGCCCGAGCAGGGCGACGGCCAGGCCGAAAAGCGCCGCGAAAAGGATGAGCGGAAGCAGGTGCTCACGGGAGAACAGCCGCGGGAAATCGTCCACCGTCAAGGCAGCGACGATGGCGTCGCCCAGGTTCAAGGCCTCCGCGCCGGCAAGGTCCGCACTTCCCGCATCGACGGTCATCCGGGCGAAGGGATTCCAGACGGACATCAGCCCGTAGGAGAAAACACCCGCCACCAGCGACATGAACAGGAATACGCCCAGGGCCGTCCCCAGCACCTTCCCGATGACACCGCTCTCGTGCATCACCACGAGGGAGCGGGCTACGGAGAAAAAGACCAGCGGGACGACCAGCACGAAGACCAGGTTCAGGAACAGCATCCCGACGGGACGCAGGACCCGGGCGCTCTCCCCCAGGACCGCGCCCAGCACGCCGCCGAGGAGCAATCCCAGCAGCAGGAGGAGCGTCGCTCCGTAGTTCTTGAAAAAGGCGTTGTCCTTCCTGTCCATTCTGACGTACAAAAATAAGCAATTATTTGGTTTGTCCGCTCCGGACGGACCTCTGGGCAGGCAAAAAGCTGCTGATGCAGGTGGGTGGAATTCCTTGGCGCAGGTATACGGGGTTCTTGGCGCAGGTTGTAAAGGGTTCTTGGCGCAGGTGTACGGTGTTCTTGGTGCAGGTTGTAAAGGGTTCTTGGCGCAGGTATACGGGGTTCTTGGTGCAGGTGTACGGGGTTCTTGGTGCAGGTGGGTTTTTGGGTGGGGGACCAGCGCCGCTGGAAAGCGTAGGAGCCCGATTCACGGCGCCGTGACCATGCTAAAATCCCACCCGCGCCAAGAATGGGACACTCTTGCTCCTAGGCCGGAATACCTTTTCTCCAGGTCACGACTCCCCAAAACCCGGTCCTGCACAGAGCTGCACCCCAAGCCCGGTCCCGCGCAGAACTACCCGGCTTGGACCACATGCCGCTCGACAACCTCGCCTTTGCGGTGGAGTTCGAAGCAGTCGGAGCTGTCGGGGAGCTTGACGTG
>ODAI013002336.1_pt1 | contig 13281 bp, 10 predicted proteins | sample 1539321 | NCBI WGS metagenome assembly ODAI01 (sample SAMN02144231, study PRJEB22623) | gut metagenome | biome: sheep rumen | host: Ovis aries | place: New Zealand | reverse complement strand
GATCAGAATAGCTGCCGGCACAAGCGGAAAAACGAAAAAGTATAGTTGGAAAAATAAGCGGAAAAGTTCAGTAAAAGGGAGCTATCCCCTTGCAATCATGCTCTCATCATGTTAAGATATCCATCGTACACGTACAAATGTCCGCTAGAGGCGGACTGCGGAGCTGGACGGAGCTGGACGGAGCTGGACGGAGCTGGACGGAGCTGGAATAGAAGCGGTTCGGTTACAAGTCACTCCGCCGCCAGATTCGACGTGTTTTTGAGCGCCTGAGCGCTCAAAAAACGGAGTTTAGGGCGTTCGGCTTTTCGCGTAGCGAAATTGGAATCGCCGAACGCAGCGTTGCCGTCACACCCTGGTCAGGGCGTGACGAGTAATGCGGTTCCGTCAATCTGATTTGTACTCAGTCACCTTATCTGGTAAGAAGGAGAGCGGAGATATATTATGGAGGGCACTTCCTATTACATAGTGCATGAGTCTGCCATGCCTTCGGTCCTGAAGAAAGTGGCCGAAGCCAACCGGCTTCTTTCTACCGGGGAAGCCCGGACAGTCAACGAGGCCGTTGAAAGGGTTGGAGTAGCCAGAAGCTCTTTTTACAAATTTAAAGATGCTGTGGAAGAGTTTCACAATAATATTCCGGGATCAATGCTGACCATTGTATGTGAGGTCAGCGACCGGGCAGGCATTCTGTCGGATCTGCTGCAGACCATCGCCCAGTGCGGGGCAAACATACTCACCATTCATCAGGCAATCCCCGTGGATGGAACTGCCGTTGTCAGTATCAGCATGCAGATGCTGGAGAACGCGGATAACGTGAAGACCATCATAGACCGGATCACCTCCAGAAGCGGCGTGCGGCGGGTGCGTGTTACAGGACGGTGACAGATGGATACGGCGCAGAGCCGGAACGGAATTACTGAATTAATGACTGAAACAGGATATTGCGGCTGTTTGTTATTGCGGCGCGCTATGCCTGAAGCAATAAGGAAAGGAATGGCAAAATGATTAAAGCAGCTGTGTTGGGATTTGGAACAGTCGGAAGCGGTGTAGTCGAACTGATCGATATCAACAGAGAATCGATCAACAGGCGTCTTCCCGAAGGAATTGAAGTCAAATACATTCTGGACCTCCGTGATTTTCCCGACAGCCCCTATAAGGACAGAGTTGTCCACGATTTTAACATCATTCTCGAAGATCCGGAGATCAAAGTGATCTGTGAGACCATGGGAGGAAAAGAACCCGCTTATACTTTCTCAAAGAAGGCTCTTGAGAAGGGGATCAGCGTCTGCACCTCCAATAAAGAACTCGTGGCAGCCCATGGCCCGGAGCTTCTGAAAATAGCCGCTGAAAATCATTGCTCTTACCTTTTTGAAGCAAGTGTCGGCGGCGGCATTCCGATCATCCGCCCCATGAACGTCTCTCTCGCCCCCGAATCAATCACACAGATCATCGGGATCCTGAACGGGACGACCAACTATATGATGACCAGAATGGAGCACGAGGAGATCTCCTTCGATGAAGTATTGCGCGAAGCGCAGTCCAAAGGATATGCGGAGAAGAATCCGGAGGCTGATATCGAAGGTCACGATGCATGCCGCAAGATTGCCATTCTCTCATCTCTCATGTGCGGAAAGACAGTCCGGTACGAAGATATCCCCTGTGAGGGAATCAGCAGCATTTCCATGACAGATGTCGCCTATGCGCGCAGTATAGGCAGGGCGATCAAGCTTCTTGGCATCAGCGAGCGCGACGAGAAGGCAGGAACCTTCTATGTCCGCACTGCTCCCTACATGGTCCCTGCGTCTCACCCCCTTCACGGTGTGGAAGGCGTTTTCAACGCGGTATTCGTACACGGCGACCTGCTGGACAATGTCATGTTCTACGGGCGTGGAGCGGGCAAGTTCCCTACTGCCAGCGCGGTTGTATCCGACATGGTGGACTGCGCCATGAACATTGGACAGAACATACCTGTCCGCTGGTCTGACGAGGTTATGCAGCTCTCAGATCCGGGCAGTAAAACCGGCCGCTTCTTCGTGCGCGTCGCGGCTTCCGAAAAAGACAAGGCTCTGGAACTGTTCGAAGGGTGTAAACAGGCAGCGCCCGGATGCGGGCCGGAAGATGATTTCGCCTTTGTGACCCCTCCGGTTACGGAGGCAGCTTTTGCGGAACTGCTTAAGCAGTTTTCCGATGTCCGCAGCTCGATCCGCATACTGGGCTGAGACCGCGGGCCGTGATTGTATTAAAATCAAAACAGACGTTACAAGTCACACCCGCACCAAACACTTAGCTGTTTGGTGCGGGGGCAGTCATTTTGACTGGGCTCAAGGGCGTTTTCCATTGGCAGAAGGCCAATTTGGAATGGAAAACGCCTTGTTACTGGTCACGGTGTGACCAGTAACAAACAGACGCCTGGACAGGATCGGGCGTCTGTTTTACTGTTGAAAAAAATGAGTAAATAAATAATAATAGAGGAATCGGTTACAGACAGATTGAGGACCGCGGCATGCCCTGTTAAAACGTACTGAGGCTCCTGCGGGAGGATATTTTTTCTTCATATTGGTACATTTTGTTAAACGTGCGGACCTGCTTGCGGGTTCTGCAGTATCTGAGGTTGTAAAACATGAAAGTAGTTAAATTCGGCGGCAGCTCTCTGGCAAATTCGGAACAGTTCAAAAAGGTCGGCGCGATCATCCATGCGGACAAAGACAGAAGATATGTGATCCCTTCCGCACCCGGAAAGCGCTTTCCCGAAGATATCAAGGTGACAGATCTTCTCTATCAAATGGCGGATGAGGCCATCGCGGGAGAGGATTTCTCTGAGACCCTGTCCACGATCAAAGACCGCTTCGACGAGATTATCAAAGGCCTGGAACTGGAGGGGTTCAGTCTGGATGAACAGTTCGATGAAATAGAAAAATATATGACCGAGACTCCCGACGTCGATTACGCGGCTTCACGGGGAGAGCATCTGAACGGCAGGATCATGGCCGCCTACCTGGGCTTTGAGTTTGTCGATCCCTTCGACATGGTTTTCTTTGACGACGAGGGAGCCCTGAATGACAAAAAGACCCTTCGCGAGACCAGAAAAATTCTTGCAGATGTGGAATATGCTGTCGTGCCCGGTTTTTACGGCCGCGGCTTTGACGGAAAGGTGAAGACATTCTCAAGGGGAGGATCTGACATAACCGGTTCCATTGTGGCCGGAGCCTGCCACGCGGATGTGTACGAGAACTGGACTGACGTTTCCGGATTCCTGGTCGCGGATCCCCGCATCATCAAAAATCCCGCCAAGATCGAGACCATCACTTACCGTGAGCTGCGCGAGCTTTCCTATATGGGAGCTTCGGTCCTTCACGAGGAGGCGATCTTCCCGGTGCGCAGGCAGGGAATCCCGATCAATATCAGAAATACCAACTGTCCCGAGGATGCGGGTACCTGGATCGTCGAGAGCACGGCCCAGAAATCCGGTTATGTCATCACCGGAATCGCCGGCAGAAAGGATTTCTGCGCGGTTCTGATCACCAAGGACATGATGAACTCAGAGATCGGATTCGGCAGAAAGGTCCTGCAGGCATTCGAGGATAACCAGATTTCCTTCGAACACATGCCTTCCGGAATCGATACCATGACAGTCGTTGTCCATGAAGATGAGTTCATAGAGAAGGAGCAGAAGGTCGTTTCCGCCATTCACCGCCTGGCAAAGCCGGATTCCATAGAAATCGAATCCGAGCTGGCCCTGATCGCTGTTGTCGGAAGGGGAATGAAATCCATGCGGGGCACCGCCGGCCGTATTTTCTCGGCTCTGGCGCACGCCCATGTGAATGTCAGCATGATCGACCAGGGCTCTTCCGAGCTCAATATCATCATCGGTGTGCAGAACCGTGACTTCGAGACAGCCGTCCGGGCCATCTACGACATTTTTGTGATGACACAGCTCTGATGGGAAAAAGGCAGATGCGAGCGGTTTTGCACGGTGCCTGTGACTGCGCCCGTAAGAACATATATGGATAATCGGGTCTGTGACCTGTGTATACGGGTGCATATATGGAAGAACAGGTCAGTGAATATGCACAAAAACGTACATGTATAATCGGGCCTGTGACCTGTACACATCAGTACGTATAGTAAGTTCTTGAAATATTTAAAAATACTGCAGTTGAAACTGCGGAAAATACAGCGAAGGAGACAAAATTCGGCATGAGTGATAAGACAATGGAAAACGCGACACCTGCGGCGGAAGAGGAGAGAGTCAGTCGTCATTTTATTGAACAGGAGATCGACAGCGACCTTGAGAAGGGCGTCTATGACAGCGTGCATACCCGTTTTCCTCCCGAGCCCAACGGGTATCTCCATATCGGCCACGCCAAGAGCATACTGCTCAACTACGGAATGGCTCAGGAATACGGCGGAAAGTTCAATCTCCGCTTTGACGATACAAACCCCACAAAGGAGAAGATCGAATTTGTGGAGTCGATCAAGGAAGACGTCCACTGGCTTGGCGCAGACTATGAGGACAGGCTCTTTTATGCGTCCGATTATTTCCAGGAGATGTATGATGTCGCGGTCAGACTGATCAAAAAGGGCAAGGCCTATGTCTCCGATCTTTCTGCGGAGCAGATGCGCGAGTATCGCGGCACCCTGACAGAGCCCGGAAAGAACGATCCCAACCGCGACCGCAGTATTGAGGAGAACCTCGAGCTGTTTGAAAAGATGCGGGCCGGTGAATTCGCTGACGGAGAGAAGACCCTCCGTGCCAAAATCGATATGGCAAGCCCCAACATCAACATGCGCGACCCTATCATTTACCGTGTTGCCCATATGTCCCACCACAACACCGGCGATGCATGGTGCATCTATCCCATGTATGACTTCGCCCATCCCATTGAGGATGCGATCGAGGGCATTACGCACTCACTGTGCACGCTTGAATTCGAGGACCATCGTCCCCTCTACGACTGGGTTGTGAAAGAGGCGGAGTATCCTCATCCCCCCAGACAGATCGAGTTTGCCAAAATGTATCTGACAAACCAGGTCACCGGCAAGCGTTATATCAAAAAGCTCGTCGAGCAGAAGATCGTGGACGGATGGGACGATCCCCGTCTGGTCTCGATCTCCGGCCTTCGCCGCAGGGGCTATACACCTTCCTCCATTAAAAAATTTGTCGACATGTGCGGCATTTCCAAGAGCAACTCCTCCGCTGATTTCGCGGCTCTGGAGTACTGCATCCGTGAGGACCTCAAGCCCGGCTGCAAGCGCATGCTGGCGGTCCTTCATCCCCTCAAGCTCATCATCGACAACTATCCCGAGGGACAGGTCGAGATGCTTGAAGCCGACAACAACCTGGAAAACCCCGAGCTGGGCAAGAGGGAGATTCCCTTCGGCCGCGAGCTCTGGATCGAGCGCGACGACTTTATGGAAGTCCCGCCCAGAAAGTATTACCGTCTCTTCCCCGGCAACGAAGTGCGCCTGATGTACGCTTATTTTGTTAAGTGCGTGGGCTTCGACAAGGATGAAGACGGCAATATCACTGCCGTGCACGTGACCTATGACCCCGAGACAAAGAGCGGCAGCGGATTTACCGGCCGCAAGGTCAAGGGCACCATCCACTGGGTACACGCAGACTCAGCTGTGAACGTGACTGCCCGCCTGTACGAGAATATCATAGACGAGGAAAAGGGTGTCTACGACGAAAACGGAGAGCTCAACCTCAATCCCCATTCCCTTACAGTCTGCAATGCCAAGGTGGAGCCCGAGCTGGCACAGGCAAAGGCTTTTGACCGCTTCCAGTTCGTCAGAAACGGCTATTTCTGTGTTGACTTTAAGGACTCTAAAGAGGGCGCCCCGGTCTTCAACCGCATCGTCGGCCTCAAGAGCTCTTTCAAGCTCCCCGGAAAAAAATGATTAAAAAGTGATTATCGAAAAATCGAAACATTGCGCAAAACCCCGGCAGACGAATTCATCCCCGGGGACATAGCGGAAGTGGAGAAAACGCTGTAAAAAACATATAGTAATTATATTTTTTGCCGGAAGCACAAGCTCCGGCAAAAAGTATTTTGAAGATCTTTTATCTCAGTTCATAAAGGAAGGAGGTATCCGTGGCTCAGGAATTGAATATTCATCTGGAGACGGACAGCGGTACTCCTCTCTACAGACAGATTTATGAATATATCAGGGGGGAGATCAGGAACGGGTCTCTGGCAGCGGATGAAAGGCTTCCATCGACCCGGGCGCTTGCCTCCTATCTTCAGGTTGCCAGAAGCACGACAGAGCTGGCCTACAGCCAGCTGCTGTCTGAGGGTTATATACGGTCCCGCAGGAACAGCGGATATTTTGTAAATGAGATTGAAAATTTCCCTGATCTCCGGCTCGAAGAGCCAATCGATGAAGCTGTGCATCAGGGGAAAGCTGAACCTGACTCAGGCCAGAAAAGCCGGGAAAACAGAGATCTCTTTTCAGTACATGCGGCCGGAACGGGGGACTTTGCGGCAGACCAAAAAGAGGACAAGGGAAAGAACCCGGACCAGATCGATTTTTCCCTGCGGCATACCGAGATGTCGGTTTTCCCATACAGCACCTGGAAAAGGATCATGAGAGAAGTGATGGCGGGGGCGGATCAGGAGATGTTTTCCCACAGCGAGCCCGGCGGAGACCTCTCTCTGAGGTCGACCATAGCCCATTACCTTCATTTCTCCAGAGGTGTGCACTGCCGCCCTGAGCAGGTCATTGTGGGTGCAGGCAATGACTACCTGCTCATGCTGCTAAGGCATATACTGGGTGAGGGGAGAAATGTGGCAATGGAGGACCCCACTTACCTGCGCGCCGCCAGGATCTTTTTGTCTTTCCGTTACAGAATCTGTCCTCTGCAGATGGACAGGGATGGCATGCTGCCTGAATCGGTGGAAAAATCCGGCGCGGATCTGGTCTACACAATGCCTGCCCACCAGTTTCCCATGGGCTGTGTCATGCCTGTGGCCCGCAGGACCGCCCTGCTCAGATGGGCCTGCGGGCAAGCGGACAGATATATTATAGAGGACGATTACGATTCCGAATTTCGTTACAGGGGAAAGCCGATCCCTGCTCTGCAGTCTCTGGATACTGCGGGCAAAGTGATTTATATCGGGACTTTTTCCAAGGTGATTGCACCCGCGATCCGGGTCAGCTATATGATTCTGCCTCAGGAACTGCTGAACAGATACCGGGACAGGTGCTGGTTTTTGTCATCCACTGTGTCCAGAATCGACCAGCGCATCCTGAATGAGTTCATGCACAAGGGACACTTCGAGCGGCACCTGAACCGTATGAGGAGCCTCTATCGGATGAGGCACGATGAACTGGTATCCTGCCTGGTTCCCTTCCGCAAGTGGTTTTCCGTGCGCGGAACGGGCACAGGGCTTCACCTGGTGCTGCAGTGCAGAAAGGATTACCTGATCAGGGAAAGATTTGAGCGGGAGAGGGATTCCGCAGTTTCCCTGCCTCCGGCACAGCCTGAAAGCCGGTCCGAAAGCCCGGCCGGAGCCTTGCCTGAAAGCCGGTCTGAAAGCCTGGCCGTAACCCGGCCTGAAACTTTGTCCGCGGCAGACGCCTCGAAAGTCGAGCACATACTGGCAGAAAGAGCGCTCAGAGCCGGAGTCCGGGTCTACTGTGTCTCCGATTTTCTGCTGCCCCGTCAGGAAATGTGCGGCCTGGAAGACCGGGAGGCAGAACCGGGCCTGACTGCGCCTGTCCAAAATGAAAAACATGTATATCCTGCGCTCCTGCTGGGATTCGGCGCGCTCTCCCCGGACCAGATCCGGAAGGGCGTGAAAATCCTGTCAAAGGCATGGAATATCCCGGATGATATGTGAAAAAAGAAAAAGCCGCGTCCGACGGTGAGTTCTCGATCAGATTACTCATGCCGGGCGCGGCTTCTTTTTACATCGTTTTATATGTTTTTATATGTTCGTAAGTGTTTTTAAATATTTTTAAATGTTTCTACATGTTCAGCCTCCGCATCATCTGCAGACAGCCTGTATATTTTTGTATATATTCCTCGTGCAGAGGAAGAGGAGAATCTCCGGACTCTTCTTTATAGTCTTTGAAGACCGACGGCAGGGCATCCGGGATTCCTTCTGAAGTTCCCTGGACGGCTCCGTCAGCTGGACCTTTACCAGTTCCGGCCTTATTATCCTGATCCGGGATGCCGGTCCCTTTGAGCAGGAGATCGCGCATGATTCCGTTTCTGGCATAGAAGAGAATGAGAGAAATCTGGTCTGTGTCCTTTTCAGTGAGGAAGGGAGGGCGCTGGGCGCCGGCCAGAAGCTCGCTGCGCAGTTTGTACACGGATCCCGCAAGATCCGGGGGAAACTCGATACCGACGGCATTGGCTTCCCGGTCCGCCCGGTCAAGGAAAAGAGGCATACAGGGATACTTGCGCAGCACAGCGGCATCGGCCTTCATGAGGAGCCTGTGCATCTCGAAAAAGTCACATCCGGCTTTGCGCCTGGCCTCACGAAGCTCGATCATGGTGTATCTGGTGCTGTACTCGTAGAGAAACTGATAGACTCCTTTTTTGCTTTTAAAATAATGGAAGAGCAGACCCTTGCTGATGGAAGCGGCGGAGACCATTTCATCTGTGCTTGCATGGCGGTAGCCGTTCTCGGTGATAACCTTCAGGGCTCCGTTGATAATACGGTCCTGACGGTCTTTTTTGAGATCAAAAAAACGTTCGTTCATTTTCTGCTCTCCTGTGAATGAAGCTGACATATTAAAATGGCGGATCATGAAATCGCAATCTGAAACCGCAGGGTTCCATCAGAAACGCGCGGGAGCCGTCAGTAAAGCTTTGATGAAATCAGAAACGCGCGGAAGCCGTCAGTAAAGCTTTGATGAAATCAGAAACGCGCGGGAGCCGTCAGTAAAGCTCTGATGAAATCAGAAACGTGCGGGAGCCGTCAGTAAAGCTCTGGTGACGTCAGGAACGCCTGGCAGCCATTTTTGCCAGAAAATCATCGCCATAGCCATAGTTTTCGACCACAAAATCCAGATCCTTGTCTCCGCGGCCGGAGAGATTGACCAGAATGGAGCCGGTGACGCCTGTTCTTGCGACCTTGATGGCGTAGGCCAGGGCGTGGGAGCTCTCGATCGCGGGAATGATTCCCTCATGACGTGAGAGCATGAAGAGAGCCTCAATCGCCTCGTCATCATCGATGGTTGTGTATTTGACACGATCCATCTTGTGCAGGAGGGCGTGCTCGGGACCTGCCGCGGGGTAATCCAGACCACTGGCGTTGGAATAAACAGGTGCGGGCTCGCCGTTTTCATCGGCCAGCATGATGCTCTTGAAGCCGTGCATGACGCCTTCGACTCCGTAGGAGATGGAAGCGGCATTGTCGCCAAGTTTGGGACCGCGACCCAGGGGCTCTACGCCGATTAGCTCGACGGGATCCGCCAGGAAAGGTGTGAACATTCCGATGGAATTGGAACCGCCGCCCACGCAGGCCGCGACCTGATCCGGAAGGTGGCCTGTCTGAGCCTTGAACTGCTCTCTGGCCTCCTCACCGATACAGTACTGGAAGTCGCGGACCATCAGCGGGAAGGGATGGGGACCCGCAGCTGTTCCGATGCAGTAGACCGCGTCTTTATATTCTCTGGAATAGGCTGCGAAAGCGGCGTCAACTGCCTCTTTCAGAGTTTTGAGACCGAAGCTGACAGGGATGACATTGGCGCCCAGCAGCTTCATCCTTGTGACATTGGGTGCCTGCTTGGCTATATCTACCTCACCCATATAGATGTCGCACTCGAGCCCGAAGTAGGCTGCTGCAGTAGCCAGGGCCACGCCGTGCTGTCCGGCGCCGGTCTCGGCGATCAGTTTCTTTTTCCCCATATATTTGGCCAGCAGACCCTCGCCCATACAGTGGTTGAGCTTGTGGGCGCCGGTGTGGTTGAGGTCTTCGCGCTTGAGATAAATCTGTGTCCTTCCCAGAAGATTTGACAGATTCTGGCAGTGGTAGACCGGTGTGGGGCGTCCCTGGAAGTCTCTGCGGATGCGGCGCAGCTCAGCGATAAACTGAGCGGACTGCGCGATTGTGTTATAGGCTTCCGCATACTCATTGAAAGCATTGATCAGCTCGGGGTTATCCAGATAGTTTCCTCCATATTCTCCGAAATAGCCATTCTGATCCGGATATTCTTTCAGGTAGTTGTCGTAATCTCTGTACTTATTCATGTCATTATCCTTTCTGTCTGTATCCTGAAAAATAAGAATGTATACTGTCTGGAACCTTCGGATGAAGAGAGCGGTATACGGTGAGATAAGCCCTTAGTAATGAAAATATGGATGCAGGGATGATATTGATCAGATTCTTGCAAACCGGCTGTCAATTCCCTGACATTTCAAGATTATAACATAATTGAAACAAAACGCTCAACGTATGTATAAAAAAGAAAAAGAAAACAAAGAACACCGTATTGTTTTCAGCATGGCTGTTACATTCAGGCTGACATGTAATATATTTCATCTGATAAAATCTTCATTTACGCACGACAGAGTGATATAATTTAATCAGACAAGACCGGCTGTCTGCTATCTGGCAAGATGCCGTCTTTTGTTTTGCTATTTATAAAGGAGGTAATATTATGAAGTACGAATGTGAAGTATGTGGTTACATTTACGACCCTGCAGTCGGCGATGAAGAAAATGGTATTGCTCCCGGCACAGCATTTGAAGACCTTCCCGATGATTGGGAGTGTCCGCTCTGCGGCGCCGGAAAAGATGAGTTTAAGCCGGCATAAGAAAAGCCGTTGAATTGTGCTTTGACCGGAGCTTTGACCGGAAGACCGTAATATTTGAAACATTTGAAACGCGGCCGGCTTCATTACAGGATTGATCATGCGGCAATCATGAATTAATCATAAACGGAAATGCGTGAAAAGGCGACTTTGAAGAAAGATCACAAGAAAGATCTTCTTCTCAGCCGCCTTATTTCTTTTGTTTATTTCAGGACTTGCAGGCAGTTTCCGAATTTTTATCCTTTGATTTCCCTGACTTTCTTTGTCAGGGCAGGGCAGATCACATTCAGATCAGCGACAATTCCGTAATTGGCAACACCGAAAATCGGCGCGTTGGGATCTGTATTCACTGCCACAATGATATCGGCTTCCTTGATTCCGTTGACGTGGGGAAGAGCACCGGAAATGCCAAAACCTATATAAAGCCTGGGCGCGACCGTCTTGCCGGTAATGCCGATCTGGTAGTCCTTTGCGATCCAGCCCTCATCGACAGCCGCCCGGCTTGCGCCGACGCTTCCGCCAAGGGCAGCTGCAAGCTCATACAGCTGACCGAATCCTTCCCTGCTTCCGACTCCGCGGCCGCCGGCTACGATGATCTCCGCGTCCTCGATATTGGCCTTTGTCAGCTCATCATCCGGCGTGAAGCCAAGAAGCTGTGTGAGCAGTACGCCGGCGGGAACCTCGATCGCTTCCTCGATCGTTTCGCCGCTTCTGCCGGCTGAAGGATCTTCCAGCTTAAAGATGCCCGGTTTGAAGGTCCCGATCATCGGAGATCCTTCAATACCGATATTGGTGTTCAGTCTTCCGTCGTAGGACGGGCGGATCCAGAAAACACCGCTTCCTGTGATAACCACGTCTGTACATTCACTGGCGATTCCGCAATGGAGACGGGCACTGGCGGATGCCGCAAGGTCCCGGCCTTCTGTCGTAGCTCCGATCATGATGATTGTCGGGCTGTATTTTTCCGCCAGTTTTTCAAGAATATAGGCCGCGCTCTCGAAGAAAAACTTCTGCCGCACGGTCAGGACCTGATCAGCGCCGTTTTCAAAGGCAGCTTTGCAGGCTTCCTCAGGTTCAGGATCAATGATCACGGCTGCAGCCTTCCCGGAGCAACCCTCTGCGAGCGCCTTTGCTTTCTGCATCATTTCAAGGCAGACTTTCTTGGGCCGGCCGTCAGACAGTTCAAAAAATACCCATATATTCTGATTGCTCATGGTCTTCCTCCCTGATTATCCTCCTTTTAATATTAATCCTTTTAATATTAATCCTTTTAATATTAGTCCTTTTAATCTCGATTATGGAAATCTTAATACGAACACAGAATGTTGATCCGTTTATGTAAATCACATTTTAGGTTAAACTGTGATTCTTTAATCCCGATCAAAAGGCAGCCTGTTCCTGCAGAAGCTCAACAAGCTCCGCGACAGCTGCTTCCGGGTCTTCGCCCGGGATCATCTGTCCCTTTTCAAGCGCCGGCGGAGGGAACAGTCCGATCACCTTCGACGGGCTCTTTAAGCTTTCTGCCGGAATCTGAAGTTTCTCATTATCCATCACCTCAACAACCAGCTTCTTGGAAGCTGTTCTGCCTTTGATGGATGGCTTTCTGGGTGTATTGGCATCCTCTGTGACGGAGCAGACCAGCGGAAATGCGGCGGTCAGTTTTTCATAGCCGGTCCCGGCTTTGCGGTCGATGGTCATACCTTCATCGCCGATCTCAATCTTACAGGCATTTGTCAGAATGCCGTATCCCAGCATTGTGCCGAGTTTGGCCGGTATCTGTCCGGTAACACCGTCGATCGAACTTGCACCGCAGAAAACAGCATCATAGGGCCCTGTTGCGTCGATTGCAGCCTTCAAAATAGTTGCGGTAGCCAGGGTGTCAGCCCCTGCAAAAGCTTTGTCAGTCAGCCGGTAAGCCGATTTTACACCCAGGGAAACGGCTTCACGCAGAATGCTTTCGCTGCTTTCCGGCCCCATGGTAATGGCTGTGACCTCGCCGCCGCGGGCATTGGCCAGCACCAGCGCAGCCTCGACCGCATGACGGTCTGCGGGATTCATCATCTTGCCGACACCGCTTCTGTCGATCGTCAGATATTGACGATTGATCCTGATTTCGGAGACTACCGGAACTTCTTTTAATAATACAAGTATTTTCATGGCAACCTCTTTCAATAAAAAACGAGAAAACGACTAAATGCTATCAGTTTTATGCCTCACAAAAAAGTAGGGCTATTTAAAATAATAAATCACCCATGCGGAAAATACAAGGATGAAGGAACTGACTGAACGGTGTTTTCCCGCGTAAAATAAAAATTCGACAATCTATATTTCGATTTAACAATAGCGTAAAAGAATATTTCGGTTTTCTTATTGTCAATTCACCTTTATTTATTAAAGAATATTTTGATTATCGATTTTACGATAATTTTTATCGTAAAAGAAGAGGCGGATTTTCAGATGTTTCCGTGCATGAAAGGGTCTGTTATGCTACAATAAACTTTGTATATGCTGTGGCAG
>ODAI011394855.1_pt1 | contig 13281 bp, 3 predicted proteins | sample 1539321 | NCBI WGS metagenome assembly ODAI01 (sample SAMN02144231, study PRJEB22623) | gut metagenome | biome: sheep rumen | host: Ovis aries | place: New Zealand | reverse complement strand
TTTTCATGTGGATATTCCTCTTGAACTTCTCTATAGGAACCTTCAATCTGCTTCCTATGAAGCCTCTGGATGGCGGAGCATTGTTTGAAGATTTGATATCCTATGTGGCATCAGATGATACTGTGAAGATTGCAAGCCAGTTCATGACATATTTAATGGCGATTACAATCGTTGTAAGTCTGGTTTACAGCTTTACCGGCGGTCTGGTATAATTAACATATTTAACCTGTTAATATCATTTTATTTCTTTTTTTTCCACTATTGACTTCTATTTTTTCAAAAATAATTTTATGTTTAATTATTAATTTTTTAGGCATACCTAAAATATATATATTGGGGATGTATAATATAAATATATACTTAAAATTTTTCTGCCTGATTTTTTGATAAATATCTTACTAAATTTTAAAATAAGAAAATATCAAATTCTTCATTTTGAATTTTAATAAAAAATATTTTAAATTTAGTAACACTTCACAATTTATACAATTTACAAGGTGAGAAAAATTAAGATAATCAATATGGCAAAGAGCATTCTTATTTTAATGATGCTCTTATTAGTTTTATGTTCTGTTTCAGCTGTTGATGATGATGATGCGGCTCTAGAAGCAGTCTTTACTGAATCGCAAGATGCAGTTGCGGTTGAAAACATAGCTGCCTATGATGCTAATTCAAGCACTGTTGATGTAGCTAGCGAGCATAATGATGTTTTTAAAGCATCTGGTGACGAGAATGTTTTAGATGTGTCTGATGATGAGGATGCATTAAAAGATAGTGATAATTTAAAAATTCGTGACAGTGCTTCAGGAGAAACAGGAACTGTTTCATCATCAAGCACAACAGTAACTATGGATATTTATCATCAATCCATGGCGATGACTTCTTTTTATTATATCATCGATGGAAATAGAGACTACAATTCCGTATATCAGACAGGATTGTTTGACCAAGGTGGCGACTGGGTTCCTGAAGCATTAACTTACACTTTTGATTCTGAAGGCATCCACACTATTCAACTAACCACTAATGGGGAAACTACTTCAAATACAATAACTTATGTAATTGGAGGATCATCTGATCCTCAAGGACCGGGTGAGGTTTCAAATCCTGAAGCCCAAACTTCCCCACTTCCTGATTATTACATTCGCTTCTTTGACAACGATGAAGATGAATTCCAAAATGTTCAATTTTTAGATGGATGGGATTCATTAAATGTTGATATGCTGACTAAATTATATGCAGGAGATGGATCCACCACTTTTCCAACATCCGTGTATCCTGGCTATGCTTCCTCCACAACTGTTTATGGTTATTTGGATGGTTCCCAATACAGCGGAAGCAGCTATATTCTAAAAAATGGAACATCCACTTCTTATTTATCTAATTATCAAATTTCATTTTCAAACGTAGGCAGTGGCATTCATACCTTTTATTCAACTTATACCTATAATGGTGTAACCTATTACAGTAATGTTTACTATTTCTATGTCGGTGATGCTTATCAGGAGTATGAAACCACTTTGAATTTATACGATAAGAACAATCCTGAAGGAGGGGCAAGCTATAAAGTCGGCGATACCATCACTATTTTAAATAGCCTGACTAATTCCATTTTAGGTTCTGATATTGGAAATTACATATTTACAAGAACATCTGACGGCAAGGATTATGTTTTAGAAAATATTGACCTAACTTTAAACGGTGAACCATTATACCAGCATGGTGACGGATCATTATACACTAAAAACGGTGAAGGGCTTCTGGTAAATCCAAATGGTGCTTCATCCAGCGGTTATACTCTGACTTTTGATCATGAGGGATGGTACAACTTCACTGCCAAATATTATGGCAATGAATTAGGTCTTAAAGAAAGCACAGCTACTTTAAACTTATATGTCGGATCAGACTCCACACCTTTGCAAACTTCTATTGTAATTGAATTAAACAGTTCATCCGTTTCTAATAATGCTGCAATAACTGTTGTCCCATCTGTCCAGGATGAAAACGGCGGTGCTGTTGAAGAGGGTACTGTTGTATTTTATAACAATGAAACCGGAGACGAAATAGGAAGAATCAATCTTGAAGATAGCCAGACATTTTCATTTACTGCTTCTGGTGATGCAGGCAGTCATGGTATTTATGCAAAATATTTAGGCAATGATACCTTGAGTGAAAGCACTTCTGATGTTAAACCTTATAAGATCAAGGGTATTGTTGTTATTTCCATTGCACGTGTCGGTGATGATGTTGTAATTGCTCCGGATACTACTGTGTATTTCACTGTTGATGCAGGTGGTTTGACTGACGGCTTGGCATTATATATTGGCGATAATGAATTAGGGGATGAAGATGGTTCAGACACCAGCATTAAATTCGAATTTGCTGATATTGGCGAGAACAATGTCACTTTAAGATTCGCCGGTAATGATGACTATGAGGCGGCTGTAAGTAATATAGTAACTATTCAGGTTGTCCAGCCTATTGTCACCAGTATTTCCCTGGAATTAAATACTACCGAGCTGTTTAATAATGATTATATATTAATTACTCCTCATGTATTTGATGCTAATGATAATGAAATTAATGTGGGCAATGTGACTGTTTACTTCGATAATGCATACTTCTACAGCGACCCAATCGCTAAGATTGCTTTAGGTGAAAGCGCAAACTTTACCGATGATAAATTCAGCGCAGGCAGGCATTATTTCTATGCCAAATATTCCGGTGCATCATCTGGCAATGTGATTTACGCTGCAAGCGAGGCAGGTGAAGGCAAAGGAACCTTATTCGATGAACTTTACAGATCCACTCTTGAATTGAGTGTGGAAAATGATACTGTTTGCACTGGAGGAACTGTTCAATTCAATCTTGCTGGTACTTATGGTAATGGTGAATTGACTTTCTCAAACGGCGACAGTTTTGATGCGATTATTCTCAATCTTGACACGGTTGGTGATTACACATTTTATGTAACCTACACAAGAGGCACAGATTATTATGCTTCTGCAGTATCTAACGAAGTGGTAATCCATGTCATCGCTAAAAAGGAAACAATTAATGAATCTGATTTCTCTTATTCTGTTGAAAAAGGCAGTGTTGTTGTCAGTCTTCCTTCTGATGCTACTGGTAATGTGAGCGTTGTTGTTGGCGACGAGACTTTCACCAGTGAGGTTAATGACGGCCAGGCTGTTGTTGATGTTTCCGTTCTTGGCAGCGGCAACTATTCCATGAATATTTCTTATACTGGTGATGAAAAGTATGATGGAATTTCTATTGATGTAGGCAGTGTTGAAGTCAAGGTTCCTGTAAAGATTAATGAATCTGATTTCTCTTATTCTGTTGAAGGTTCCAATGTTGTTGTCAGTCTTCCTTCTGATGCTACTGGTAATGTTACCGTGACTGTTAACAATAAGACTTTCACTGCAAAAGTCGAAAATGGAAAAGCTGTTGTGGATCTTAGCAGTCTTGGAGATGGATCTTATTCAATGGCTATTTCATACTCAGGCGATGACAAGTATGACGGAATTTCCGCTAATGCAACAGGCATGGATGTTAAAAACCTTGCCAAATTAACAGGAAACAATATAAAAGTATTCTATGATAGCGGTTCCTACTTTAAAGTACTTGTTTATGGAGTTGACGGTAAAGTTGCCGGTGCCGGCGAGAAAGTTTCCATCACACTGAATGGTAAAAAATATAATCTAAAAACAGATGCGAAAGGATATGTTAAAGTTAAAATAGCTTTGAAATCTGGAAGCTACAAAGCGGTGGCGCTCTACAAAGGCTTTAAATTAACCAAGAAAGTAACTGTAAAGACAGTCATAAAGGCTAAAAAGACTACAAAGGTTAAAAAGTCTGCCAAATCTTTAAAACTTAAAATCAAGCTTAAAGGAAAGAAAGTCCTTAAGAAGAAAAGTTTGAAGATCCGGTTTAAAGGCAAAACCTACAAGCTTAAAACTAACAAGAAAGGTATTGCATACTTTAAAGTCAAGAAAAGTGTAATTAAAAAACTTAAAAAAGGTAAAAAATACTCCTTTAAGATTTCCTACAAGAAGGATGTTCTCAAAAGGTATTTGAAGGTTAAAAAATAGGAATTAAAACCTCTCTTAATTTTTTACTCTTTTTTATTTTTATTTTAGGTTTTTTTTACTCTTTTTTATTTTTATTTTAGGTTTTTTTTACTCTTTTTTATTTTTATTTTAGGTTTTGAATTTTGCTTAATTTTTAAAAAAGCTTAATTCATCTTTAATATCTAAATTAAGATATTAAAATCGAAAAATTTTGTTTTTGGTGGACACTCTTATCTTTTTAAAAGATTATAATGCTTTTATTAATTTTTTATATAGTTTGTTCGTAAATTAATCGTGTCAAAAGTTTCGCAAACAACTATAAATTAAAAAAGGTTTTTAAGATATTTTGTTGACTCTCTTTTTTAATAGATTTAAAGGTATCATATCAATTTTAGGTTTAACTAAAAACCTTTATATATTAAATTGGCTATATAGTATAGTAATAAAATTTTTGTCTGCCTAAATTTTTTGATTAATTTGTTAAACAAGTGTTAAGGTGAGGAAAATTTGGGTGGATAATGTGGCTAAGGCCATTATTTTTTTTATGATACTATTTTTATGCTGTTGTTCTGTTTCTGCAGTTGATGATGCGACTTTGGAGACAGTCAGCGGTGAATTGCAGGAAGAACTTGCAGTAGAGAGTTTAGATTCCTGGCATGCTTATGCAGGGACAGTTGATGTAACTATTGAAGATTCCAATCTATCCGAAGATAATAAAGAGGATAAATTGGCTAGTCAAGATGCTTTTTATCTTTCTGCAGGTGATGTTGAAGTTTTGGGCGCAAGTGATGTTTATTTTGACGCGTCTGTTGCAAGCGATGGCGATGGCAGCCAATCCAATCCATACAAGACATTGAGCTCAAGCAGATTAAGCGGTTATTCCAATTGCTATTTTGCACCGGGAAATTATTCAATAAGCTCAGCGGTTTCATCAACATTTTCAACAACTGCAATTAATTTCATTGGAACCAATCCTCAAACAACAATTATCAAATATACTGGAAGCGGAACCTTTTTAGAATCAAGTTCTGGAATTTCATTTACAGGAATCACTCTGAAATCCGTCAGCATCAGGACATCAGGCTCAATCAATGCTACAAACACTATTTTTGATGGTGGAACAGCTGAAATTGAGGATGAAGACGGATACAAGTTCGGCAATTCCTATGGAGGGGCTGTTAAAATCGCAGGGACAGGGTCTTCATTTTATGATGAGCTTTCCCAGCTGTGGGGATTCAACAGCTCAGGAAAAATTATTTTTGAGAATTGCGAATTTATAAACAATTACGCTGCTTATGGCGGCGCATTTTATATAAGCAATGTTAATGTGACTTTTAAAGGATGCAAATTCTCAAAAAACCATGCGGATAATGGAGGAGGATCAATTTTAGCAGTTGACGGCGCTAACATAATCATTACTGGCTGTGAATTCTATGAGGATTACTCATTAGGGGATGCCGGAGGCTCAATTCATATTAGAAATGCAAGCGCATCAATTGGGGATACCAATTTCACATCCTGCAGAGCCGGTCTGGGTTCAGCTGTCGCATCCTTAAGCTCTAATGTCAGTGTCATTAATGTTAATGCAAGAAGGAATAATGCCACATTTGAAGGCGGAGCAATATTTGCAATGTTTGGTTCATTAAGCGTTAAAAACTCCGAGTTTAGCCAAAACAAAGCCCAATATGGAGGAGCAATATTCGCTAACAACCTGACAAGTTTCGAAGCTCTTAATTCAAGATTCACATCAAATGTGGCGGTATATCAGGGAGGAGCCATATACGCATATGCAGACAGCAGCAATGTCGAAAGCGAAAACTCCTATGTATCCAATGAGGCATTGAAGGATGAGGACTATTATGCAAGCGACTTGTTTGAGATATTCCTAGGCAGTGATGATTATGACATGATCCAATACAATTCATCATATGAAGGCGTACTTCCATCCCATTTTGATTTAAGGGATTATAATGCCGTAACCTCACTCAAGGAGCAGGCAAACAGCGGTAATTGCTGGGCTTTTGCCACTATCTCCACATTGGAATCCGCTATTAAAAAAGCAACAGGCTTGGAATATGACTTGTCAGAAGGTTATTTGAAAAACTTTGCGCAAATGTATTCAGATTTCGGATGGCCTTATGAAACCAACAACGGAGGATTGTTCCCTATGGCTTTGTCAGTCCTTGTTAATTGGGCGGCTCCTGTTAACGAGTCTGCTGACCCTACCGATGACTGGGATGTCATATCCCCTTTGTTGAACAGCCAGGTGCATGTTCAGAATATTTTATTCCTTCAGAGGTCATCATATACTGACAATGACATCATTAAAAAAGCCATAATGGATTATGGAGCTGTTGCAACTCAAATCTGCATGAAGTTTTCATCCAGTTACATCAATGGCGGATCATATTACTATTATGGCAATGAATCAACCAATCATGCTATAACAATCATTGGATGGGATGATAACTACTCAAAGTCCAATTTCGTCCAAACTCCTGCAGGAAACGGTGCATGGATAGTTAAAAACAGTTATGGAACTAGATGGGGCAATTCAGGTTTTGGATATGTATCTTATTATGACACCCGCTTTGCACAGATAAATGACCAGGAGTATACATTCGCATTCATATTGAATGACACCATCCGATTTAATAGGAATTATCAATATGATGTAGGGGGAAAGACAGACTACTTCATGAATGGCGCCGACACCCTTTACTATAAAAATGTTTTCACATCTGCAGGCAATGATATGCTTTCAGCATTTTCAACCTACTTCAACTCAACTTCAAACTGGACTGTGAATGTTATCCTAAATGGCGATAATGTCTTGACACAGTCAGGCAGTTCTGTTCCAGGATACTTCACAATAAATCTCAACGAGCAGATTCCTTTAAAAATCGGGGATGTCTTTGAAATAGCTCTCAAAGTCCACTCACAGGGAATCACATCATTCCCGATCAGCGAAGAGGTAGCTACTTCAAAATGCTTTTACAAGCCAGGAGTTTCTTTTGTAAGCTTTGACGGCAGCAATTGGATAGACTTGTATGATTATTCCTACACTTATCATCCAGACCAGGACGACGGACATTACTACTCCTCCCAGGTTGCATGCATAAAAGCCTTTACTTCACAAGGAGTCCATGAGGTATTGAATGCGACATTGGAAATCTTTTCATTCAATAATACAGCTATGACATTGTCTGTCAAGGACCAAAATGGGGAAGATATTAATTTCGGCAGTGTGGAATTCATCATTGACGAAAAATCATATTCAGCAAAGGTCTCATCAGGTCTGGCAACTGTTGATTTATATTTGAAGCATGGGCTCCATAACATTTTGGCAGAGTATGTTGAAAATTCATACTATCATGCAGCTCACTTGTCTCAAAACATTGAAGTTGGCAAAGAGGATTTGGCATTTACAATAAACGCTTCAGATATTTCATATCCAGAAGATTTAAACCTTGCATTTTACTTAACAAATGGAGCAAATGAAAGCATTCAAAACATTCCAATTTTGGTTTCATGCAATAATCAAACATTCACAGTTTTTGGCAATCAATTTAAAATAAGTGGATTGGCTCCTGCTAGTTATGTCATCACCGCTTCAATCAATGAGAGCGAGGATTATAATGCTCAAATCATTCATAAGACAATTAATGTTTTTAAAATCGCAGGCGACTTGAGATTGGAAGTTCCAGATGTTAAAATCGGCAATCAGATATTCATAAAGGCGGTTTTTCCAGGTGTGGATGGTAGCATTGCAATCAAATTAAACGGAGGCAATTATTCAATTAACCTGGTCTGTGGAGAAGGCAATATTACAATAGAGGAAGTGCTGCCTGTAGGAAGTTATCCTGTGACAGCCGAATTCAGTGGAAATGATTATTGTAATCCGGTTAATTCAAGTGCTGTTTTAAAGGTCATCAAGCATGTTCCTGAAATTTCCGTGGTTTCAAATGACCCTCTTGTAGGTGATGATGCCCAAATCATTGTCAATCTCCCAGAGGATGCCGCATCAGGGGTTTCACTCATTATTGATAATAGAACCTACTCAAAGGACCCTGCGGGGGGCATGGCCAATTTTACAATAGGAGATTTGGAATTGGGAAGCCATGGATATGTTGTAATCTTTGAAGGGGATGCAAAATATGCCGCCTTGAATGTTACTGGCGTTTTGGATGTTGCAAGCAAGCCGAGGGAGGATGCTGATGCGGTTCTTTCCTATGAAAATATTACAGAAGGGGAAACAGCTGTAATTTCCATTGACATTCCAAGGAATGTCACTCAGGCTTTAACCTTGTCAATCAATTCCCAAAACCACACTTCAATTCCAATCAGCGGAAAAGTCATATTCAAGGTTTCTGATTTGGCTGATGGCATATATCCATTTTCCATATCATTCAAAGGCAATTCCGATTATAATCCATTCTCTTTGAATGGTACCTTGAAAGTTTCTCCAGACCCTGCAAATAAAAATTACAGCATAAGGGCATTCAATGTTGAAAAATATGTTGGAAGCAATGAAAAATTAACAGTTTTCGTAGAGGATGCCGAATGCTTGGATGTTTTCATTAGAATAGATAATGAATCCTATGTTAAAACCACAGATGAAGAAGGCTTCATCTATCTGGATGTCAGCTCATTGAATGCAGGAGAGCATGAGGTTTTAATTTCAATTCCAGGCACAGATTCAAGCGCAAGTTTAAAGTTCATTGTTCTACCAACTATCGAGGCTAATGACATGTCTAGAGCTTATTTAAGCGGAAAAGATTTCGAAGCACGGTTTTATGATTCCGATGGCAGCTTGCTGAGTAATGAGACAGTTTCATTTTCAATTGATGGTGTTGCTTATTATTTGAAAACTAATGATTACGGCTATGTTAAATTCAACCGCAAACTTCCAGTCGGGGAATATGAAGTAAATATCATGAATCCCCGCACTGGAGAATCAGCAGTTAAAAAACTCACTATTGTTAAGAGGATAAGCGATAACAAGAACATTTCAATGGATTACGAGGATGGGACAAGTTACAAGATTCGTGTCTACTCGGATGATTCATGTTCTGCTGCTGCAGGGGAAAAAGTTAAAATTACTGTTGGAGGCGGAACAGTATTTGTTCTAACTGATAAAAATGGTTATGCAAGCTATAAAATTCATTTAAAACCTGGAACTTATACAATTACTGCAGAATACAGGAATGTAAAGGTTTCAAATAAGGTGATTGTCAAATCCATACTGAAAACTAAAAATATTTCAAAAAAGAAGGCTAAAAAGATTAAATTTAGCGCAACTTTAAAAAATTCCAAGGGAAAAGCCTTGGCTGGCAAAAAAATCACTTTTAAAATAAATAAAAAGAAGTACTGTGCAAAAACCAATAAAAAAGGTGTTGCAACAATTAAAATCAAGAACTTAAAAGTTGGCAAATATACTATTTATACTTATTATAATGGGCTTTGTCAAAAAAATAAAATTAAAATCAGGAAATAATTCAAAATTATCTTAATTTTAGTAATAGAGGTGAGTAAAATAAAGACAAATAATAAAATTTTCATTACCTTTCTGGCTTTAGTCATAGTAATGTCATGTTTGGCTTCGGTTTCAGCGGGAGAAATCGGAAATTCAGATTCTACAGTTCAAGTGGTTGGCGAGGATTCGTTGGCTGTTGGTGATGCTGCTTTATCAGATATTGAGCAAACAGATGGTGATTCACTAGCTGTTGAGAAGAGGGTTGGAGATTCTGATGGTGCTGTTTTATCATCAGCTGGTGATGAGGAAGATTTATCTTCAATAACTCCAACTGTGGTAATAAGTGACAGTTCTCATTCCTCTGATGTTAATAATGTGGACAAGGGTACAAAAGTAACAATCAATGTTCAAGCAACAGCAAATTTTGCATATCATTATGACAGCAAGATAGCTGATATTTTTGTCAATGGCCAGCAAAAAGGCAGCATAACTTTGAGCCCTTATAATTATGATGATAATGACCGAAGAGGCAGTTTTGATTATACCTTCGATGATGATGGAACCTATAAGATATACGTGGTTCTGGAGGCTTATGCCGGATATTCAGAATCATATAACGCAGCCACAAGCAATACCTTGACTTATGTTGTTGGCAGCTCTGGCGAAGATCCTGTTTCAAATGATACAGGCAATGCTTCAGGGGGAGGTAACGGCAGCCAAAGCGATGTGGCAGTCACTTTAAAAATATTCGATTCTCAAAATCCGTCAAATTCAACAATTTATGGAACCGGCGATTTTACAAGTGATGTTAAATATGAATTAACAAAAAGCGATGCCGTGTATGAAAATGAAAAATTATACATTTATCTGGATGGAAATGAACTGGGCTCAGCAGATCTTAATTCTTTAAATTCGGTTTATGATTCTTTACAAATAGCTGATGGAAGCGAACATGTTTTAGTTGTCAATTTTGTTGCAACTGCAAACGGCAAGGAGATTAATATTACAAGCAATTCCTTAAGATATGTTTCAGTTAAGCAATCCGATTCTCCAAGTGGGAATTTTGCTATCAGGGATATTAATTATCCTTCCAATTCAACCATTTTTGTAGACAGCCAGTATACCGTTGTTTTGCAGTATTATGTAGTTGTTCCAGATGGTTATCTATTTGACAATGTGATATATTTCACTTGCAATGGAGGAGAAGCAGTATCATCTGTTGAAAATCCGGCAAGCGGAACTTTCACCACTGTCAATGTTAATCAAGTGCTTAATGAAAGCGGCACTTATGTTTTCTCTGCGAGATATAAGCCTGTTGTTCTTATGGGAGAACAGCCTGAAGATTTCGTTTGCAATTCAATCACTTATATTGTGAATATCTCCAATTCAACTGGAGGAGATTCAGGCAATTCAACTGGAAATGGTACTGGTGATGGCAATGCTACTGGAAATGGTACCTCCAATCAATTCATAACCATTAAAGATTCCTCATCTCCTGACCAGCTTGTTATAAATTCCGATAGCGAATATGACTGTGAAATCGAGTATTATGTCAATCTGCCGGGTGTTGATTCCCTTACTTCTAGCTATATTAAGATTTATTGCAATGGAGAATATCTTGCTACCATTGATAGTCCTGTTTTGAATTCCGCTGCTAAGGTTTATATTAAAACGTTAAATGAAACAGGAAGCTATGTCTTTACTGCCAGTTATTATGGATATGTCTTCATGGGTTCAACATACGAGTTTGAAACTCAAAGCTCTATTACTTATGTTATAAATATCTCCAGTTCCAGTGAGGGTAATTCCTCTGGTAATGGCACTGGTAACGGTACTGGTGATGGTGCTGGTAATGGTACTGGTGATGGTGCTGGTAATGGTACTGGTGATGGTGCTGGTAATGGTACTGGTGATGGTTCTTCTGGTGATGGCGGCAATGCTGGAAATACTACAGATATAAGTTCCACTATATCAACCGATTCAACTTTATCTTTAGCAATTGGTGAAAAACTGGAAGTCACATTTTACGATGGACAAGGCAATTTATTGAAAAATACTGAAGTAATATTTACAGTTAATGGTAATGATTATCCTGCTGTAACCGATAAAAACGGAGTTGCAAGAGTAAATATTCCGTTATCTGCCGGCAAATATGATGTCATTATCAGCAATCCTGTTACAGGTGCCTTTAAGACAAGCCAGATTACTTTATTTAATAGAATAACAGGTAACAAGAATATTAAGATGTTTTATAATGATGGAACTGTTTACAAGATAAGAGTTTATGACAATAATGGAAAAGCTGTTGGAGCTGGCCAGTCAGTTAAAATATCAGTTGGAAAAAGAGTTTACTATGTTAAAACCGATTCCAAGGGCTATGCTTCTCTTGTAATTAAGAATACTCCATCAAAATATACGGTCACCGCAAGCTATGGTGGTGTAAGTGTATCAAATACCATTGTAGTTAAATCAGCCTTTAAATATAAAACCCAGAAGATTAAGAAGTCCAAAAAGACCAATAAGATTAAGATTTCAATCAAAGCCAATAAAAAATCCGCTCTTAAAGGCAAGAAAATTATTCTTAAATTCAAAGGTAAAAAATACAAGGCAAAAACTAATAAAAAAGGTGTAGCTACATTTAAAATACCTAAAAAAGTTGTAAAGAAACTTAAAATCGGTAAAAAGTACAAAGTCGTATTTAAATATGGAAGTACTTCAAAAACTAAAAAAATTAAAGTTAAAAGATAGAAGTTTTTTAAACTTCTATAATATTTATTTAAAATGTTTATTTGAGGTTAAAAATGAATAAGAAGCTAATTTTTATTCTTTTATTATTATTATTATCCGTTTCAGTTGCAGCTGTTAGTGCAGAGAATGTCTCTGCCGATGCAGGTCTTTCTGTTAGTGGTGATGATGTCATTCAAACGGCTGATGTTTCTGTTAGTGGTGGTGATGTCATTCAAACGGCTGATGTTTCTGTTAGTGGTGATGATACCACTCAAACAGCTAATGCTTCTAATGATAATAATGTAAAAGAAACAGATATTGCATCAGATGAATCCATTTCATCTGTTAATGGGGAGAATTCAAATTCCATGCTGTCAGCATCGGATAAAGAAACTTTAGGAATTTATGAAACCTTTTATTTCGATGCCAATGCTGCTGTTGACGGTGATGGATCAATTAATAGTCCATTTAAATATATAACCAACCAAAGGATGACCAATGGGTGCACTGCTTATTTTGCAGACGGAGTTTATGAAATTGATGAAAATTGCGAAATAATGTCCAATTATGAGGATACAAAAGTTACTTTCATAGGAACAAGCACTGAAGGAACCATCTTCAGATGCACAGCAAACAATACCTTTGCATTCAGCATTTTGGATATCTCCCGTTTATATGTCTCCAAAATAACATTTGACCATGCTCCTATTAAAAACAATGGTTTATTGGATGCTACAGACTGCGTATTCAAGAACAATGACGGTGTGGATATTCACAGCGATTATGGTTATAACAATACTTACGGAGCTATTTATTCCCCAGGTTCCAATTATTATGCCGGCTATGGAATGAAATCAGAGTTATATCTGACAAATTGTTTAATATACAATAATACCGCTACTTATGGTGCTGCTGTTTATCATAAGAATGGTGTTACCAAAATCACAAACACCAGATTCATTAAAAATCAGGCAAGCCTCTATGGAGGAGCCCTGGCTACCGATGGAG
>ODAI011234767.1_pt1 | contig 13281 bp, 7 predicted proteins | sample 1539321 | NCBI WGS metagenome assembly ODAI01 (sample SAMN02144231, study PRJEB22623) | gut metagenome | biome: sheep rumen | host: Ovis aries | place: New Zealand | reverse complement strand
TTGGAGCACGGTTCAATAATACAGGGTGTCCGTCGATTACCTCTTCTAAGATATCCCATACAATTGCTTCCGAACGTTCAATTTTCTTCTTTGCAGATTTAATATTTTGAACGTATCCTCTTTCAATTAATTTATTTACAACGAAAGGTTTAAACAATTCGATTGCCATTTCCTTAGGCAAACCGCATTGATTTAAGCTCAATTGCGGACCTACAACGATAACCGAACGACCTGAATAGTCTACACGTTTACCGAGCAAGTTCTGACGGAAACGACCTTGTTTACCTTCAATAATGTTAGACAATGATTTCAATGCTCTGTTGTTAGGTCCGACAACTGTTCTGCCGCGTCTGCCGTTATCAATCAAAGCATCAACCGCTTCTTGCAACATTCTCTTTTCGTTTCTGACAATAATTTCAGGAGCACCCATTTCCAATAATCTTTGTAAACGGTTGTTTCTGTTAATTACACGTCTGTATAAATCGTTCAAATCAGATGTTGCAAAACGTCCGCCGTCTAATTGTACCATCGGTCTCAAATCCGGAGGAGTTACAGGAAGTACATCCATTACCATCCAAGTCGGATCTGTTTCTGATGAAATCAATGAATCTAACAATCTTAATCTCTTGATTAATTTAGATTTTCTTTGAACAGAAGTTACGCCTTCATTTAATTCGGCTCTCATTTCTTCTGCCATTTTCTTAATATCAAGTTCGCCTAACAGTTCCTTGATAGCTTCAGCACCGATACCTACTTTTAACGCACTGTCTTCGTGTTCAACCATGTAGTCTTCATATTCTTCTTCGCTTAATAATTGAAGTTTTTTGAATTCTGAATCTGCAGGGTCGATAACAACGTAGTTGTTAAAGTAGATAACTTGTTCCAAATCTTTCAAAGTCATATCCAACAATAAACCGAGGTATGAAGGAATTCCTTTTAAGAACCAAATATGAGAAACAGGAGCCGCTAATTTAATATGACCCATTCTCTGACGTCTTACTTTAGAATCTGTAACTTCTACACCGCAGCGTTCGCAGATAATACCTTTATGACGAACTCTCTTATACTTACCGCAATAGCATTCCCAGTCCTTTGACGGCCCAAAAATTCTTTCGCAGAATAAACCGTCTCTTTCCGGCTTCAATGTACGGTAGTTGATTGTTTCCGGCTTAGTAACTTCACCGTAGGACCATTTAAGAATCCTTTCAGGTGACGCTATACTAATTCGTATATAGTCAAAATAATCAATACTTGTTGACATTTTTATTCTTTCTCCTTTTGTTTTAGTTGAAAATCTTTTTGGTTGAACGGTCTGACGGTTGAACGGTTGAATGGTTATATCAGTGTTTTACAAATTATATTAAAGTTTTTCAAAAGACTGATATCAACTCTTCAACTTATCAACCTTTCAACCTTTCAACTAACTTTACATATCTCCGAAGGTAGTTGGTGTTTCGAAGAAGTTAATGTTCAATAACTCTGAATCGATATCAGAAAGTGTTCTTTTTGGAGCAGACTTTCTTAAATCATCCATATCAGTCATCAAATCAACTTCGGCACCATCTTTCTTCGCTACCGTAATATCCAAACCGATACTTTGCAATTCTCTTACAAGTACCTTAAATGACTCAGGAATACCCGGTCTCGGGATATTATCACCTTTGACGATTGCTTCGTAAGCTCTGTTACGTCCGTTTACATCATCGGATTTGATAGTCAACATTTCCTGTAATGTATACGCTGCACCGTAAGCTTCCAAAGCCCAAACTTCCATTTCACCGAATCTCTGTCCGCCGAACTGAGCTTTACCGCCTAAAGGTTGTTGTGTAACTAATGAGTAAGGTCCTGTACTTCTTGCGTGAATCTTATCATCAACAAGGTGGACTAACTTCAAGATATATGAAAGACCGACTGCAACAGGTCTGTCAAACGGTTCACCTGTTCTTCCGTCTATCAATGTAACCTTACCGTCTTCGTTAACCCAATCGCATCCTGATTCTTTGATACCTTTCAACAATTCAGCCTTAGTAGCTTTTTCAGAAGTGTTGTCACCGTATCTTTCATCAAATGAAGGTGCTTCGTAATGGTTACCTGTCAAGTATGCAGCCAAACCTAATAACAATTCATATGTCTGACCTACGTTCATACGAGAAGGAACACCCAACGGGTTAAGTACGATATCAACAGGAGTACCGTTTGGTAAGAACGGCATATCTTCTCTCGGTAATATACGAGATACGATACCTTTGTTACCGTGACGTCCTGAAAGTTTATCACCGACAGAAACCTTACGTTTTTGCGCAATGTAAACTCTGATTACGGTATTTGCTCCCGGAGGTAATTCATCACCTTTTTCTCTGTCAAATACCTTAACGTCGATAACTCTACCGCCTTCGCCGTGAGGAACTCTTAATGAATTATCTTTAACATCTCTTGCTTTTTCCGCAAAAATTGCTCTTAACAATTTTTCTTCAGGCGGATGTTCGGATTCACCTTTCGGTGTAACCTTACCAACAAGAATATCATCTGCATAAACTCTCGCACCGATACGAACGATACCACGTTCATCCAAGTGTCTTAGAGCATCTTCTGAAACATTCGGAATTTCACGGGTAATTTCTTCAGGTCCGAGTTTAGTTTGACGAGCGTCTATTTCTAATTTTTCGATATGAACTGATGTAAATACATCATCATGTACGCATCTTTCAGAAAGCAGGATAGCATCTTCGAAGTTATAGCCTTCCCAAGGCATATAAGCAACCAAAACGTTCTTACCTAATGAAAGTTCACCGCAGTTTGTAGAAGCACCATCGGCAATTACATCACCTGCTTTAACTTTATCACCCTGTCTTACGATTGGTTTTTGGGTAATACAAGTATCTTGGTTACTTCTCAAATATTTAACTAACGGATAAATGTGCGGTTTCTTTTGAGCGTCACGAATAACGATTTCTTCACCGACAACTCTTTCAACCGTACCGTCAACTTCAGATACGATAACCATGCCTGAATCTTTTGCAACACGAGCTTCCATACCAGTACCGACCACAGGTCTGTCTGTAATCAATAGAGGTACTGACTGACGTTGCATGTTTGAACCCATCAATGCACGGTTAGCATCATCGTGTTCAATAAACGGAATCAATGATGTCGCAACAGAAATGATTTGGATAGGAGATACACCGACAAAGTCGACTTTATCAGCATCACCCATTGTAAATTCAGATCTGTAACGGATAGGTACCTGATCCGCTTTAATTGTATTATCAGGATTTAATTGAATATCAGCCGGAGCACAACGATAATTTTCGTCTTCGTCAGCTGTCATATATACAACTTCGTCCGTAACTTTTCTGTCTTTAACAACAAAGAACGGAGCTTCAATAAATCCATAGTCATTAACTTTTGCGTGGGTAGCTAATGAACCGATCAAACCTGCGTTAGGGCCTTCAGGTGTTTCAATAGGACAAATACGTCCGTAGTGTGAAGGATGAATATCACGAACAGCAAAACCTGCACGTTCTCTCATCAAACCACCGGGTCCTAAAGCTGATATACGACGTTTGTGAGTCAATTCAGCAAGCGGATTGATTTGATCCATAAACTGTGATAACTGTGAACTTCCGAAGAATTCTTTCAATGATGCTACCAACGGTTTAGTATTTAACAAGTTCAAAGGTGTTAAAGTTTCTGAATCCTGTAAAGTCATTCTTTCTTTAACGATTCTTTCAATTCTTGATAAACCTACTCTGAATTGGTTTTGTAACAATTCACCAACCGAACGAATTCTTCTGTTACCCAAGTGGTCGATATCATCAACAGTTCCTTCATCGTATGTCAAATTGATTAAGTACTCAATTGAAGCTACGATATCTTGAACTGTTAATGTTCTCTGATTCTTAGGAATGTTCAAGTTTAACTTTTTATTTAATTTATAACGACCTACACGACCGATATCATATTTCTTTTCATCAAAGAAACGTGATTCAAGAATTTGTCTTCCGCCCTGAGGAGAAGCCGGATCGCCGGGTCTTAATTTCTTGTATAATTCTATTAAAGCATCATCGGTAGTTTCTGTTGTATCTTTATCCAATGTTTTCTTCAAGAAATCGAAGTGAGTGAATAAAGATTCCATTTCAGAAACAGTAATACCCATTGCTTTTAATAAAGTTGTAGCCAAGATTTTTCTGTTCTTGTCTATCTTAACGTAAATTAAATCGTTAGAATCTGTTTCGATTTTCAACCATGCACCGCGATTAGGTATCATAGTTGCATTGTATAAACGTTTTCCGGCAGGAGATACTTCACGTTTGAAATAAACCCCCGGTGAACGAACAATCTGAGAAACGATTACACGTTCTGCCCCGTTAACAATGAATGTACCTTTGTCAGTCATTGTCGGGATATCGCCGATGTAAACTTCCTGTTCTTTAATTTCACCGCTGTCACGGTTAACTAATCTAATCATGACACGTAATTGTTTTGCATAAGTTGCATCATGAATTCTTGCTTCTTCAACGGTATATTTTGCGTTGTCGAATGTGTAATTTGGTAAGAAGTGTAATTCTAATCTGCCTGTATAATCCTTAATAGGAGAGAATGAAAGCAATTCTTCCTTCAAACCTTCTTTTAAGAACCATTCAAACGATTTTTTCTGCACTTCAATAAGATCCGGTAAATCGTCCAAACGAGTATGAGGAATACCCATTGGCGTTACTCTTTTCGCTATTGTTGTCTTAGACATTAAATCACCTCATAAATAAATGGTGTACGTACTTACAAAAATGGTTTTCTTTCTAACTTAAGGCTGTTAACCTTTTATCTCTTAAAACCAACGGAAACTTTTGATGTCATTGAGTTTCAGGGTGATAAACTTTTTTATATATTTCGGAGTATTTTTTAAACGGGCACACTACTCCTACAATATTTTCGCATGTTCTTAAATTTTAAATCCAACAAAATTCATAGTCAAGGAATTTTCTACTCCATGAATATGAATTGTAAATTAATTGTTACAATTACAATTTATAAAAATTTACAATAGGCGAAAACTATTCTTAGAGTAAGGTCAAGCAGCAAGAGAATCTGTTCATTTTAGAGCTGATAAAATGATAATATAATGCAGTTTTAAAAATTTACATCTTTATGATAAGCTTTCAGTAAAAGAGGGGATATTTATGAAAAAGATTTTAATTTTTTTGGCATTAACAATTTTTATAAACGGCGGAAACTATTCTTGCGCAAGTGAAGCCACTCAAAGTGTTCAGGAAGAAACTCCTGTTATTGAAGCATCGGTCCAATTTGATTGGATAAATATGGAACAAGCGCAAAGAGATGCTAAAATTAAATATTTTCATGAAAAGTTATTCGGTGACGGTTCTGTCGCAAATATGTCAAGAAAAGAATTTCGTAAAACGTATAAAGACTATTTGAAAGATAAAAATTATAAAACGCATTACCGCTTAATCACAAATGGAGTGCAAGAAACAAAAGAATTTAACATGTCGGGATTTTTCAGAAAATACAAGTCCCAATCTATATTATATTCATACGCTCTTCAACCAAAAGAAGATTTAAAACATATTTATTACTATTCTGCAATGGGAACATTAGCATATATTGATGATTTGGAAGGGGATTATCCTAATTTCCCATACATTTCAAGACAATATCGAGCAAACGGTAAACTCGCCGGAGTAATTTATTTTGAAGATACTGATTTACAGTACGTGTACAAACCTAACGGAAAATTTAGAGGGCTTTGGTATAAAGAGAAAATGCTTGACGAAAAAGGCAAAGAAATAATGACCAGATCTAATTGGTAGAAACCGGAGAATAAATTATCTGTAAAGACTTTACCGTCTTATCATCTTCTTTACCCACTTGCCCAAATTACTTAACTTATGCTATAATCTCTTGCATAAATAACAAGGAGAGATTTATGAAAAAGATTATAGCAGGTATACTATTTATATTAATGTTACAAACATCAGGCTTGTATACTGCAGCACTGGAGATTGATGATAAACCTGCACCAACTGAAAAATCTGAGTGTAAATGGGTAAATCTTCACCAGACTGAACGTGATGCAAAGATTAAATATTTTAAAGAAAATATTTTCACGGAAAATAGCGCAAAATCTATTAAAACAAGTGAATTTCGCAAACAATTCAGAGGACATCTTAAGGATGCGAGAACGGATAAAACATATAAATATGTGCTTGACGGCATAACAGAAACAAACGAATATTATATAAGCGGATATTTCAAAAGATATACTGATGCCGAAATATTGTATTCATACGCACTTCAACCTAAAACGGATATCCGCCATATTTATTACTACAATGCAGCCGGTAATTTATTGTATATGGATAGCATCACCGGAATGTACCCGAGATATCCTTATTTAGCAAACAGATATAATGCTAAAGGGAAACTTTTGAACATTATATTATTTGAAGACAAGGATACCCAATACGTATATAAACGTAACGGTAAATTTGAAGGGTATTGGTACAAGGACAGAATGTACAACCGCAAAGGTAATGAGATTTACACCAGAACAAATTGGTAGAAAAATAATATTACTTTGAATATATAGCGCGAAATTATAACTCATATAGAAGGAAATTAAAAATGACAAAACAGAAACCAAATATAGCAATACTTGGTGCAACAGGTGTGGTCGGCAGAGAAATTACACAAATTTTAGATGAATTAAAGGTCGAATATAACAGCATAAAATTTTTATCAAGTGCAAAAAGTGCCGGAAAAACATTGGAATTTCAGGGCAAAACATACACCGTAGAAGAAGCAAAACCCGAAAGCTTTGACGGGATTAATATTGTCTTAGCTTCAGCAGGCGGTTCAACTTCTCAAAAGTTCGCACCGGAAATTGTTAAAAGAGGCGGAGTTTTAATAGATAATTCAAGCGCATTCAGAATGGAAAATGATGTACCGCTTGTTATTGCGACAGTAAATGATGAAGATTTAAGAAAACATAAAGGTATTGTTGCAAACCCGAATTGTTCTACATCACAGTTAATGCTCGTATTAAAACCTTTACACGAAAAGGCAAAAATTAAGCGCCTTATAGTTTCAACTTATCAGGCTGTATCAGGTGCAGGTTTGGCTGCAATAAACGAATTAACGGAAGATACTAAAGCACACCAAAAGGGTGAAAAATTTGAAAATAAAGCGTTTAAAAAGCCCATATCATTTAACGTTATACCACAAATTGATGTATTTACGGAAAACGGTTACACAAAAGAAGAAATGAAAGTTGTAAATGAAACAAAAAAAATTCTTCACCTTCCGCAAGATTTACCGATATCATGTACTGCGGTAAGAGTACCTGTATACAGAGGGCACTCGGAAGCTGTTGATATTGAATTTGAAAACGAAATTTCCCCTGATGAAGTTCGTAAGATTCTATCTGAAACATTCGGTGTAACTGTTATTGATGATATTAACAACTATGAATATCCGACAACAAGAGATGCTGACGGAGTAGACCCTGTTTTTGTCGGCAGAATAAGAAAAAATCTTGCGTTCAAAAACGGAATTTCTTTATGGTGTGTTGCTGATAACCTCCGTATTGGGGCAGCTCTTAACACCGTTCGTATTTGCCAAAAAATTATCGAGATGGGATTATTTTAATCATAAAAACATTGAGTTGCTAAGATTATAAATTAATAAATACGTTACACTTATTAAATATTACCAAATTTTGTTAATATTTCTTATCATATTTTGAAATTTGTCGAAAAATATGTTATAATATACATGCTATTTATATTTCGGCTAGTGTAAATCTTAACAGGGGGGGTAATGATACACTTCCTGTTTTTTTTGCGTTTAGATACAAATATGGAAATAACAAGTTCGTTAAGTAATGGAAAACCTTTTACCCTGTTTTAAACTTAACGTCTCAGCGTCATATTGTCTCAGCAACTTAATAAATTATGACTGGAACATCTTGAATGTTTTATCAATATTCTTATTTATCAGATTTCTAACGGAATCAAGTTCAGCTGTTAATTCACTTATTTCAGCATCCAGTTGTTTTGATTCGATTTCTATTTTTTCTTCTTTATAGTTAATTTGACTCTTTTTATATGAATATTCTCTTTCAGCGGCAGCTATTGCAGCCGTATCAGTTTCAACAATCATATGACCGCCGCTTACTTCTGTATATCTGGATTGATAGAAATAATCGTTATCTGCTTTAGATAGTACAAACAACTGTCCGTTTTTCAGTGCATTATCCAAATACTGTTTATCTATAACCTGCTGATTCAAATAACATCCGTTATTACAGATTGTATTAAACATTATGCTGTAAAATTCGGATTCCCATAAACCTGTTTCTTTTTCATCAAGCGTATCAACGGTATATAAATAGTCTGCATAATCGGTTATATATGTAGAAGTTTTAGCATTTTTACCGATTAAACATCCGTTTTGGTAGTTATCCATACCGTTTACAAAATCTGTTAAAAAGGATTCTGCTAAATTTGACAAGCTTATTGCCCATTCACCGTAATTCTTAACCCAAGTATTATAGTTATTTGCTTCCGCAACTGCAGTTTGAGCATAAGCTTCGGTTCTTAAATTTGATAAAAGACCCAAACCTTCATTTATTGTTACATAATCACTGTCATAATTCTTTGCAGTAGTATCATTTGCATTTCTTAATCTTTGAACGGTATTAATTAATGCAGTATAAAATGCATTTGAATCAACAGTATCTTGGACTTGATAGTAAAGATCTGAGCCAATATCACCTTGTTTAGGCATTAATAATGCATACATACTTTTAGCTAATTTATCAAAGAAATTCAACACTGCTAAAGTCAACCTTGCATTCTTAGCTTCATTTTGTTCTTCAGCAGAAGGTACAGAACCACCTTGCCGAGCGGCAATAATCAATTTGTTATACGGGTCTTCCCCTCTCGATGTACCATTTATAGCCTCATCTTTTTGGCTTTTACAAGCATTGTACCATTGGTCGACATCCATTTTTAAGAAATTAACACCGTTTAATTTTGACGTACCGGTAATCATTTCCGTTATCAAATCTAAAACATCATTAAGAGATTGTTTATCGTTTACCAACAATGTAATATCTTCATTCAACAAATCGGCAAGAGTAAATGCCTTAGCAGAATACTGGGCAACACCTTTATTTCCTGTGTTATTCTTTTCATCATTTGTCGAAACGATATTTCCATTTTCATCAATTGCTGTATAATTTGCATCATTTGCGTACTGTCCGTTAAATAGTAGGAATGTAGCTCCTGCATCTGTTTTATAAGTGGAATCCAAAACACCTTGTAAATTATATCTGAGATCACCTACAGCCTGTTGAACAGGATACTGTTTTCGGGCGTGTTCAACTGCACTAAGCACATAATCCTTTTGTTCAAAGTCAAAAATTAAATTCTCTGCCAGCTGCCATTCCTTTGAATCCACAGGGAAATATCCGCTCATAGCATTATCAACAATATAATCTATATAACTAATCATACTGTTTGCTGTCATCATATTTGAACATTCTTTTGACAGAAGTGTTCCGCCAACACCTGCATCTGGCATATATTGATATTTAAATGAATTGAGCCATAGATCGTAATCTGTTGCATTATCAGGGTCATATGTTGTTTTATTCAACATTTTCGCAGCAACAGAAGTTGACATGGCTTTATTCTTTTTCATTTCTTCTATAAATTTATCGAATGCTTCGTATTGAGCAACTTCATAATCTGCATCACCACGGTACACGACATTACCGTTATACATGATACCGCCGTCACAAGTACCTGTTTCGGCATCAACATTAAATACAGAACTAACAGCTTTCATAATTCCGTCATCAAATGCAACTTTACCATCTTGCCTTGACAGGAAGTACGGTAAATATTGGTTATAATCTGACGGATACATCATAATATCATAAGATAAATCGTATCTGTAATCCCCTGTACCGTCAACATCCCATACCAATCTTGTTGCATTTAGAGCATTTTGATACTCTTCGGATGCATAATCGAGTTCACGAGAAAGCGACAACTTCTGTTGCGCAAGTTCAATAGAGCGATTTTCGCAACTTGACTTTCGTGAAGTTACTGCTAGAAATCTGGCTTGTGTCGCTGCTAAACCCATTGTTTTTACTCGTTCCTTTCGATTTTCTTTGTAGCATGTAGTCCTATTACCATGCATTACGGCACATTTCGTAAAAACTTTAAACATGAATAAGAAAATGTTAAGAAATGTTTACAATTTTATTTTGTAAATTTTATTTAAAAACTACCCTAAAAAATATGTTTATGCTATGATATTACTATATTATACCCGACATGGAGGATTGAAATTGAGTCAGCAAAATATTTTTGGCGATGGGAAAATCGTTGACGTAAATATAAGAGAAGAAATGAAGCGCTGCTACATTGATTACGCAATGTCAGTAATCGTAGGACGTGCACTGCCGGATGTCAGAGACGGTTTAAAACCTGTTCACAGACGTATACTTTATGCAATGAACGAATTAGGTATGACACCTGATAAACCGTTCAGAAAATGTGCCCGTATCGTTGGTGAAGTTCTTGGTAAATATCACCCGCACGGTGACAGTTCGGTATATGAAGCATTAGTTCGTTTGGCTCAAGATTTCAATACAAGATATTTAGTTGTTGACGGACACGGAAACTTTGGTTCTGTTGACGGTGACGGAGCTGCTGCAATGCGTTATACAGAAGCCCGTATGCACAAAATTACTCAATCAATGTTAGCGGATATTGACTGTGAAACGGTTGAATTTGAACCTAACTTTGACGGCTCATTGCAAGAGCCTACCGTATTACCTGTAAGACTTCCTATGTTATTGTTGAACGGTTGCTCAGGTATTGCCGTTGGTATGGCAACTAACATTCCGCCGCATAATTTAGCGGAAGTCGTTGACGGTACTATCGCATTAATTGATAATCCAAATATTACGGTACCAGAATTAATGGAATATATTAAGGGACCTGACTTCCCAACTGCTGCAACAATTGTCGGCTTAAACGATATTAAACAAGCTTATGAAACAGGACGCGGCTCTATTAAGATGCAGGCTGTCGCAGGGTTTGAAGAAATAGCAGGCGGAGGCGGTCGTCAAGCACGTACAGCTATTGTTGTTACTGAAATTCCTTATCAGGTTAACAAGTCTATGCTTATTGAAAAAATTGCGGAACTTGTTAAAGACCAAAGAATTAACGGTATCTCAGACATTCGTGATGAGTCTGACAGAGAAGGGATGCGTATCGTAATCGAACTCAAACGTGATGCTAAACCTGACGTTGTTAAAAATAATTTGTTTAAATATACTCAATTAGCTACTACTTTTGGTGTAAACATGCTTGCATTATGCGGCAAACAACCAAGGTTAATGAATTTGTACGAAGTCTTGAATGAATTTGTTGAACACAGAGTTGAAATAGTAACAAGACGTACAATTTTCTTCCTAAAGAAAGCAAAAGTTCGTGCTCATATTTTAGCAGGTTTAATTATTGCTTTGGGTTCAATTGATGAAGTTATTGAATTAATCAAAAAATCTAAAACAACAGATATTGCCCGTGACGGATTAATGAGCAGATTCGGTTTAGACGTTGATCAGGCTAATGCAATCCTTGAAATGCAATTGAGAAGATTAACAGGATTGGAACAGGATAAAGTTAAGGCTGAATACGACGAATTATTGAAGAAAATCGCAGAATACGAAGAAATTCTTGCAAGCCGCCAAAAAATCCTTGATATCATTAAGACTGAATTACTCGAAGACAAGGAAAAATACGGCGACGACAGAAAAACTCAAATCGTACCTGATCAGGGCGAAGTTACAATTGAAGACTTAACTCCGAATACTCCTATGGCTGTATTTATTACACATCAGGGTTATTTGAAGAGAATTTCTCTTGATACATTTGAACGTCAAAACCGTGCAACAAGAGGAAAATCAGGAATAAAAACCAAAGAGGATGACGATATTCAACATTTCTTCACCGCTATGATGCATGATAAAGTATTGTTCTTCTCATCTAAGGGTACGGTATACAGCCTGAATGTATACGACTTCCCTGAAGGCGGACGTCAGGCTAAAGGTTTACCGATAGTAAACGTTCTTCCGATTGAACAGGATGAACAAATTACAGCCGTTGTTCCTGTAAGCCAATTCTCTCACGAATTGAATTTGATAATGCTTACCAAGAAAGGCTACATTAAGAGAATTGAATTAGACAACTTCACAAATATCAGAAGAAACGGTATTATTGCGATAGGACTTGAAGAAGGCGACAGTTTGAATTGGGTAAAACTTGCAACCGCCAAAGATGAAATCATCATCGGAACATCTTGCGGTATGGCTATCAGATTCCCGATACAAGATTTAAGACCGTTGGGTAGAAGCGCAAGAGGAGTAACCTCAATGAAACTCAGAACCGGTGATGAAATTATCGGTTGTGATATTGTACCTCGTGATTACGATGCTGACTTGCTTGTCGTAACTTCTGACGGGTTTGGAAAACGTACAAAACTTTCTGAATTCAGAAGCCAAAACAGAGGCGGTTTAGGATTAATCGCAACTAAGTTTAAGACATCAACTTCTCGTTTAGTTGCGTTGACTATCGTAAAAGATTCTGACGATATTATGATGGTTACTGCAAACGGTGTTGTAACAAGATTAAATGCAGGTTCAATCTCTTGTCAGGGACGTCCTGCAACAGGTGTTAGAGCCCAAAATCTTGTAGATGGTGATACGGTTGTTTCAGTTAACAAAATCGTTAATCCTGACGACGATGAAACTATCGTTAAAGACAACATGAAAGCAGATGCGGAAGAAAACGAAAACGTTGCTCAAACAAATATGTTTGATTCACAACCGGAAGATGAGGAATAGACAAAGTTTATAAGTTGAATTTATAAATCAACTTTTGTAACATCCGTCAACGTTGCAAAGTCTATTTCTAAAGCCATAGCTATCTTCTCCAACGTCACAATCGTTGGAGAAACTTGTCCTGTTTCAATTTTCCAAATGGTATTTTTATCAAGCCCTGCTCTTAAGGCTAATTCTTGCTGCGATAAATCTTTTTTATTTCTTTCAAGTTTAATCTTTTTACAAATTTTCTCACTTATCATATTTTTATCAACTTTCACATTATTATAATAAGGTATTGACTTATTCTATTCAACTTAATATAATAAGACTATACCTTATTTTAATAAGATAAATCTGCTAAAGAT
>ODAI010287473.1_pt1 | contig 13281 bp, 14 predicted proteins | sample 1539321 | NCBI WGS metagenome assembly ODAI01 (sample SAMN02144231, study PRJEB22623) | gut metagenome | biome: sheep rumen | host: Ovis aries | place: New Zealand | reverse complement strand
CTTTCCGAACTTGTAATGGTTTGGAAAGATATACAAAAGTTTTACAGTGGGATGATGGTTACATTGAAGTCATGGCTAAGTATAAACACAAAGATGAAGAAATCGAAGAATATATAGACCTTATTCCAGTGTTAGAAGGCTTATATATGGATAAAGAAAAATTCCTTGCACCTATCAAAGAGGTAAAAATAGAATATGCCTGAAAACGAACTTCAAAAAATTGCAGATAACACAAAAATCATCGTAAATGGATACGCTTCAATGTATCGTTGAAGCTATGCATGTTCATGCCAGCGATAAAAAATTGACAGAAAAAGATTCAGCAAAGTTTTTTGTAAGAGCTGATGGTTCTTCTGTAATGCAAAAGCGTGGAGATTTAACTGATAAAGAAATAACCATAATTCAAAAATTTATTCAAGCAAATTACATTGATATGTATAAAACCTGGAAAGATTTTGGTGGTGGTGATTTTTTTACTAAATAGTATTAAATAAATCGCTGCACCTTAATGGTATAGCCGTTCTTAAACTAATACAAAATAATTGTTTACCATAACATGAAATGTTATACCATCTTGTTATACTAAAAAACATGAAGGTGCATTTCATGAAAAGACAAAAGATTATTCCAAAGGTGTATAACAAGAAGGAAGAAACTCCTGAATATCGCAAAAAGGTAGCTGAATTAAAAAAGGCAAAAACAATCTACGAGCAGGGAAAAGAATATTATTATCTTATCGATGATACAAGACTTTTTTGGACAACTTACCCTGAGTGGCAGCAGACACAATATGACGAATTGTATCAAAAGCAAATTAATGATGGTCATCCAGAAAATCATACAGAAAAAGCACAGAAAGAATTTACTCAAAAATATCTGGAAGCAATGAAAGCCGCTGCAGAAAAATTGTATCCAGAAGCATGTGAAGATTTGATCCGCTGTTATACCAGCGGCGCATTCGGAGTAGAAAAGAATCAGGATAAAATCAATGAGTTGATTGAAAAAGTTTGTACAGATGGAAAATACAGGTGGAATCAGGATTGTTTTATTTTTGAAGAAATTATTCCTTTTGATAATGTACAGGCAATAAATGCTCGTCTCTACAAATTAATGTTTGAGGCTTATTATCGAGTTTCAGGTTTAAAAGAGATCTTTGATGATTTAATTGCTCAGGGCAAGAAATATTACAAAGACTATGAAATAACTGCAGAAATTTGTTATTACGCTCCTCATGGCGAAAGACTTGTACTCCCAAGTGGCGAAGAATTTGGATGTGCTGAATGTGAATGGTCTATTTCAACAACTTATGGAAAGAAAATGCCTTCGAAAATGAAAGCTCTTGATTTATGGAATAATTATCAGTTCGCCTTTCCAGAAGGCATGGGGTATTATTTTTGTCGTGCTATGTATGAGTTCGTCTTTCCTAAAATTACAAAGGAAGGAGATTCTTTCCCTGTATGGCATGCGTTGCCAGATGAGGTTATCACAAAGCTTAGTCCAAAAGATTTTTATGTGAACGTAAATGTAAAAATTGGACATAAGACTCTTACAAGAGCCATTAAAGGTGAAGAATGTGAGAAATTAGAAGAAGGCTATCATGTAGCATATGAAGATTTAGAAAATACAAAAAGTCCTCTTATAAAGCGATTAAAAGAAAGATACTACGAAGGACCTTTTATATTTGAAGATCTTCGATCTTTATATCTGGCAAAGAAACTCTTGAAGTTAGAACTGGCTGAAGAAACTTTAGCTCGAAAAATTACAAAAGATTTTGATGAAATTAAATATCATGGATGCAAAGTATTTAAAAACTTAGATAGCGTTACTCCTTCACTTATTTATAACCATCATCATTTGCCACGTCATTTTCTTGGTATAAAGACTAAGCAGGAAAAGGCAAATGAGTTTTTTATTTCTAACACACTTGGCTGGAGAAGTAGTGTTGAAGATTTTGTACGCCATGACGACAGGATTTTCAATTGGTGTGAGTGCTATGCAATGCCACCATTCGACAAGCATTATTTGTGTTATTCATTTCATCAGCTCTGGGATCATTGCGGCCTAACCCGCCGTCAGTTTATAAATATCTGTCCAAGGAACTTTCATATAGGAGTTGATTTAGATTTTGAATTTGAGGAGGAAGAAAAAGATTCGGAATAATAATCGTTTTCAAAATACATAGACAAACGATCATATTGAATCTGAATAAGTTTCATTTGCTGTTCTTTGTATTCCTTTTGTGATAAACGAGGTTGAGTTGATTGTTGCCAAATTTCGTATTCCCCGGTGATAAAAGCCTGAAACCGTTTTTCATATTCCTGCCGAACTTCGGTTTCAATTTCTTCACGAAGTTTGCCAACAAAAGACCTCCCCCAGGATATATTCGGATTCCTTCTGCGAGCAGATGATTTTGAATTAACAGAAGTTACATTTGTAGAACTATTTATAGGTTTTACTTCCATACAGCTTCCTTGATATTTCAATTATAGGCGGTTGGGATAACATTTTATGATATAGAAAAAAAAGAAATTTTTTGTTTGCACTAACAAGATTTGTTAAATCAAAAAGTTATAATCAATATAAGTATAAAATGGCTTAAATATATGGAAGAAAAGTTTTGATTTCATAAGAGACTTTAGACTTATGTAAAGTATCGCAAAAATACGCCATTTTTGATATAATTATAATTAGATTTTGGTTTCTCGAGGGAGCATATGAGATTTATAAAAATTCGTATTTTATGTTTTTGTTTATTTGGAATTCTTTCTATTCCTGCTTTTTCTCAAAATTATAACGATCTAACAAAAGAACAAAAAGATGCATTAGCACTTGTAAATTATTTTAGTTCAGTTCAAGAAGAAATATATAGTTACAAAAAAAACAAAGCATATCTAGATGAATTATATTCAAATCTTCGTAATTATACAAAACTTTCTACCTTGGATAGTGTATCGAAAGACGAGTTCTTAAAAATTATGGACACAATCCATGAATATGGCATGATAGATACTAAAAGAGAAAGACTTGAGTATCTCCTTGAAAATCAAAAATCAGAAGCAATAAAATCAGCAGTTCCAAGTCCACTTTCAGTTTTAAATGTTATTCAATCAGGAAACTGGATAAAAGCCTTAGTGTCGGTTACTACCATGGCTGTGGATTCTGCAGTTAGTTATAGCAAAGCAAAAAACCAGGCAGAAATTGAATTTTTACAAAAGGGATGGGAACTAGATGATAAAGAGGCAGAAACACTTCATCAAAGTGTTTCTGATACATTGAATTATATATGGCAAATCTTAACAACAAACAATATAGAAGATATTGAAGGTTTGAGACTAAATAACAATGATATAAAAAAGTTTGTTGATTATAAATTTTCAAAAAAATCAGATGGCTCTCCTGATTATGCTCGCAGGGAAATGCTTTTTGAAAGTGCAGATTCAAAGAAAAAATATTCAGGTTATGCACCATATTATTTGGCACTTGTAGATACATATTACAATTTGAATGAATTCAAAAAATGTATAAATGCTCTTACAGAGTATGAAAAAACTCAAGGAGATATTTTTAGAAAAGATTTTGAATTTGCAAAGGCAATCCCTATGGCAATATCTTCTGCTTCAGAAATATATAAAGGCGAAAAATATATTGCTTATTGCGAAAAATATCTTCAGAAATTAATAGACAATACAGAAACTGAAAACTGGGATTTACGTTATTTTGCAGCTCAGATTTATTTATCTTTGTCAAAAGTTAGTGGGGACAATAATTATCTTACAAAAGCATATAATCTATCAAAACAAAATGTTTTGAGTTTGTTAGAAGAACAAAAGAAACAAAATAATACTTATCTTTCTAATTTATCAAAGCCAACGCAAGAAACTGATAAAAAGAAATTAAATAATAAGGAAAATAAAGAAAAAGCAGGGCAGAAATATAAATCCGAAAAAGATTTTTATAAATATCAAAAGAACTCTAGGAAAACAGCTCTGCCTCCTGTTTCTGACCCATTACTTTTGAATTGTCAATTATTATATTCTTTGATGGATAAAATACAGATATTAAAATCTGAAGAATCCAGCATGAGAAATATATTAAATGGAGTCTTCCTTAATTTTCAAGTAGATACAGCTTTTTCAAATGGACAGATAGCAAACCAGCAAACAGCTGACCAAGTTTTGAATGAAATTATTTATGCAAAAAATCCAGAACTTAAGGAACATACATCATCATTCCAAACTACATTTATAAACAGTTTTTCTCAGAATTATAGAAATATATTAAAGAAGAACTTAAATCTTTCGAACGATAATCAATTAAATGAAGTTCTTATACTTTCAAATAGTATTGGCGCAGAAAAAGTAAGTTGGAATAAATCAAATAAAATGAAAATTCCTGCTAAATACTTCATCGATGGAGCTTCGGTTACAATTAATGTATATTCTGCTACTGGAGAACAAACAATAGAAAATGCAGATTATAAAGTATTAAATGTTAAAAGACCAAAAAATAAGACAATTGAAGATTTTACAGCGACTGTGTCTTTTAAAAGCTCTATGAAAGGTATTAAATATAAAGGTAATAAATCGTATACCGTTGTTGTGAAAATTAAGGTTTCTGATAAAGAAAAATCTTTCGTTTTCTTAAAGAATACAGGGGTTATGTTTGGATGGTTTTCTAAATTTGAACTTCTTAATTATGAGGCACTTACTGCGTTATTAAAAGATGAGAAGTTTAATTTTCCTGAGAAGACAGGGGGCCTTTCATCTCATCCATCATATGGAGAGCCTGTTATTTATGAAACTCCTTCTCTGGAACATGAGATAAAATCTTACACATTGGCTGCTAATTCTAAAGAAAATATGAATGAATATCCTTTAGCATTTAAGGATGCTTATGTTGCTGAATATAGTAATGTTTATTTCGAAACCTTAAAAACTGTTTTTAGAATAACCAACCAAAAACAACTTCTTGATATAATTGAAGCAGATTTACTAGGAAATAATCTTAAAGTCCAGCTGAACAAAAATACGCTCAAAGTTCTTGCTAAAGAGGTCATTTCAGGCTTTACTCTTGATATCACGATTTTAGATGAAAATGATAATCAAATACAGTCTATTTCTGATGTTAAGAAAAGTGTAGAGAATGTAAAAACAGATAAGAATGATATTCAGAGTTCGGTTGCTGTTATTAAAATACAAGACACAAATTTCACCAAATTTAAGTTTGAAAAGAAAAAAATGTATAAATATTATTTCACCATAACTAATAATTCAAGTAAAAATACAATAATTTTTCTTAAAGCTGAAAACGGAAAAATAATGAGTTGTAACGAATATGTCGCATATAAAGTTAGCAAATTGAATGAGAAAAAATAAAATCTTTAGAGTTTTTATATATCTAGCATTCTCATTGCTGATCATTGTTCCTGCTTTTTCGCAGGGATACACAAATAGTGACATAGAAATAAATAATAAACTTAATCTGATTTTTTATACTCTTTCAAAAAAAGTTTCATCAGTTCAAACTGACGAAGGGATTATTCCAAGTTCTGCTTTTATAAAAGACGGGATTCTTCCTAAATATTCAGGACAAAAAGTTAAAATTTTATATTTAGCTAGAGAATGTATTATTCAACATGAGGAACGAGGAGAGAATTATGTTGAAGTAATGAATGCAGCCTATAAAGAACAACAAGTTGGGGCTTATCCATTAAACAGGTATGCGTTTCATCGCAAAATGTTTAAGATTACCTATGGGCTTAATCATGACAGTGATTGGGATAAAATTCCAAAACCAACAGAAATGAATTATCCTTCTGATGTTAGTTTTGCCATAATGGAGTTTTCAAAGATTGGAAATGAAAGTGGAGATTGGAAAACAGATTCGTCAAGATTTAACCCCTTTGTGAGTACAGTTTCACATTATTACCCACAGTTTTGGGCTGAGGAAATAGAAATTATAGACCCTGATGTAATAATCGGGATGAATATAAATAAATTCGGAAATTATTATAGATTACTTGGAAAAATACAGGAAATTAAAATAGATTCAAAATTAAATGAATTAGGAATAAAAGCATACTGGCTTATCCTTCCAAATGGTGCAAAAAAACTACTTATAGATACATACCACTTTTCTTCCAGAAAGAAAGAAAGTAAGTTTTTTTATGAACCGATTCGAGAACTATATAAGAAATATAAAGGACAGATAACGCGAGGAAATTTTACTCCAATAAAATCAATAGAGAAAGAAAATCTTCCTCAAAATGTGTTAGATGCTGTTTCGAGAATGAAAAAGTATAATATTGAAATTGATAAAATAGTGAATCAATCAGAAACAATCTTAGAAAGTAAAGGGATAACAATAGAACGAAATAATTATGCCTTGTGGATTGGGAATAATAAGTATTCCTTTAAGGAATTTCTGAATAAAGAAGGTGTATTGCCTTTAAATTCAAATGGAACCCGAATTATTTATACAGAAATGGATGTTAATCCAAAACCAAAGCATGGGGAGCGAGATTCTTTACGAATAATTCGAGGATCAGATGGTTCTTTTTATTATACAAAAGACCATCACCAGACTTTTATTAAGGTGGAATAAGATGGAAACTTATGAAAATATGTTTGTTCTAGACGGAAAAAATATGAAAACTTATCCTTCACTTTATGACGAAATATCTGAAAAACTCAATTTTCCGGATTATTTTGGAAGAAATCTGGACGCACTAAATGACTGCATGTCAGACCTTTCTTGGATAAAAGGGGAGAGTATGGTTATTTGCATTCAAAATGGAGATATGGTTCTTGAAAGTGAAAATAATTCTAGAGACTTTTGGGAAATAATAAACCGAGTAAAAGATGGATGGAACCATTATTACCAGAAAAAGTATGGAGATACTCGGATCCGTTTTGAAATCATTTCGGAGTCCAACGTTATAGAAGCCTAACAATTAAAGCAATCTTTTCTGACTTTTTTTAGCTGATGGTTTTATTGAAAATTAAACTTTGGATACTGTTTTGTTAATGAATGAAACATGGAGTAACAGATCACATATATAGACTAGCACGTCAAGATTATTGTATCACTCAATTACATTAAAAATATTAAAATAATAATTAGCCATAACATAAAATGTTATACCCCGAATGTTATACTCAAAGTATCTTCATTCAGGAGGTAACGTTATGAAGACAAAGAACAAGATTAGATTGAATTTGAGTTTTAATTATGATTCAGAATCAAAAAAAATCAACATTGGTGGTTCATTAGATTGGGATGGCGACTTTGAATCGGAAAATCAGGATTACATTGAGTATGATGATTGCGATTCAATTGAATACGACAATTCAGAGGAGTAATTCCATATATGGTAAATGTATACTTCTCTAAAGACACTTATGAGACTTCTTCTAGAATTGAATGGAATAACTCAAATAAACATTTAGTAATAGAGTTATTCCTAAGTTATGGTATTCTTGACGCGACCTTGGATTCAGATTCTCGGAGACAATTGATCCATGATACTCTCAATGGAGTATATGATAATCTCTATCAGGACTCATTGAATAACCTTGAATATCTTTTGAGGCTTCCAGAAAGTGAAGATATTTGTATCTGGTATAGTGATTCCGATTCTAATGAACTGATAAGTTATTATTTTCTTTGTCATAAATTGTTATGTAGAGATAATAAGATTTTTGTTCAAGCATTTCCTTCTTCGATTTATAAACCTTTGAAGTGTTGGGCGGAAATGGATTTGAAACAGATTTCTTTAATGAAAGAGAATGTCAGGCTTTTGGGGAAATCTGAAATTATTTTGACAGATAACAAATGGATTAATCTACTACAAGAAAAATCGGCATTACGAATTGTAAAGGATGGAGAGATTCTTCATGTGGATGAAAGCTATTATGATGAGTTGATAATAAAGGCTAAAAAGATGACATCAGATGAGGACTTAATTCCAGGTTATGTTTTTGGAATGACAAATGATTCTATCGATGCAGAATGGATTATCAGTAGGTATAGGAAAATCAAATAAGGTCGAGGTGATATGTCTTTCATAGATTTCGCAGGTTCTGTAATTTCACATCTTCTAGATTTCTCTCTAAAAGCTGGAAAACCAATTTTTCGTGATATGTTAAGAAGCCGGTTTTGGAAATCTGTAATTCGCTATGTTGTAAAATTGCTACTGATTTTTGCTGCAATTCTAATGGCGATTTTTTCACCCTTTGGAGAGTGGTGGAGTGACTTTACTGCTTCTATTGTATTTATTGGAGTTCTAGTTTGGTCATTAGTTAATTTCATTATAGTTCTGAAAAACAATTACAAGTTACCAGTCTGCATTATTCAGGAAATGAGTTTTACAGATGGTATTCTGGAATTTGTAAATGAGAGGTGGTTGGTGGCTGGTGCTGGCATAAAGTTTTATGATTCTCTTAGAACAGGGAAAAGTAGATTTGCACGTCACTTTAATCAACTTCCAGCCTCAGAGGATGTTGTAGTAGATTATCTTTTATATATTGTAAAAGATGTAATTATTTTTGCAGCCTTTTTTGTGATTTACTTTCTGGTAATGACGATTGGTTTCAAAACTTTACTTTTACAAAAATTCACTGACTTATCAAACATCGAACTCTATTTATTTCCATTTGAGCAAGTTATAAGATTTGTAAAGAAATAATTTTTTTTGTTAGGTATAACATGAAATGTTAGACCAATTTGTTATACTTGAGGTATAATTAATCAATTGGAGGAATATATGTCAAAAATCATTTTTAAGCCTTATGTTGGTTCAAGCTATTCTAACGGCGGAATCTTTGGAAAGAAGATTCTTGTTCTTGGTGAAAGCCATTATTGTGATGAAAGTGAAGTTTATGAAAATCTTACTTATGATGTTCTCCAAAAATATTTACATCATGAAGTAAACGAAGGCTGGATGAATACCTTCAAAAAATTTGAACGAGCACTTGCTGGTAATATAACAACAGATGATGATTCTCAACGTATTTGGGATTCCCTTGCCTTTTACAATTTTCTTCAGGTGCCTATGGGAGATGCTCGTATTGCAGGTCAGCCTGAAGATTATAAAAATGCAGTGGTTCCTTTCTTTGAGGTTTTAAATCAGTTGCAACCAGATTATCTGATTGTTTGGGGAAAGAGACTCTGGGCAAATCTCCCATATGACAACTGGACAGATGGGAAATCTGTTATCGTTGATAATTACGAAAATCCTGTTGGAACCTATACTCTTTCAAACGGACACAAGGTAATTACAACTCCAGTATATCATCATCCGTCTGCAAGCTTTTCTTGGGAATACTGTTATCGTGTATTCCAGCAAATGGGTCTTGTAAAATAGGGAGCCGATTTTTATGGATTTTGCAGAACTGTGGCTATATTCGAATCTGCCTGCTTATAAATCTGACTTTAGAAAGATAGAACAACAGATAAAGAAATCTGATGTTTTGATAACAGATGGAACACACAGAATTATAGGGCTTATGTATAACGAAAAAATTGCAGCCAGTCCAATCATCACAATTCAGTGCATACGCAGCGAGGTAGCTTTTGCAAAACAAGTTGCCTTTGCAAATAATATTAAGATTGTGCAACACAGATTTTTATCTGCTTTATTGTTCCAGGAATATACAACAGGTTCATGTATTCGTTCAAGGGAATATGGTGTTATTGCAGAGATTTATGCAAAGCTTGATAGGTTTAGAAGGTAAACAAATGGTGGAAATAGAAATAAAATCTGTGAAAGAATTACTGGTTGATTTTCTCGAAGTACTAGAAAAAGAATTTGATGCAGAAGATTGCAAGCGGAATGATAAGAAAAAATTCCTTAAGATTGTGAATAACTCGATTTATGGACTTCCGGTAGGATTAACATCGGTTAGTTTTAATGACAAAACAGCTGCTTTAGGATTTTTGATTACCATATTGAATGGCTTATTAATGACGTTTCCAGCCTCCTGTTGTTTCATTTCGACAATAGTAAGTGATATAGATTTCACCAAAATGATGGTTTTACATTCTGCAGATATTGTGAATCGTTCAGGAATCTCAGGTGTGGTTGATGAGTATGATGCTTCTTGTGTAGATAGAACAGAAGAATATACCTGCTTAGATGTGAAAAAAATCCAGGAAGTAGCTAAGTATCTTTTTGAAACTGATTTTCATTTTGTTAAATATTCTTTCTCATCAATAACGGATTTATGTGATTTTATTAAAAAGTTTGTAAAAGAAAATAAAACAGAAATCTTTTTTATCCATCATCTTGAGAAAAAAGAAGATCTGGAATTTATAGACACCCTTGCTAAAGATCTAAAGATTGCAATTGTTGCGAGTTGTGCAAAATAGGAGAAATGTATGGAAGAAGAAAAAAAAGAAACAAAGAAGAAGTATAAAAGAACTGATGCACCAAAAGGGCAGGTAGCGCAAATAAAACGTATTCAACATATTCATAATCAAATTGCAAACAATAAATTCCCTAATTGCAGAAGTTTAGCCAAAGAGCTTGATGTTAGTGAAATGACAATTCACCGTGATATGGACAAATTAAGAGATGATTTTAGAGCTCCTATCGAATTTAATTACACAGAAAATGGATTCTATTATTATGAACCCTATGAGTTTACTCTTCAAAAAACTCTCGAAGAAAATGAACTTCAGCTTTTAACAGAGGCGAAAATTTTTCTCTCTCATTTTAAGAATACTCCTGTCTATGAGGGAATGGAAAAGGTGCTCGATAGTTTCTGTGCAAATCGAAAATATGAAAAGGACGACGATCTTCTTCTACGAAGGATTGCCCTTGCGCCAAGTACAGAACCTCGAGTTCATATTAATCCTAAAACTTGGGAAGATATTACAGAAGCTCTTAAAAAGAATTATGTTTTACATTTGCACTATCCAAAACCAAGTGATGATATTACCGAACCTTCGGTTCCAGTACACGAACAAGAAGAAGACAGATGGACTGTACGACCATATCAGATTTTGCTTGATAAAGGGATTGGATATCTTTTTGGTTATGTAGAAGAAAAGAAAGATGTTCGTTTATTTGATTTGAATAAGATTTCTCATTTAAGTACAAGCTTCAAGAAGTTTGATTTACCAGAAAAATTCGAGATTGAAAACTTTACTGGTGGAGGCCATTTTGGTGCCTTCAAACGTTTTAGGCCAAAACAATATAAGATTGCTTTTTATGAAGCTGCCCGACCAATTATCAGAAATGGAAATTGGGCAGATAATCAGCAAATTGAAGAAGATGATGAGAATGGTCGCACTATACTTACATTTACAGCTGCTCAGGATATGCGTATTTTAAAATGGGTGTTTGAAAATATGGCTTATGCCGAGCCTCTTGAGCCTCCATCACTCGTTGCCCGCTGGAAATTCAATATTGCTACTATGGCTCAAATGGCAGGCTTTAAGGTTAAGTCTGATATTAAGATTGAAGATATAGAACGTATGGAAAGGGAAGGAAATTAAACGTCCTTCTGGAATCGAACAATCTCAAAATAAAATTATTCTGTCACTTTTTAAAAAATATTTATTCTACCCTAACATAATTTGTTAGGGTAGAAAAGTATAATTATGTTATATCAGGAGGAAAATTATGAAAAAAATAAGTATTCTTGGAATGTTTATACTCTTCTGCTTTATCAGTTGTGGAAAAGATAACAAAATCAAAGAAATCCTTAAAGAAACCCATGAAGATGAAATAAAAGAAGCTGTTGAATCATTTGATTCTTTAATTCACTCAATAAATAACTTTTTTTATGTAGATGAAAATGGATTTATTGATTATTTACCTGAATATGTAGATGCTGTTCAAAAAATAGGAAATCTTCATAAGCAGTATCATAATTCAGAACTTCTACCAAGAGATTCTGAGAAATGGGAAACATTAACGTATTATGTAAAAAATCCGGATGGAAAGAAACATTCTGGTACAGTATGTCCATTTTGTATTGCGGAAGCCTTAGGCAAATTAGAGAAAGATAAATTATTTTGGAAAGAGACATCTTTATTTGAAGCATCAATAGTGGAAAGACAAGAAGAACTTTATAATCTTTTAAAAGATGATGAAATGATAGATTTGCTTTCGCAGTTCGAAGATTATTTAGCAACAGAAAAATGTTTTACTGATGAACCAGGCAAGAATTGTTCATTTACAGTAAAAGTTGGAAATAATGAATATGGTGTTCTAGCAACAAAAGAATACAATCAGTTTATGAATAAGATAAGAAGCTTCCATGATGAAAACTGTAAATATGGATTGTTTTCTAGTGTTGCAAACACATTATTTTTTGATAGTTCGCTAACCCGACAGAAGATGATTTCATGTCCGATATGCCGAATTGCACATAAGAAAATCGAAGAAAAATCTTTTAAAAAAGAAGATGAAAATTTTAGCTATTATACTTCTGACTTTTATATTTGGGACAAAAATGAATTTGCAGATAGACTTTTTACTGAATATATTAAAAAACAAGAGAAAATGAAATTACCAGCTGAATGGCAGGAATGCAGACTTTTAGGATTCAATTATAGTGCCTCAGCAGCTATGTATGGTTATTATTTACCAAGTCCATTTAAGAATAAAAAAGCTGGAGTAGTTTTTAATAAAAAGAATGTTCTTTCAAAATCAAAAGATGCAGGTACTTATGGTGTACTCAAAGATGTAAATATTTATTCATCAGAAAATAAAGCACAATTTGATTATGAATGTTATGCTGTCTCAGATCGATCTGCAACTTATGGACAAATAAAGAAAATGGGAGATTTAAGTTTTACACTTAAATTTGATCCAGACAGGAAAACTGCTTTTATTTATAGTGCAACAATTAAAACAGAAAGTTCCGGAAAATCACAAACTTTTGATTATGATGGGGCTATTCATGATGAAGAATATATGGCAAATGCAGTAGAAGGTTTCTTAGCTTGGATTATTGATACGGATAAAATAGAATAAATAACAAAGGCCAGCTCGGGAACGAGTTGGCCTTTGTTATTTAGATCCCGAATCAAGTTCGGGATGACAGTGGTTTAGCAAACTTCACAGTTGTCAGCCTTGTTTGTTGTAACAGGCTTGCCTGCTGCCAGGGCCTTCTTTCCTGCAATTGTAAAGCACTTGCCGCTTACGCGGTATTCGATTTTGCAGAAGTGGTCGATGTCGATTTTGGCTGGCTTTTCGCCGGTGTATTCGGCACCTTCAATCTGGATGATGGTTCCTGGAGCTGCCCATGGAGCGGTGAGGAGTTCAACCTT
>ODAI014382431.1_pt1 | contig 13283 bp, 9 predicted proteins | sample 1539321 | NCBI WGS metagenome assembly ODAI01 (sample SAMN02144231, study PRJEB22623) | gut metagenome | biome: sheep rumen | host: Ovis aries | place: New Zealand | reverse complement strand
GTAGCCGCTGATCACATTACTGTAGTCCTTCTTTACACTCATAGCTGTATATCGTTTATACATGGGCGCAAAGGTAGAAAATAAAGGACTATGCTACAATGCGGAAAATCAGAGACGCTTACACAATGGCATATGAAACATAAAAATAAAATTGTATGTCGCCATATTAAATGGGCTCCCTGTTGTATAATGCCGAATGACATGACCGTACACCACAAGGAAAATCAATATATATTTTAAAGAATCCCATTATATGTCTCTTTTCATTTGAAAAATAAAAACTATATTGTCCGACAAAATACCCAAAACCGGACTATATGCATAGTGTACCATTGACTACAAAAGGGGAAACGAGATATCTGGCTTCAGCCTATTTCGCAGTTCGAAGCATTTCGCAGCATCAGTTAACTGCCAAAGCAAAGCATCAGCGACGCAGTTCCAAATGTAGATCTCCCTCTCAATTGTCACTCCGGCATCTTGCCAAAACAGCTCGGCGTGAGTTTGCGGCTGCAAAGGTACTCACTTTTTATCAAACAAAAATAAATATGACTATAAAATAAGGTTGTGATATCAGATGTGTAATTATTTAGTAAAACCGCCACTCACAAGAAGAAGTGGCGGTTTTATTTGATTACTTACCCCAAATAAATGGAATTTTCTTGTACGTATACTTGAATATCATAAAACATAGATAATATATAACAGCGGAAAAGACCATATATACCACAAACAAAGTCACTCCAGAAATATCGAAATGCTTTACACAATTTCGTACACCTTCAACAAATATCATATGCAATAATACGACAGCGATAGATGCATTTGACATCTCACATATAGTCTTATTTTGTTTCTTAGTAAAAAAAGATAGTGAAATAATGCCCATTGAACCTATTATTGCATTAGCATAAAACAACAATGGATTATAACCCATGTTACCTCCGAATAGAGATACCTTTCCATTTTTCATCGAGATGAAATATGAGACTACAAACAAAACGACTGAGGACAACAAACTTACAGCCGTGCTTATCTTGACTTTATTAACGGCAGTAAAACATATTCTTCCTAAATGGAAAAAACATATACCTAAAAGTACAGATTTAATGTAAAAAAAATTATGGCTCAATCCTATATACCTATAGAAAAATGTAAATATAAAAATAACAGGTATGGCGATTTTTTCTATCTTATTGTAAGACAAAAGATCATATAAACATTTGATAAAGAAAAGTGCTAAAACGAACCATGACGCGCCACATGTAGTTCCTCTTCCTACAACCATTCCGAATAGTTTTTGCATGTTGTGAACAGGATTTCCTGATATTATGCTATACACTATGGCAAAAAAAACATTAAGACAAAGATATGGTATAAGAAGCTTTTTAATGTTAAGGGTGATGGCTTGTTTCAGACCACCTTCTCTAACTTTATAAAGACATCCGCTAATTAGAAAGAAAAATGGCATATGAAAGCCATAAAAAAAGGTTCTGATTACATTTGTACTGCCTATCCCTTCCGACGTATACAAATGGGCAAGAATTACGATGAATATACCTATTACCTTTGCGTAATCAATCCATACTATTCGTTTCATAAAAACAATGAATTTTTGTTCTTTGACAATTTTGCTTGCAAAATTACCTCTTTACGATGAGATGAGCAAATAATTATGTGCAGAAATATGTTATTAATCAAACATAAACGAATCACATTTGACGAGACATTTTGTTCTGCTTTGAAAGAACAGCAATTCTGCAATCGATGCACTTACTTAGATGCAAACAGGAAAACGAAAAAATCATTTTATCAGACAGCGGCATAAAAAATTATTAAAAAAAAATAAAAAACTTGGACGTTTTGAGAATTATTCATAACTTTGCAACTACTGAGATGGGGTGCGTGGCAACATACGTATCCGAACTGGAAGTTTTTCTTAATAATCTAAGCTTGGAGAACTTTATTCTATGAACACCTGTCGAATAATAGATGCATACCACAATTATAAGGCAATGATGTCGGACCAAGAGGACTGTAGCACTTTTGTTTACAAAGGTGAACTGATTGCTTCAAGGGTGGCCGCTAATAGAGACCTGTCTTCCGCGTATATCCTTTGGACCACGCCTGATGGTCTGGAGGAGTGCAAGATACAGAGGAAGGATGACACACTATGCATCACAGAATTATCCACCCGTCCTAATTTTATATTGGATGACCCGGCACTGGCTACATATTTTAAAAACAAAGACGTTGCGGAATGGGTAGACCTCTGTCACTATACCGATGCTCAGGGTGCCGTCCACTATGACTCTTCCTACGACTCATTGCCCGTTTCCACCGACACTTCCGCCCCTCTCTCTATGGGGGATTTGCGCAAGCACGTCTGTGAAATGCTAACACAAAGTTGCAAATACAATCAAGGCGACACCGTCATTCTGGTGGGTGCCATCGGCCAGTGTCCCCTACTCCATGATCTCATGAGAAAATCACTCGGAGTGACAACCATTTTTGCCAATGACGAGACGGGTGAGACAGACAATTGGCAGCGCTCTTATAACAAACAGGAAAACAGTCCGTTGAAACTCTTTTTCGTCGGCATCAAAGACAACCCTTCGGCTACCCTCAGCCTGCCAGCCATCTATGGTGTGGACTATCGTGTCGTATTGCCATTCTCTAATACGGAGGAAGAGGACACAAAGATCTTCAACGATTACACCATACACGATCTGATGCTGCAGCATCCAGATACCCCAGACATGCGGTTCCAAGGCCATGACGCTGTCTGTCTGAAAGTCAGGGCCGACACAGATATGGCGGGAAACCAGTGGCTCACCGCTGTCTATGCCGACGACAGCCGACGCCGCTTCCCTACTCTCAACAGCCAATTGTGCGACACCAGTTCCATCCATTTATTGAAAATAAAAGAAGCAAAATAAATCCATGAACGAATACTTATCGCAATACCTTGTCAGTGAAGAAGAACTGGAGCAACTTCAGCAGACACTGGCGGCCACTATCGACAAAGACCTGAAGTCGGACAACAGGCTGAGAGCCTTCTTCCTGTTGTACCAACTTGCCAAGACCTCTATGGATGCCATCGAGAAACTCGACAAGAAAGGTTTTATCCAACATCTGCTGGACGAAGTGGAGAAGGAGAAAGGCAGACTCAACCAAATCTTGGCTGAAAGGGCCGACGAAGTGCAAAAACAGTATAACAAACTCGTCGATGAGGTGGAAAGCATCCGGCAGGAGCTGCACCAACGGGGCAAATGCATCGACGACATCCTCGAGGGGCTGGGAGAGAAAGGCGACACCGAGGCCATCAAACAACAGAAAGAGGCCATCAAGCTGAAGATGGACGAGATGGAAGGACTCATTCAGGAAATCGTGAACACCAGGCAAAAAGACAGCTTTGCTGAAATCATACGCCTGGCGGCCAACAAAGAAAAGGGGCATTGAACCTACAGCCATGAGCTCTTTGCGCTACGGATATTATTGGCCCGACACCACCGCCCTGGGGCCAGGACACCGCTTCGTTCTCTGGATGCAGGGATGCAGGCGACGCTGTTTCCGCTGCGCCAGCCCCGAACTGATGCCGCTGGACAAAGGGCAATGTATGTCGGTAGCAGAAATGGCCAACCTCGTGTGCGCCGACCCTGCCACAGAAGGCCTGACCATCTCTGGAGGAGAGCCACTGCTGCAGTGTACTGCCGTTGCCGACCTGATAGAGACGGTGCGGGAAAAAAGACCCGCCCTCAATGTCATCCTCTTCACCGGATATCTCTTGGAAGACCTGAAATCGGACGAGGCCCAAAGACTCCTCAGAGGGGTCGACCTGCTGATTGACGGCGAGTATGAGGATGACTTAAACGACGACAAAGGACTCAGAGGGTCATCCAACCAACGGCTACACTTCCTTACAGACAGGCTCATCCCCTGGAGAGATCAACTGCTCCATGGCGCAAGGCTTCGCGAAATCCACATGATGGGACAACACGAGACAATCACTATAGGCATTGCGCCTCGGCGTACATCAAATGCCATGAAATGAAATTGTTCACCTACATAACATTGATTTATGGTTAGAAGACCGAGAAAACACGACCGCGATTATTACCGAAGACATATATACGGCCGCTGGAACCCAGAGACCAGCAGTGGTGTGTGGTTGGAGAATCATGTATATCAACAACTGATGAAAGACCTCGAGTATCTGAGGGCTCACCCCAAAAACGCCAACCCCGAAGAGGTGCTCAGACTCTTGGGCAGAATCATGGCAGCCTGGAAGGACGAGAGAGGAAAATTCCAAGATGTGATGAAAGAGATGATACAGCATTACAAAGAAGCTGTCTCTGTCATCGAACAAGACGAAAAGGAGATCAACAGTCTCAGACAAGTCATCGACCAGTTGGAGAGAGAAATCGACCAGGCCATTAAAAAGCAGAACGAGATACAGAGAGAAATTGACGAGATAAAAAAAGAGCGCCGCAAGGATCAGGAGTTAGCCGTCGAATACAGGAACAAGGCCGTAGAGGCTTTCAACGGGATTGTAGACGACATCTATTTCAAGAAATACGCCTCCGCCCAACTCGTTGAGATTGAATCCCTGCTAAACAACATGGACCGCTTGCCTCTCGGCGATCAGGCCTTGCAGGGCCTCGCTGTGGAATGCCTTGGCAAAATTCATGCCACCCGACAAGATGTGGAGAGAAAGAAAGCCGAGTTTGCCATGCTCCATGCCGTCGTTACACAGCAAGCCAACGAACTGTTGGAACAGTTTGAGAAATGGCGCGACGACATGTACTTCGATAATGAAGAGGAGTATCCCAGTAAGCACGTCGACATGGGCTTCTGGTCGAGAGGCTACTTCGACGAACTCATGCAGCAGGTGAGAGAGCTCTGTCACCGGCTGGAGACAGCGCCGCAGACCATAGGCTACATGCCTGAACAGCTCAAGGAGGACATGACGACAATCGTACAACTGAGGAAAGAAGGAGAAGAAGTCGTTGAGGATGTGCTGTGCATGAGTCATCAGTCAGAGATGATGGAAGTATTGGGTCATATCGCTGCCATCATCCTTGCCGAAGAGTATTTCTTCCGTCTCATTTTCTGGGGATATAACGACAATGACGAGCGCGACTCCTTTGTCGTTCAGATGCTTAACCATACCTGCGAAAACAAGATACAGCTCATTTTTACACCTGTCGACAAGACCAACAGCATCTGCCTATATCAATTCTGTGTAGGCCAGCATCATGACGAAGCAAGAATCCAACAACTGTTGAATTCGCTGTTCAACGAGTTCGGCCTGAATGGCATCACTGTCCGGCAGCAGGGAGCGTCGGCATCTCGTTCTATCGTGGAGTCGCTCGATTTCACAAAGCCCGGCAACACGATACATCTACCCGCGGAACTGAACCTGTTGCGCGCGACTTCAGAATAATTTATCAACATATAAACAACAATCAACATGAGCGCAAATCACACATATATGTCGGCAGAGACCTATCTTGCCCTTGAGACGGAAATCCTAAAGTTGCAGGAAGGGAACGGCCAGGAATTAAAGAAAGTGGAACAGAAAGTGAGTTCGCAACTCCAGCAGATGCAGAGAAGCGGCCAAGCCACCTTGAACAAGCTGAACCAACAACGCAGGGCGAACATCAGCCAAATCACACAAGCGATGCAGGGAGTCAGGAATACCGCTGCCGATGCCCAAAGCGATGCTGCGGCAGCACAACGCCAACTCACACAACTCAATGCAGCCGCCAGAAACGCCCAGGCGCAGGTAGACCAACTGAACGAAGCGACAAAGCAAGCCTTCGCCACTGCCGCGCAACTCTATCAGGAAATGAGAAACCAGTTCGCTGCCACCCGTCTTGATGTCGCCTATCAGCGATTCGCGTCGGCCGACCAGGCATCCATCGAGGCACTAATCAAGCAAGCCGATGCCCAGCAGGCTGGCAGCAACGCTTTGCAGATGTTGGCTGTCAGCATCATGAACGACATCCACGTGATGGATATCTATGTGGCACAGCAACGCGCACTCTTCGATGCCGATTACCTCAAGGCCACACGGTTGGCAGGCACCATTCTGGCACAATGCAAAAACGTGGAATCCGATGCCAAAGATGATGACGGCAAGCCTCTTGACATCAGTTTCTGGACCGACGGACGCCATGCCCTCGTAAAAGAGGAGGCTGCCGCCATCCAACAGCGTCTCGAAAGCAGTTACGAAGACCCTTCCTATTCCTTTGACGATCTGAAAAAGGACCTTGCCCGGCTGGAGGAACTCCATAAAATAGGCAAGCAATTGGTGGCCGAAGGCATCGAGGCAAGCAGGCACTCTCTCAACAGAGAGGCTCAAGGTCTCGAATGTATGAACATCCTCCAGGAAGACCACCACTTCTCACAAGTAGGCGCCGGCTTCGATATGAACGACCCTCGCGAGGCATATATCGTGAGGATGAAGCGCCACACCGACGGGGCCCTCATCGAGGTCATCGTCAACCAAGGAAAAAAGCCCGGAGAATATGAAGTCTATTTCCGTTTGGATGCCACCACATACCAGGACCAAAGAGTGATGGACACCATCAACGGCGCCATTGCAGAGAGTTTCAGAGAAGCAGGCGTAAAAATGGAACTATTCAAAAACTGCTCGCCAGAGCCGATGCAGAACTTTATCCCCGGACAGCAAGTGACGGTGTCCGACGTTGCCCGCAGACGCCATGGCATACAGCGCCGACAACGTCCGTCATCCATCTAATGTCTCAAAGATAGTTTCACCATACCATTCTCTCAACCCGACTGCTCTATGGAAAGGTTCAACGCACTCAATATCGACTCCCCAAAAAGAACAGCGCTGACGGCCATCTTCACCTACAGCGACAACTTCATCGACCAAGGGCTACGCCGATACACGTTCAAACAAGCCATGCATCTTTATCTCAGGAGACATGGCTATGAAATCATTGTCTACTACAACACCTCGAGTGGTTTCTGTTCTTTTGAGAAGGAGATGCTTGAGACATTCCTCTCGCCCGTACAGGCCCCCGACAGTGGCAGTGGCGACATCGTCGTTCAGCCCGAGCAAAGAGGCAGGCTCCGAGGCTCAGTGCTCGGCAAACGCACAAGGAGAAACATGCCGGGACGCAGAGATGTCCCCGATAACGGTGTGCCGGTGAGCCATCCTGAGCACAACCTCTATTTCAATGCCGACAGCCAGATGTGGTGTGTCAAAACAGTGGGAAACCGCGTCGCAAACATGGACGAGATGATATATAATATGTCCAAAAGGAGACACATGGCTATCTTGGCAGATGTCTCCGACACTTCGGCCGAATTCGACATGAGCATCATGGACACATTGGTGACTACCATCAATCAAACCATGGAACTCTCCCATCTTGACAATACAGACATCAACGACAACCGTTTTATCCTGCTTGTCAACGCTCAGGCCTGCCGCTCGAAGGTGATGGAGCTCTTCCAAGGTGCCCCCCTGCCACCACAGCACCCCAGTTCGCTGCTGCGCTCATTCTACCAGTATTTCATTCACAAGCCAGAGAAACTCGAGCACTACATTCTCGACTTCAACCATTCGTTCCCTCTGCCACAACCGACCACCCAGGATGTGATCAACACCCTGCTCAAAGCCCGAAACGACAGCGGAATCACGAAAAACGTTGACTGGACTGCCCTCAACGATATCTGTGAGCAGTTTGCCTTGATGGACGGAATGACTTTCAATCAACTCTATCATCTAATGAGTGAAAAAGAAGAATATACCTACGATGCTTTCAAAAGCGACAACATCAAAAAACGGGGCGACAGCATCAGCTCACTCGACGAACTCATTGGACTTGCTGAAGTAAAAGAGAAGATTGCTGAATTCCGCAACAGAATGGAGATGGCCATCGAACGGGGAGAAGATATCTCTTCGCTCAACAAACATCTCGTCTTCTACGGCAATCCCGGAACAGGAAAGACGGTGGTAGCACGAATTATGGCCGGTATTTTCCGCGACCTGGGACTCGTCAGAAAAGGACATCTCGTGGAAGTCTCGCGAGAGCATCTGGTGGCAGGATATGTGGGACAATCGGCCATCAAAACCTCCAATGTGCTCGACTCCGCTATGGACGGTGTGCTCTTCATCGACGAAGCCTATAGGCTTGCCGACGGCGGAGAGAATGATTTCGGCAAGGAAGCCGTCGACACCATCCTGGCTCGTATGGAAAACGACAGAGACCGCCTCGTGGTCATCTTCGCAGGATATGAGAAAGACATGGAACGTCTCTACAAGCTCAACGACGGCATCCCAAGCCGCATCAACACCTATCTCAACTTCCACGATTACAACGAGGAGGAGCTGAAGCATATCTTCCTGATGATGGCACGCAAGAAATACACCGTCCCCCCCGAGGTGGAAAGGGTGCTGGAAGCTGCCATCAAATATGCCATGGGCTACAAGTCGCGCACCAATGACACGGACTACAAATTCGGAAATGCCAGATGGGTGCGCAATCTCCTCGAGAAAGTGGAATACCGTGTGGCGGCACGACGGAAGACCTCCGACATCTCTGTGCTCCAAAGCTCTGACTTTGAGATCAGCGACATGAAGGAACTTATCGGTTTTTCACCCGACAAGGAAACTCAGACGGAGACGGAGCCTTCCAACATGGAAAAACTTCAAGCCATGATTGGCCTCGAAGGAGTGAAGAAAGAGATGCGCACGCTCGTGGGTAGCGTCGAGTCGGAACGCAGGCACCGTGAGGCGGGACTCAAGCCTAAAAAGAGCCAAGGCCCCTCAAGACACATGGTGTTCTCAGGCAATCCCGGCACAGGAAAAACCACTGTCGCACGGCTTCTGGGAGGCATCTACTATGACTTGGGATTACTCAGCAGAGGGCACGTTGTGGAAATAGAAAACAGGGGATTCCTTATACAAGGCTATGAGGGACAAACAGCAAAACGTGTCAACGAAGTGTTTGACAGCGCCAAAGGCGGAGTGCTCTTCATCGACGAGATCTACTCACTTATCCTGAATTCTCAAGACACGTTCGGTCATGAGGCGCTGAGCACACTCATCACCCGTATAGAAAACGAGCGCGACGACATCGTGGTGGTCTTTGCAGGCTATGCAAGTAAAATGAAAGGTTTTTTCAGCAACAATCCGGGCTTGCAATCACGTTTCAACAAGTATATCCATTTCGATGACTACAATGCAGGCGAACTCATGCAGATTGTCATGGGATTTCTGGCGGAGAACGACCTGCAACCCGATGATGCGGCACTTACCGCATTAGAAGAATACATCAACAGTTGCTGCCCGCTGGCCCCGCAAGCTGGCAACGGGCGTTGGGCACGCAATCTTGCCGACTGGATTGTCTCTGCACATCAAGACCGTGAAATCAGCGAGAATCTCTCCACAAGAGAGGAACTGACCCTATGCACCTTGAATGATGTGCAGGAAGGTGTGCGCCGGTTTGGCGACAACCAACTGAGGGGCAGCCATTTCAGCAACGACTTCTCTAAATGAATACCAACAGATAAAAGTGATAAATGATGGAGACTATACAAATCAAATGCCCCGTCTGCGGATGCGACCACGATGTCCGCGAACTATGCCCACAATGTGGCTTCGAATACCATCTCATGGTCTCACCGCCGAAAGGATGGCTCCAGGAAGCAGAGGAGAAACGCCTCGCTGATGCCTGTGCCAGATGGCAAGCCCTCCAGGAGTCGCGGCAGAAAGCCGAAGAAGGAAAGACACCCCTGGGATTTCTCATTACCCAGCGGCTGGTGGTCTATAGCCTCTATGAGGGACGGAATGTCTTCGGTGCTCCTGGCGGCCAGGCTGCCGAGGGTGAGCATTTCCAGCAACTCATGTTTCCGGGGGTTATCTTGCAGCAGAGACATTTCGCTATCGACGCTGCACGTGGAGAAGATGGACGGAAAGTGAACTTCTCTGCCAGCATGCTCGCCAATGGCTCTACCGCCATCTGCGTCAACAGTCAGACGAAACAACTTTCTGCCGATTCTCTTCCTATTGGCGATAACGACAACATCCTCATCTGCCCCGAAGGAGGCACTACATGCATAGAATTGAAACTAAGGAAGAACCTCAACAGATAACACATCAAGCATAATGGCAAAGAATTCTATTCGAAAACAAAGAAAAATACTAAAATTGGAGGAAAGACGCCTCAAACTTCAGGAACGGAAGTCACCAATAGCGCCAACAACTCCTACAGCACCTATAGCACCTATAGCCTCACTATTTCAGGAGCCCCTCTCGCCCCCTCAACACCCCGATCATGAGGACATTCTTGAGAAACTCATCGATGTTGACTCTATGCTTCGGACGCAATCGAGCATTGCCTTATCGCAGTTTGCCGACGACAATAATCATCTGCAGCGGGTCATCCAGACACAACACCTTGGGCTCGAGGGACTGCTCAAACAGATGGGCGTGGAGATAGTAGAGTCGGCTGGAGGCACAATTTTCAACCCCGAGTTCATGCAGGCCGACCCTAAACTCGTCGACACTGACGACGAAAAGCTTCATGGACGCGTGGCAAGGTCTGTCACTCCCCTCTTCCTGAGGAAGGGAGACGGCCCCGCTGAAGACCGTGTGATCAGATATGAACGGGTCATGCTTTACAAAGACATCAACAAAGACTAACCTTACAATTTCAGGTAGGTTCTATTAATTATGTCGAGACGATTTTTGATTTTTAGTCGAGAGCAGAGTGTAAGTCGCAAAGGGAGTATAGCGGGCTATACGACCGATGAGACTTGACGCTATGCGCCGAATAAAAACAAAAAGCGACCGAAATAGAATCTATCGAATACGACTTTATAAATAAACAGAATGAATAGAACATACCTAAAGTCTCTTCTCCTTATGGCGACACGATGTCCTGATAGCGCATGAGGTAGGTGTCGTATTGGGTGGCGAAGGGATGGAAAGGCGCAGGAATGTCGCCGGGACGGCCGAAGAGGCGGTGGAGCAGCGGTGGCATGGCGGCGGCATCGACGCGGTAGAGATAGAACTCACCTTCGACGGTGCCTGTCTGGCGTGCGATGACGGGGAAGGCCGTGCGTGCGAATTTGGGTCCTTGCCCCGAGACGGCGGCGTTGTAGGTGACGACGATGCCGCGGTCGGTCTGTTCGAAACTGACGTTGCCGTTGCGGCAGAAGAGGAGCAGTCCGTTGCCCTCGGCGTCGGTGAGCAGGGCGGCGTCCACACCCCTGCGGTTGCCCTCGAAATAGAGGTCGTCTTTCTGCAGGCCCCAGAAGCCGTAGCGGCCGGCCCTGTAGCGGCCGGGGTAGGTGGCCACCGGTCCGTTGCCTATCCACTGCACGCGGTCGATGCTCTCGTCGAGGAGAAAGGCGATGCCGAGTTCGGAGAGGAAGGTGTCGGTGGTGTCGGGTGTCAGTTTGAATGTGTAGCGGGTGGCATTGCCTGCCGGTTCTTCGCTGATGTGGCAGGAGATGGTGCCGGCGCGACTGCCGTCGGCCGACCGTCGCAGCAGATAGCGCTCCATGCGTTTGTCGGCCACCTTCAGCGTCTCGGCCAGAGTGGCTTTGCGGCCAGCCCTGACGAGCGGCCCCTCCTGTATCCTTGTGGCCGGGACGGCCTTCGGCGGTGCCAGTGCCGCTAATAGGCGTGCCGTGAGGTCGTCGGCTGCGGCAGTCGTGTACACAGGGATGGCTTGCCTGAGGAACAGGTGCCGCTGTGTGTCGCTGATTTCGAGGTGCAGCAGGCAGATACGGCCGGCAGAGGGTTTGCCGGGCAGCGTCAGCATATAGGTCGTGTCGTCTCGCGGCGGACAGTCGGGGCTGAACGCCCCTCTTGCCAGGGTGTCGCGGTCTTCGGTATAGGTCCACTGGAAGGTGACGTGGTCTTTCAGGTTGAGGAAGTCATAGCGGTTGACGATGTGCAGTCGCAGGCGTGCGTCGTCGGTGGTGAGGATGCTGTCGCCGGCGAATGCTCGGGCATAGTTGTGCTGCAGTTCGTAGTAGTTGGGCAATGGCGTGCGGTCGGCATAGAGCAGTCCGTCGGTGCCTTTGTTGCCATACATCTCAAATCCTCCCCCAGTGGAGGTAAAGACACGCTCTTCATAGCCATAGAGGCGACCGTCGGCGTCCGGTTGCCGTCTGTCGGCGAACGGCATGCCTTGGTCTACCCATTCCCACACCGAGCCTCCTGCAATGCCGGGTGTGCGCTCGATGATCTCCCACTGTCGGTCGTGGTCTTCGAGCGAGATGCCCAAGGTGTGGCAATACTCAGTGAAGATGACAGGGCGGTCGAGGTGCTGGTAGAATCCGGCTATCTGGCCGGTGGTGGGGTAGTGGGGGGTATAGACGGGCGCTTGGGAAGGGAATCCCTTTGCCTTTTCACCCTCGAAGAATCTGCGGAAGTAACTGCCCACCTGTGGATAGCAATAAGGGCGGGTGGAGTCGAGTTCGTCTTTCACATAATTGCCCAGTCTCACACAGATATCGGTGAGCGGATTCTCGTTGCCCAGACTCCATATCAGCACAGAGGGGTGGTTCTTGTCGCGGCGTATGGTGGCTTGGGCACGTTGCTGCAGCACGGGATAGTAGGTGGAGTCGGAGAGATGCTTGTCGCCAAATCCGAAGGGCACCTCGTCGATGATGTAGAAACCCAGCGAGTCGGCCAGTTCATAGAACCGGGGCTCGCGGGGGTAGTGCGAGGTGCGGATATAGTTGACCGAGGCTTCTTTCATCAGTTTCATGTCACGGAGGATACTGGCCTCGTCGATCACCTTCACGGTATAGGGGTCGGTGGAGTGGCTGGTCACGCCGCGCAACTTGATGGGCTGTCCGTTGAGTTTCAAAATATTGCCGTCGACGGTCAGTTCTCGGAAACCGAAACGGTGCTCAAAAGTCTGCAGTTTTTTCCCTTTTTGTGTCAGGGTGGTGCGGAGTGTATAGAGATAGGGTGTCTCTGCGGTCCACAGATGCGGATGGTCTATCTTGTCGATGCCCACCAAGCGGCCTTGAGCGTCAAGGAGTTCGTGAGTCACCGACGTGTTTTGGGTGGCATGCGCGACTTCAGTGGTGACATTCACCTCGCCGTTGTTTTTTGTGGAGATGGTCAGGTCACTCAGATGGGTGTCGGGCACTGCCATGAGTGTGACGTCGCGGAAGATACCGCTGGGAGCCCAGTCGTCGTTGTAGTCGAAGTCGCTGCCGTTGAATTGTGTGACGACGCGCATGGCCAACTGCTGTGTCGCATCCCATCCCTTGCCTTTCTG
>ODAI010653399.1_pt1 | contig 13284 bp, 11 predicted proteins | sample 1539321 | NCBI WGS metagenome assembly ODAI01 (sample SAMN02144231, study PRJEB22623) | gut metagenome | biome: sheep rumen | host: Ovis aries | place: New Zealand | reverse complement strand
CGGTATTCATCACTATAGCATCCTGGGCAATACCTTTCCATACAGACAGGTCGCCCGTTTCCTTCCAGTACATGTAGGCCAGACTCGACTTTGTGCCGGCTCCGTCGGCATGCATGATGTTGCAGTAGTCGGGGTCGCCGCACAATATGTCGGGGATAATCTTGCAGAATGCCTGTGGGAAGATACCTTTGTCTATATTTTTTATGGCGTTATGTACATCTTCCTTTGCGGCACTCACGCCGCGCATCATATATCTGTTGTCCATTATTGGAATTTTTATTCTTCAATCGTTTAATTCTTCAGTTTTAAAATTTCACCTGCGGAGCTTTCTCGGCCCCTGCCTCTGCTTCAAACTTAGCTTTCGTTTCAAAGCCGAAGATTCCAGCAAGGATATTGTTCGGGAATGTTCGTACAGTCTGGTTGTATTGCTGCACTACATTATTATATGTATTACGTGCCTCGTTGATTCGGTTTTCTGTACCTTCGAGTTGTACTTGCAATTCACGGAAGTTCTCGTTGGCTTTCAGATCGGGATAATTTTCCTGAATAGCAATAAGACGACCGAGAGCCGACGACAGCTCACCCTGAGCAGTCTGAAATTCCTTCATCTTCTCAGGAGTCATCTTCTCTGGGTCGAGAGTAATCTGAGTGGCTTTCGACCGTGCAGCAACTACGCCTTCGAGGGTTTCCTTCTCATGTGCAGCATACCCCTTTACTGTTTCAACGAGGTTAGGAATAAGGTCAGCGCGACGCTGATAGGTTGACTGAAGGTTGGCAAGTGCCGTCGTGGCGCTTTCATCAACGCTTACCATACTGTTGTAAGTTCCTTTCATCCAGCCGTACAATCCTAAGACTACGACTGCAATAATGATAATAATGACATACGACTTTTTCATAACAATATAATTTTAATTTCTTATATGCAATTCTACCAACTCGACGTTGCTCCTCCTCCTCCGGAACTTCCTCCTCCGAAAGAACCGCCGCTGAAACCACCTCCGCTGTTGAAGCCATCTCCTCTGCTACCAATAAACACTCCGGAGCCCGACGATGCTGGTGCAAATGGATTAGCCATGAATGTCGAGCGACCTGACAGCCATCCATATCGTCCTGCAAGGAAGATGAACAATGCTATCCATCCTATAGTTGGCAGGAACATGAAAAGCAGAATCTCTGACGGGATTTCGTCTTCATCATTGTTGTTGTTATTCATTAGGTTCGACATATGTGGCAGTTGTTTGCCCTGTAGTGTCCGTAATATCGCTTCCGTCAGATAAATCATGCCGCTGTCGGGCTGTTCTGCCTTCATGCTTGGTATGAGATATTGCTCCTGCAGACGGAAACACTCTGCATCTGTTAGGTCAGCTTCGAGCGACCGTCCTGTGTGCGTTCTCACTAAATGATCTTCATAAGCAAGTACGATTACCAGTCCGCGGTCGTTCTTGCCTACGTGGTATATATCGAAAATGTCTTGTGCAAAACGGAAGATGTCTTTGTTCTCGACATGGTTAACTATAGCTACTACCGACTCTATGCCAAGAGAGTCATCCAGTAATTTAAGTGTTTTGTTCATCTGCTGTTCTGTGCTCTCGCTCACTACAGCGTCGGGATTGCAAACATATCTGGAGGCATCCTGAAGATGTGTCATAGGCAGAGTCTTTGCGCTCCATACACGGTTTTCTGCAGTTTGCACCAGCCGTTGTTGCTGAGTGACCTGTGAACTTCTCTCGTCGGCAGCTATAGTCATTCCTCCACATGCGATAATCTGTGTCGCAATACCAATTATAATCAGTGTTTTCCAGAAACGTTCGTATTTGCTACTCGAGTTTGCTTTTGCCCATTGACGGAGAAAAGTAGTGTATTCACGATGGTATTCCTGACGATTATTATTATATTTTCTTTCGTACTCTTTTCTTAGACTCTCATTCGACGTGCGCAAACCAAATCTTCTACCATCTAATGTTAGTGAACGTTTGTCGTTCCTGTATGAGTCAATGAGCATCTGAGTTACATCGTTATAACGGCGGGTGATTTTGTTCAATTCACGGTTACGGCTGTCGGTAAGTGTCTGCTGCTTGCCGTTGTTCTTCAGGTCTGCCCAGAGGCCGGTTGCCACAAGTGCCCCGAAGACTATGAAATATATCTCAATGCTCCCCATTAGTTATTCTTTTCCATGCCAGAATTCCCATGAGGCAAATGCCTGAAGAAGTAACATCTCAAGTCCGTTTTTAGTCTGTGCACCGTATTCTGCACCCCGCTTCATGAACAGCGTCTCGTCTGGATTATATATAAGGTCGTAGAGTATTGTATGATTGTCCATTGCTTCATAAGGAAGGTCAGGACATTCGTCTGTCTTAGGATACATGCCTAACGGGGTACAGTTTACAACGACATTGTATTCTTTAATGATTTCAGGCGTGATTTTGTCGTACTGAATAGTTCCTGGACGCTCATATCGACTTACTGAAATAGTCTCAAGACCGAGGTGTCGCAGTCCGAAGCTTATTGCTTTCGATGCTCCGCCAGTGCCGAGTACAAGAGCTTTCTTATGGTATCTTTCAAGCATCGGCTCTATGCTTTGGGTAAATCCGATAACATCAGAGTTGTAGCCTTTGAGCAGTGTCTTCTTTCCTTCATGCATTACTCGCACCACGTTTACAGCACCAATAGCCCGTGCTTCCGGACTGACATGGTCAAGGAATGGTATCACTTTCTCCTTGTATGGTATAGTGATATTAAATCCTACGAGGTTAGGGTTTGATGCGAGTACTTCGGGCAACGAGTCGATATTAGGAATTTCGAAATTCACATATTGGGCATCAATGCCTTCGTCTTCAAACTTCTGGTTGAAGTAGCTAATTGAGAATGAATGTCCCAGTGGATAGCCGATAAGTCCGTATTTGTCCATAGTTGATTGAATATGTTTAAATGTCTATTTTTCTGCGAAGTACATTGTACAGATACCGAATGTCAGTCTTTTGAACGATGCTTCGGAAAATCCTGCCTCCGACAGTATTCCAACCATACGTTCGCCTTGCGGAAATGCCTCGATAGTACGAGTGAGATAATTATATGCGCTATTGTCTTTCGAAATGATACGTCCATAAACGGGTAGGACGGTGTGCGAGTATATATGGAATAGTTGTTTCATGGGGAAACTTACTGGTGCAGTCAGTTCAACGATGCTGAGATGTCCGCCGCTTTTCAATACGCGGAACATCTCTTTCAGTCCACGGTCAAGATTCTCAAAGTTTCGTATTCCGAACGCCGCCGTCACTGCGTCGAAAGTTTCGTCGGCAAAGGACAGATCCATGCAGTCTTCTCTGGTAAAAGAAATGATGTCGTTGAGATTCCTCGCTTTCACTTTCTCCCTCCCCACGTACATCATTCCTTCGCTTATATCGGCACCGACAAGTGATTGAGGCTTCAACATTTCGGCGGCAAGAATGGCAAAGTCGCCTGTTCCCGTAGCTATGTCGAGAATCGTTTGCGGACGATAAGGCGCAAGTTGTTCTATTGCCTTGCGCCTCCATCCTCTGTCGATATTCCATGAGAGACGGTGGTTCAGTGTGTCGTAGGTAGGAGCGATGTTGTTGAACATCTGCTCTACCTGCTGCCCCTTTTCTAAAGCCTCACTGTAAGGTTTTATCTCTTCCTGACCGTACATGGATTATAAATAGATAATTAGCGGTTCTTCAGCCAATTGCTGACGTTACGCTCTATACGTGCTGCAATGTCGTCTGTCTCGGTTGCACGGTCGAACTTTTCTCCCGTGATATGCTCATACAGTTCAATGTAGCGCTCGCTTACGCTCTCGGCATATTCATCGGTAATTTCGGGCATTACTTGTCCTGGTTCGTTCATGAAGTTATTCTCAATGAGCCACTGACGCACGAATTCCTTTGAGAGCTGGCGTTGAGGCTCGCCTTTTGCTAGTTTTTCCTCATAGCCATCGGCATAGAAGTAGCGCGAGGAGTCGGGTGTATGAATTTCATCGATGAGATATACCTTACCGTCGCGTTTGCCGAACTCATATTTGGTATCGACAAGAATAAGTCCTTGCTTTGCTGCTATCTTTTGTCCACGGGCGAAGATTTTACGTGTATAGTCTTCCATTACGGCATAGTCGTCAGCGGAAACTAGTCCCTGGGCAATGATTTCCTCTTTAGAGATGTTCATGTCATGTCCCTCGTCAGCCTTTGTCGTCGGTGTTATTATGGGCTCGGGGAAGCGTTCGTTCTCTTTCATGCCTTCAGGCAGTTTCACACCGCACAGTTCACGACATCCGTTTTTGTATTCGCGCCATGCCGAACCAGTCAAAATGCTTCTGATAATCATTTCTACGCGGAACCCCTCGCATTTCAGGCCAACCGTTACCATAGGGTCGGGTGTGGCGAGTTTCCAATTAGGGCAGATATCGGTTGTAGCATCAAGGAACTTTGCCGCTATCTGATTGAGCACCTGTCCTTTGAAAGGAATGCCTTTAGGCAGTACCACGTCGAATGCTGAGATACGGTCGGTAGCAACCATGACCATCAGGTCGTCGTTAATGTCATACACGTCGCGTACCTTTCCGTGATACACGCTTTTCTGTCCATCAAAGTGGAAGTCGGTCTTTGTTAATGCTTTCATCTATATTTACAATTTTGTATTTTACATTTGATTTGCTTTTCATTGTGGGTTGTCGAATCGCTCGTAGGCATTGACGATACGCGTCACAAGTTTATGTCGCACGATGTCCTTTTCGTTGAGATTGACCACACCGATTCCCTCGATACCATTCAGTATGCGCAAAGCCTCTTTCAGTCCGCTCTTCTGTTCTCGCGGCAGGTCGATCTGCGTCATGTCGCCGGTGATAATCATTTTTGTGTTCCATCCCATTCGCGTTAGGAACATGCGGATTTGTGCCGGCGTAGTGTTCTGAGCCTCATCGAGTATAACGACAGCGTCACTCAAGGTACGTCCTCTCATAAAAGCGAGTGGTGCAATCTGTATTATGTGTTTCTCCATCATGTCCTGTAGTTTTGCTTGTGGGAGCATGTCTTCAAGAGCGTCATAGAGCGGTTGCAGGTACGGGTCAATTTTGTCTTTCATGTCGCCGGGCAGAAAACCCAGTTTTTCGCCTGCTTCAACAGCTGGGCGTGACAGAATTATTTTCTTAGCCGTCTTTTCCTTCAGTGCTTTTACAGCGAGTGCGATGCTGAGATATGTTTTTCCTGTCCCTGCCGGTCCCACGGCAAAAACCATGTCATTCTGATTATATGCGTCGATGAGCGCCTGTTGGTTCTGACTGCGAGCCTTAATAGGTCGTCCGCTCATGCTATACACGAGCACGCCTTCAGGCACGTCGTCCTTGGTTCGGTTTCCCTTTACAATATCAATGAGATCCTCGTCGGTCAGAGTGTTGAATTTTAGAATGTGTCGGCGTAGCTTTTCTGTAGCTGTCTCAAAGGCATCCATATGTTCCTCGTCACCCAGAATTCTCAGAACGTTGTCTCGTGCCACTATGCGCAACTTAGGAAACAACGCCTTCATAATATGCAGGTGGGCGTTGGCAGTCCCATAGAAAACCACGGGGTCAATATCCTCTAAAACGATATGTTTCTCTGTCAATTTGATATATCTGTTTAAAATTGAGGGCAAAGTTACGAAAAAACGAACGAAAAACAAAATAAAATACAAGTTTCTTTTCAACATCAAATACATTGTTCTGTTTTTCGTACAATTTTTATTTGCAGATATGAAATAAAAGCAGAACCTTTGCGTTACATTTTAAATAATATGAACGAAGAAACAGAAAACAGTTACGACCATGTGTTGAAATACACCGGCATATTCGGTGGTGTGCAGGGACTAAATATACTCATAAGTATTATACGCAACAAGGTTACAGCCTTGCTGTTAGGGCCTTCCGGCATGGGACTGATAGCACTCTTTCAGACTACAGTGAACTTCATTTCGCAGGCCACCAATTTGGGTATCTCGTTTAGTGCTGTGCGTAATGTATCAGAACTGTTTGAAACAGCCGATGAATCACGCATCGCTCATTTCATCCGGGTGATACGCGCCTGGTCTCTGCTGACGGGCTTGCTTGGAATGTTGATATGCATACTTATAGGTTCAACACTGAGCAATCTGGCTTTTTCGTGGGGCGATCATACACTACATTTTATGCTTTTATCCCCACTCGTGGCCATGCTGGCGGTAACGGGGGGGGAAACGGCCATCCTGAAAGGAGCACGACAGCTCAAATCGTTGGCTGTTATCCAGATATATAGTGTGCTGATAGGACTCTTTATCATCATTCCTGTTTATTATTTTTTTGGTGAGAGTGGCATTGTGCCTGTGTTGGTTTTGCTTGGACTGGCTATCATGCTGCTGACAATACATTGTTCTTACCGGCTGTTTCCTTTGCAGCTTGCAGGCGACAGGGGCATTTTGGGTGACGGAATGGATATGGTACGCCTGGGTGTCGCTTTTACACTGGCTGCTATCTTAGGTAGTGGTGCCGACTTTGTGATACGCACCTATTTGAACAATGTATCAGGTTTGGAGGCAGTAGGTCTTTATAACACTGGATACATGATGATCATGACCTTTGCCGGCTTGGTGTTCTCAGCGATGGAGACAGACTACTTTCCCAGACTCTCGTCTGTTAATCATCTGCCCGATAAGTTTAATGAACTAATTAATCGCCAGATAGAGGTTTCTTTGCTGTTGATTTCCCCAATGGTGGTTTTTACTATTTTCGCTCTGCCCATTGCCATTCCCATTCTTTTTACCTATCAGTTTCTGCCAGTAGTAGACATGATGAGGCTGATGTCCTTGTCCTTAATCTTTCGGGCTGTCAATCTTCCTATGGAGTATCTGTCATTGGCCAAAGGCTCTTCAAAGTCCTATTTATTTTTAGAATGTGCTTATGATATTTTTATGGCCATATTGATTGTTGTAGGATACCATCTTTGTGGATTGACCGGCATGGGCTATGCGCTATTGGCTTCAGCCCTGTTGAACTCGTTGATGGTTATCAGTTTTATGAAGTTGAAATTCGGGGTCCAGCTTAGACGCGGTGTCTATGCTATCTTTATAGTGCAACTTCCTGTTTGTATTTTTGCTTGTACTGTTGCAATGACAATATATGGATGGTTGTATTGGATTTCCGGGCTTTTGTTGTTTGTCCTCAGCTTATGCGTGTCTTTCTATGTGTTAAAGCAGAAATCAAAATTGTGGAATAAATTGGTTAGTCGTATCACCAGCCGTTTTCATCATGGAAGTTGAAGTGTCAGTTCTTGTTGCTGTCTATAATGCCGAGCATTATATTGTCCAATGCCTGGATTCCTTGCTTAATCAGACTTTGAGGGATATTCAGGTTATTTGTGTAGATGATTGCTCCACAGACGGTTCTCTGAAAATACTGAATGATTATGCACTGCGTGACGCTCGTATTGAGGTATATCGTATGGCAGAGAACAGCGGACAGGCCAAGGTGCGCAACGAAGCCCTGCGTCATGCGCGTGGACAGTATGTGGCCTTTCTTGACAGCGATGACTGGATGGCATCTGATGCCTTAGAACAAATCGTTTCTGTATTTCGACGCTATCCTCAGACTGGTTGCGCTATTCTACGGGTGTTGATAGTCGACGATCAAGGTCGTCAGAGAGACTACGATAAACCTATCCCCTCTGTTATGACTGGCTTTGATGCCTTTGTGGCCAGTCTTGACTGGTCTGTACATGGCTGGTATGTCGCTCAGCGTGAGTTGTATCTTCAATGGCCTTATGACGATACGTGTCGGTCTTATAGCGATGATAATACGACACGTCAGCATTACTATCATTCTTCTGAGGTTCGCTATGTTCCTTCAGCCGTTTACTATTACCGTGACAATTCTCTGTCAGTGACCCACAAAGCTTCTGTACGTCGTTTCGACTATCTACGTGCTAACGAGAGTATGAAACGCCAGTTGCAGGAATTAGGTGTTGAGGTCGATGTGATGATGCTTTACGAACAACAACGATGGCTGGTGTTGACAGATTGCTATATGTTCTACCATGTGCATGGCTATCAGCTTTCGGCCGATGAACGGCGCTATGGACTTTCGGAACTTAAACGAGTTTGGAATTCCATCGATCGTTCCATGTTGAACAAAAGGACGACATCCAAATTTGGCCATCGTCCCTGTCGTTGGTGGTGGCTATTCCGTTTGCAAGAGTGGTTGTATTTCACACTGCGCGGACTCTTTGGCAAGAACCATTAATACCTTCGCTTAAACTCCATTGTCGTAGGTAATTTTTTCCATTTGTTGTTATCCGGAACTTTCAGGGCACTGCCGTTTTTCTGTTTCAATATATAAATACTGTCGTTCTTGCACGTCAATATTGCAGTACAGTCCTCACTTCCGAAATCGTTTATCATGGTTAGTTCAGCCGTGTGTTCATTTTTGAATTTCGCTCCTGTGATTGCCCATACAAAACTATTGTGTTTCTTACCAAGAAATCCTGGCAATTCACCGAACAGCTCATGTTGTGGTACTTCGATATTATTATCGTATAGGTTAATACGCATAAATAAATTATATTCTTTATTTTCAATATTGCAGTTAAAGACGTTCTTGTCTGTCTGCCCATATATTGTGCCAGCAATCAATGTTATTGCAGTAGTGATAATATATTTCTTCATCTTTTATTTTTTGCAAATTTAGTATTAAATTTCCATACTGCCAAGTAATTCGTTAGAATTAACATTCTGACATGCAAATATTCTTAATTTACCTTACTATAAATCAAAAAATGCGGATTAATTATAAAAATATGATATAAATCATTGGTAATTTAATTTTTTTTAGCTAACTTTGCAACCATATTTTTACAACAATGGCAGATAGAAGATTGTATCCCGACGTTATTTTTGAGTCCAGTTGGGAAGTATGTAATAAAGTTGGTGGCATATATACAGTGCTCTCAACGCGTGCTAAAACCCTTCAAGAAGCTTCTGCAGACAGTGTATTTTTTATAGGTCCTGACTTTTGGAAAGAAACAGAGAGTCCATATTTCATAGAGGACAAGACTTTGTATTCCGAATGGCGCATGAATGCTGCCGAAGACGACTTGTTTGTCCGCATAGGCAGATGGGCGATACCAGGTGAACCAATAGCCATACTGGTGGATTTTAAGCCATACTTCCGTCAAAAAGACCAGATTTACACTTGGCTTTGGGAAAACTACCGGGTAGATAGCCTGCACGCCTACGGCGATTATGACGAGGCTTCAATGTTCAGCTATGCAGCAGCCTTAGTGGTAGAGAGTTTCTATAAGTATAATCTCGACCATACAAAGAGAGTGGTATATCATGCAAATGAATGGATGACAGGTCTTGGAGCCTTATATATAAATAAGGTATTGCCCGAGATAGGAACCATATTTACCACTCATGCCACGAGTATTGGTCGCAGTATTGCGGGCAATATGAAACCCCTCTACGACTATCTTTTTGCTTATAACGGCGATCAGATGGCTGAAGAGCTGAATATGCAGAGCAAGCATTCGATAGAGAAGCAGACCGCTCTTTATGTTGACTGTTTTACAACAGTGAGTGATATAACAGCCAACGAGTGCAAGGAACTGTTAGACAAGCCAGTTGATGTAGTGTTGCCTAATGGATTTGAAGACAATTTCGTTCCAAAAGGTGCCGTGTTTACGAGCAAACGCAAGAAAGCTCGCAAGCGTCTTTTAGATATTGCCAATGCTCTTCTTGGTGCTCAGTTAGGCGACGACACACTGATTGTTGCTACAAGCGGTCGCTATGAGTTCCGCAATAAGGGTATCGATGTGTTCATCGAAGCGATGAACCGTCTTCGCCTCGATGAGCGTCTCGACAGAAATGTCTTAGCATTTATTGAAGTGCCGGGTTGGGTAGGTGAGCCTCGCAAGGACCTTCAGGATCGTATGAAGAGCGGTCAGTCCTATGATACACCTCTTGATGTGCCTCAGGTTACCCATTGGCTTCACGAGATGAACAACGACCGTGTTCTCGGCATGATGAACAGCTTGGGTATGCACAATGTCGGCAGCGATAAGGTGAAAGTAATTTTCATTCCATGTTATCTTGACGGCAACGACGGAATTGTGAATTTGTCTTACTATGACACCGTTCTTGGCAACGACCTCTCGATTTATCCCTCTTATTATGAGCCTTGGGGATACACGCCTTTAGAGTCGGTAGCTTTCAAGGTGCCTTGCATCACCACCGACCTTGCCGGTTTCGGTCTGTGGGCAAATAGTGTAAAGGGTTGCTACAGTGAAATTTCCGATGGTGTAAAGGTTATCCATCGCACCGACTACAATTATTCTGAAGTGGCAGATGTCATCAAAGACACAGTGCTCTCATATAGCAGGTTTGACAAGAAGGATGTTGACAAGTCACGCAAGTCAGCCGAGTCGCTGTCAAAGAAAGCTCTTTGGAGCCATTTCATTGAGTATTATAAGACGGCCTACGATATTGCCTTGAGAAAGGCAGAAGAAAGAAAACTAACTATTCAAAGTAATAACAAATAATTTATGAAAATCAAAGCAGACTATGTCAACACCCCTCTGTGGCGTGATTTGACGGTGAAATCAAGTCTTCCAGAACAATTGAAATGTCTGGATGAAATTGCTCACAACATGTGGTGGGTATGGAATTATGAGGCACGCGATTTGTTCCGCGACCTTGACCCGGTGCTTTATCATGAAGTAAAGCATAACCCCGTTATGTTTCTTGAGCGTCTCAGCTATGCCCGCAAGGCAACCATAGTTAATGATAAGGCTCTTATGAAACGCATCAAGAGCGTATATGAGTTGTTCCGCAAATATATGGACGTCAAGCCCGACAGCAAGCGTCCATCAGTTGCGTATTTCTCTATGGAGTATGGTATTCATTCTGCATTGAAGATATACTCAGGTGGTCTCGGTATGCTTGCCGGCGACTATCTTAAGGAGGCATCCGATTCCAATGTAGATATGTGTGCCATTGGTTTTCTCTATCGTTTCGGATATTTCACACAGTCGCTGTCTATCGACGGTCAGCAGATTGCCAACTACGAGGCCCAGAACTTCGGTTCGCTGCCTATCGAGCGCGTATTTGACAAGGATGGCAATCCGTTAGTTGTGGATGTGCCATATAACAATTACCAGGTTCATGCCTACATTTGGCAAGTTAATGTAGGTCGTATCAAGCTTTATCTGCTTGATACCGATAACGAGATGAACTCCGACTACGATCGTCCCATCACTCACTCGCTCTATGGTGGCGACTGGGAGAATCGTCTGAAGCAAGAGATTCTGCTCGGTATTGGCGGTGTGCTTACTCTGAAGAAACTGGGAATCAAGAAAGAAATTTATCATTGTAATGAGGGCCACGCTGCACTTTGCAACCTTCAGCGTCTGTGTGACTACATCGATGGTGGCCTGACATTCAATCAGGCTCTTGAGCTTGTTCGTGCCAGTGGTCTTTATACTGTTCACACTCCGGTACCTGCCGGTCATGACTATTTCGACGAGGGACTGTTTGGCAAGTACATGGGTGCATACCCTGCAAAGCTCGGTATCTCGTGGGATGAGTTCATCGGCATGGGACGTACCAATCCCGATGACCACGGTGAGAAATTCTGTATGTCAACCTTTGCATGCAACACTTGTCAGGAAGTCAATGGCGTTTCGATGCTCCATGGCAAGGTGTCGCAGAAGATGTTCTCCGGTATCTGGAATGGCTATTTCCCCCAGGAGAACCACGTAGGCTATGTCACCAATGGAGTTCACTTCCCCACATGGTGTGCAACCGAATGGCGCAAGGTTTATAGCAAGTATTTCGGCGACTTCATGGGCGACCAGTCGAACCAGAAGCACTGGGAGGGTATATATAATTGTCCTGATGAGGAGATATGGGAGACGCGCTTGGCTCTGAAGCAGAAACTCGTTGATTATATCCGTGAGCAGTTCCGCGACACGTGGCTGCGCAACCAAGGCGATCCCTCTCGCGTACTGTCGCTTCTTGAAAAGATTACGCCTAATGCTCTTATCATTGGCTTCTGCCGCCGTTTTGCTACATACAAGCGTGCCCACCTGCTGTTCACCGACCTGGATCGTCTCGCCAAGATTGTGAACGATCCTGAGCGTCCTGTCCAGTTCCTCTTCGCAGGTAAAGCTCACCCCGCCGATGGTGCCGGTCAAGGCCTGATTAAGAAGATATTTGAGATTAGCCAGCGTCCTGAGTTCCTTGGTAAGATTATCTTCCTTGAGGACTACGACTTCCTGCTTGCCCGTCGCCTTGTTAGTGGTGTCGATATTTGGATGAATACACCGACTCGTCCTCTTGAGGCTTCCGGTACATCAGGCGAGAAAGCCGAGATGAACGGTGTTGTCAACCTGTCAGTAAAAGACGGATGGTGGCTTGAAGGCTATCGTGAGGGAGCCGGATGGGCACTCACCGAGAAGCGCACCTACCAGAATCAAGGCTATCAGGATCAGCTCGATGCAGCAACTATCTACAGTATGCTTGAGAATGAAATTATACCTCTCTATTATAATAAGAATAAGAAAGGAATCAGCGAGGGCTGGATTAAGGTTATCAAGAATTCTATAGCTCAGATAGCACCTCACTATACGATGAAGCGCCAGCTCGACGATTATTACGACAAGTTCTACATCAAGGAGGCCAAACGCTTCAAGGAACTTTCCAAGAACGACAATGCCCTTGCCAAGGAGATTGCCCTTTGGAAGGAGTCGGTAGCCGAGCGTTGGGATGCAATAAGCGTTGTCAGTGCCGAGACCTCTCATTCCATTCATAATCTCAATGAAGGCGAGAAGTATGTTCTACGCTACGTTATCGACGAGCAGGGTCTCGACGATGCTATCGGTCTGGAGAAAGTTAATGTTGCTACTGATGTTAACGGACAGGAGTATATTTACTCTATCGAGCCGTTGGCGATGGTGAAGAGAGACGGCAATCGCTACACCTTCGAGGCAGAGCTTGCTCCAAAGCAGCCGGGCATCTACAAGAGTGCAGTGCGTATGTATCCGAAGAACGACAAGCTGCCTCACCGTCAGGACTTCTGCTATGTGAAGTGGCTTGAGTTACCTATGCTTTAAAAATCGGAATTGCTTATATAAAAAAGGAGGGTGTTACCCTCCTTTTTTATGTGGCTGATGTCATGATTATATTCACCAGGGCTGTAAGGTCTGTACCGTTTATGTCGCCATCGCCATTTACGTCTGCAGCGTTGTTTTTCTCCTTCTGTCCGAGAATAAT
>ODAI010277345.1_pt1 | contig 13284 bp, 7 predicted proteins | sample 1539321 | NCBI WGS metagenome assembly ODAI01 (sample SAMN02144231, study PRJEB22623) | gut metagenome | biome: sheep rumen | host: Ovis aries | place: New Zealand | reverse complement strand
GGCGCTCTTATAGGTGTAGGACTGCTGACCGTCTGCGCTGCGGCGATCATGCTCACCGGCAGTATCAGATTTGAAGGACTATCAAAAGGAACAAGCACTGCAACACTTGCGCTTATGTTAGGCGGATTTATCATTCAGGGAGCCGCCGAGGAATTCCTTTGCAGAGGGCTCGTTCTCTGCTCGCTCAAGGACAGAGTTCCTCTTCCTGCTGCAATAGCAGCAAGCACTCTCGCATTCGTTTATCCGCACTGGAGCACGCTTCGCGACTCTGAGCCGAAGTACATCTTCTCAGGCGTGCTCTGTCTTGCCGTTATTTCGTGCGTATTCTCGTTCCTTACGCTCCGTACCGGAAGCATATGGGCAGCCTGCGGACTTCACTCGATATGGAATTTCTGCCTCTGCTGCGTCCTTGGACTCAATCTCAGCGGCAGCGAGGGAGCTTCAGCAGCGTTCATTGATATGAGAAGCGTCGGCGAAAATCTTCTAAACGGCGGTGCATACGGCATCGAAGCAAGCATAATTTCAGATTTTATCATAGCTGTACTTGCAGCTGTGACCGGATATATGGCACTTTGCAAAAACAAAGAGGAGGTATGATTATGGAATTTAACAATAAACTTTATGAGCTTCGCAAGCAGAAAGGCTTATCTCAGGAGGAACTTGCAAACCGCCTGAACGTTTCAAGGCAGACCGTTTCAAAGTGGGAGGTGGGCGACTCCACGCCGGATATGGAGAAGCTGATCGCTATGAGCGACCTTTTCGGAATATCACTTGACGAGCTGATACTGAACAAAGCTCCCGAACCTGCACCCTCAGCCCAAGCCCCTGCCAAAGCTGATCTCTATACCGATATAAAGGAGCACGTCCTGACTGACGAAAACAAGAAAAAAGTCAAAAAAGGCACAAAGATAGCGCTTATCATCTTAGGAGTGATCCTTGCAGTTGACGCAGTGTCATTCGCTGTATATGTAGCTCTGAACGGTTTCCCAAAATAAACGCGCAAGCCGCTTTCCTTACCGGAAAGCGGCTCTTGTTACTTTTTGAGGTCTATGAGGACGGCGTAATAGTAATTGCTGTGACCGGGACCGGTGCCGTTAGTTGCTTTTGAGATAGCGAAAACGGGGTAAGTGTTGCTTCTGAGAGCGCTTCCGAATTCGGGGGCAGCCCACAGAGAACTGAAAGTCTCCGATGTATCGAGCTCGAACTTGCTCATAAGAGCGAGCGGACTGTAAGTCCAGCTTTTGTATTTAGCGGACTTATTCAGGAAAATGCCGTCGAGGAAGCTCTTCACCGTTGTTTCATTAGGTCTGAGCTCATCGCTCCAGAGCTGGAGCATATCCTTTGCACGGATATTTGTGACATTTTCGAGAACGTCCTGACTTGTGGCTATCTTGCTGAGGTGTACAGACGTTCTCTTATCGTTTATAGCCTTCAGAACGGCGATATTGAACTTCCATTCTTCTGTATTGTCCTTGGTTCCGAGCTTGTTTCCGACCTTGATGCCGGCTTTTGCACACTGTCCCTTGAACTCTGCACTGAACAGAAAGCCGTTTGTGACGAATTCACGGGTATTGGTGTAGTTGAGCTTTGAAGTCCAGGTGTTCAGACCGGTCTTGTCGGGACCTCTGCCGAGGATAGTGCGGTAGAGCATATCAACGAACTCGGCATTTGAGACGTGCTTGCCCTTGTACTCCTTGCTGAATATGAAGCCCTGAACGATACCGGAACCGGTCTTTCCGCCTTTTATGCTCTTGCACCAGTTTTCGATACCGGTCGCATCGGGAGTTCTGCCGAGGCAGTTCTTGTAGAGGCGGTAAACGAAATACGTTCTCTCGTAGTTTTCGTCACGGGCATACATAAGATTGATATTTCCGGGCTTGATGCCGTAGGCTTTGCAGAGCGACTTGAACTCGTTGCTTCCGAGAATTCCCTTGCATACCGCCTGAATACTCATACCTATCTCGAAGCGGTTGCCCCAGAGCTTTGTGCCGGCAGCGTCGGGAGCGCGGTCGAGCATAGCCTTGTAGCAGTCCCTGAGCATATCGGAATTGCTCTTTTTCTTGCCCTTATACTCATCTGAGAAGAAGAAGCCGGTAATAATATCAGAAGCAGAAGCTGTCTTGTTATTTAGTCTGGTCGTCCACGTTTTGAGTCCCTTCTCATCGGGATCACGGTCGAGAACTATATTGTACATTCTCGTAACGAAGCCCGTTGTATTCTTGGGGTACTTTACATTGTCGTACTTGCCTGCGCCTACGTTTACAGCGGAAGATATACCGCTGACAGCCGGCTCATAGCTCGCAGCCGTGCAGTTGAACGCTGACAGCCAGCCCGCAGCGATCACCGCAGACGACAATATGCTCAATACTCTTGCTTTCTTCATTGACAGTCCTCCAGTCCGGGAACAAAGAACGCCTTTCCGGCTAATATCCCATACTTCCTGTAAAATCACTCTCTTAATATACCACTTTTTCAGCTCTATGTCAACTTTCCGGAGCAAAAGCCATTATTTTCTGCTTTGTAATATGTGTATACTATCTCACTTTTTCTTTGTCAGATTTAACAAATAGGCTTGCATTTCGTTGACTTTGTACAAATTAAATGTTATAATGGTTATGAATATATATTAATGGAGGGAATTCCCAATGAAAAAGTTATTATCATTTATCACAGCATTAGGCATAGTATGCGCAGCCGCTCCGTATACAGTGATCACAAGCACTCCTGACAGCTTTGAAGCTGCTGCGGCTGATCCTGTTGAGGGAGAGGACGTCCTCATAGCGGTCGTTGATGCTGAAACTATGGATTATATCCCCGGTGTTACCGTTGAGATATACCTCGATAACTACAAGACCGATACCGTAGTTACAGAGGCTTCACCTGTTATATACCACCACGGCGGTCACAGCGGCACTATCTCAATAGTATCAATGCCTGCCGGCTACACCTATGCCGAGGGCTTTACAAAGGAACGTGCATTTATGGAGGACTCCGAGTCGGCTGTGCTCTGGCTGGAAATTGACGGCAGCTATGTTCCGGAGACAACAGAGTCAGTGGTCACTACCGGTGCTCCGGAAACTACTACTACCTCTTCTGCAACAACTTCGATCATAACAACATCAGCCACAGCTTCTTCGACCTCCAGCACCACTGTGACAACTCCGGTGGAGCTGCCCGAGGAAGTTACAAAGGGCGATATTACTTATGCCCTGTCTGAAAAATATGCTTCTGTTCTGAAATGCAGCGATACCGCTTCCGGACACATCTCTATCCTCACATCGGTCAACTACAAGCCGGTCGAATACATTATGAGCAATGCCTTCAAGAGGTCAGAGATAAGCTCTGTAACTATCCCGAATACGGTAAAGGGCATATTCACTTATGCCTTCAACGGCTGCAGCAGGCTGACTACCGTGACTGTCCCTGCCTCTGTAAAGTCAATAGAAAAAGGCGCATTTCAGGACTGTTTCGGTCTCAAGAGCATATTTATCCTCAATCCCGACTGCGAGATAGAAGACAGCCCCTACACTATCAGCAATGACAGGGTAGACGGCACCGGCGACAAGCCCGATGCCCGCTATACCGGCATAATCTACGGTTACAAGGACTCCACAGCTCAGGCTTATGCCGAAAAGAACGGCTGCAAATTCGTTGCTTTAGACGGTGAGGACAGTGCAAAGGCTGACGTATTCGTTTCTATCGCCGACGACAAAAAGACTCTCCAGACAGCTTACGAGAAGGTCACCGCTTACGATATAAACGCTGACGGCATCGTATCAGTTGATGAAGCTCTTTACTCTGCTCACGATAAGTTCTACGAGGGCGGTGCATCAGCAGGTTACAGGTCTGTTATCAGCACCTTCGGCATCACCCTCCAGAAACTCTGGGGCATCGAGAACGGCGGCGCTTTCGGATATACCGTAAACAGCAAATTCTCCAATTCTCTCGATGACGAGGTCCAAAGCGGCGACAGCGTTTACGCCTTTGTATACAGCGACCTGTCCACTTTCAGCGACTCATATACAAAATTCGGCAGCTATACAGTCAGCTCAGATGCCGGCGAGCCTATCGCTCTCACTCTCAGCAGAAGCGTTTACGACAGCGACTACAAGCAGCAGTTCAAGCCTCTCGACGAAGCTGTTATAACAGTTGACGGCAAGCCCACAGAGTATACCACCGACGAAAAAGGACAGGTCAGCATCCTTATCAATGAAGCCGGCAAGCACGTTATCAGCGCGGTTTCCGAGAAATACAACATTGTTCCTCCTGTCTGCATCGCCGAGATCAAGGGTACGGCTACCGAAAGACCTGAGCCCACTCTCAAGGGTGACGCAAATCTCGACGATCAGGTCAACATCGCGGACGCAGTTCTCGTTATGCAGGTATCTACCAACCCCGACAAATATGCAAGAGGCAAGACCGATCTCAGCATAACGCTTCAGGGCGAGGTAAATGCAGATGTTGACGGCAGCGCTGGTCTGAGCAACAGTGACGCTCTCCTTATACAGAAGTTCAAGCTCGGACTGATCGAAAAATTCTGATATTCCCTCATTATAATAAGGGGATGAGTTAAATTGAAAAAAAACGGCACTAAAAAGAATATTGTCCGTTTTGCAGCAATAATACTCTTCTGTATTTCCCTCAATTGCTGCGGCAGACAATTTGCAAGCCATTTCTATCTGCCGGGCTGGTTCGACTCATACGGCACATTCATTGCCGCATATGCCCTCGGACCTGTTCCCGGAGCAGTAACCGGTATGATAAGCAACCTCATATTCGGCTGCCGTGACCTTAAATCGGCAGCCTACCTGATAGTCAGCCTGTACATCGGACTCGAGGTCGGCAGACTTTCACGGAAAGGCTACTTTGAGACGCTCTTCAACACTATGACGGTCGCCGGAGCTATCGCTTCGGGCTGCGTTGTACTTTCCTCCATTCTCAACGCTTTCCTGTACAACGGCACGACCAACAATGTCTGGGGCGACGGTGTTATGGACTACCTCCGCGAAAACGGAGTTCCGAGAGCCATTGCCGGCATTATAGGCGAATTCTACATAGAATTTCCGGACAAGCTGCTCACATCGCTCACGATATTCATACTTATCAGGATCTCGCACTCCTCCGGCGGCGATGCAAAAAAGAAGCTCGCAAAAGATACTGCGGCTGTCTCAGCGTTCCTGATGTTCTTTGCGCAGCTCGCTCCGGTGAGCTTCCGCGCGGACGCTGCCGGCAAGGACGAAAGCAGCACTTCTTCGCACATATCCTATATCCAGACGATCTACGACGGCAGCAACGGTCTGCTCTGCGGTCACGCAAACGCCGTTGCGCAGACGAAAAACGGCATCATCTGGATCGGTACCTATGCTGGTCTCTACCGCTACAACGGCAGCGAATTCGTCCATATGTCCTCTCTTGACGGCGTAAAGAACGTAAACTGCCTCTTTGTTGACGATCTTGACAGATTATGGATAGGCACCAACGACAACGGCGTAGCAGTTATGGACGACGAGGCAATCATAAACAGCATCACCTCAGAGAACGGGCTCCCGTCAGATACGATAAAAGCCATAACGCAGAGCTCTGACGGCCTTTACTATATCGGTACGGCAAGCGGTATTGTTTCACTGAAAGGCGGCAGGGATACGACTGTCGATCAGAGTATAAGTGAGATAGACTACACAAGCAAGCTCACCGCGGACAAGCTCGGAAACGTTGCCGCGATAGATTCGGCAGGCACACTTTTTATCCTCAAGGACGGCAAAGTCGTTGCGACGCTTGATAAGAGCTTCAACCGCTCGAAGATGTCCTGCTGCAACTTCGCCGATGACAACACGCTCTTTGTAGGAACTGCCGACGGACTCGTCAGCGAATACTCCCTCGACGGCGATAAGCTTGAGAATATCCGCAATACCCATTGCAGCGAAGCCTCAAAGATAAACAACATCTATCCCGATGAAGAGAGCGGCACTGTATGGCTCTGCGCCGACTACGGCGTAGGATACATCTCCCCCTCGCACGAATTCACTATGCAGGAGACCGGCAAATTCGACCATTCGATAGAAAATATGCTGACCGACTATCAGGGCAACCTCTGGTTCGCGTCATCGAGACTCGGTCTGCTGAAGCTCTCGCACTCGTCAGTTTCCGACATCTATTACGATGCCGCTATCAGTCCTGAGATAGTTAATACTACCGCTTTGTTCAACGGTCTGCTCTATGTGGGTACTGACGACGGTCTCACGATCATCGACACATCTGCTCACAAGCAGATAGAGAACAAGCTGACCGAGCACTTCAAGGGCGACCGTATCAGATGCCTTATGACAGACAGGGAAGGTCTGATGTGGATATGCAGCTACGGCTCGGGACTTGTTTCCGTTGACAAAAACGGCGAGCTGAATTCCTACTCGAACAGCTTCGGTCAGATAGGCAACCGCGTAAGAGTATGCCTTGAGATGTCCGACGGCACGATAGTTTCGACCTGTACCAACGGAATAATCTTCATCAAGAACGACAGACCTTCAGCGAGTATTGATTACAGCGATGAATTCGGTCACGCTCAGATACTCTGTATGCTCGAGGACGATGACGGTACGCTTTACGCCGGTTCAGACGGAAACGGCATAGCTGTTATAAAGGACGGCAAGGTCACCGGCAGACTTACACGCAATGACGGCCTTGCCTCGGATACGGTGCTGAGAATGGTCAAGGATCCCGAGGACGGAGGAATATTCATCGTAACTTCCAACAGCATATGCTATATGAAGGACGGCAGTATCAGGACTCTTGACAATTTCCCGTATACCAACAATTACGATGTGATACTTGATGACGACGGAGAGGTGTTCATTACCGGAAGCGCCGGAGTCTACGTTGTTGACAAGAAGGAACTCCTCAACGGCGCGGATCTCCAGTATCGTCTCCTTAATAAGGGCATCGGTCTCGACTGTACTCTCACGGCAAATGCGTGGAATGCAGTCTCAGACACCAAGGATCTGTATCTCTCGGCTGCAAAGGGAGTTTTCAGCTTCAACCTCGACAACTATCTGCTTGCTCAGGACAACTTCAACGTTATCCTCAACACCGTAAAGATCGACGACGAATATCAGCAGCTCAAGCAGAATTCCGAGCTGGTAGTTGACCGCGGAGCTACTAAGATCGACTTTATCCCCGAGATAATCAACTACACCCACTATGATCCGAAGATCGCCTATTGTCTTGACGGCTTCGATGACAGCTGGACTTTGACAAATCTCAAGGATCTCCGCTACATAACCTACACCAACCTCAAGCCGGGCAATTATGTCCTCAGGATAGAGGTCCGTGATGACAACGACCAGAAGATAAAGAGCTTCTCCTACGCATTTGAAAAGGAAATGGCTATATATGACCATTTCTGGTTCAGGTACTATATGATAGGCGTAGCGGCGATATTCATAGGCTGGCTGACGTGGTACATCACAAGGACGCAGATACAGCGTACCCTTCAGCTCCAGCAGACCAAGCTCGCACTCGCGCTCCAGCAGGTACAGATGGGCAACGAGACCATTCTCGCTATTGCCAAGACCGTCGATGCCAAGGATCTCCGCACGAGCAAGCACTCACAGAGAGTTTCGGAGTATTCGGCGCTCATCGCCAAGGAGTACGGATTTACCGAGGACGAGCAGGAGAATATCCGGAAAGCAGCTCTGCTCCACGACATCGGCAAGATAGGCATACCCGACTCGGTGCTCAACAAGCCCGGAAGGCTTACCGATGAGGAATACGCCATTATGAAAACTCACGTTACCCGCGGCGCGGAGATACTCAAGGACTTCACTCTCATCGACCACGTTGTAGAGGGGGCAAGATACCACCACGAGCGCTATGACGGCAACGGCTACCCGGACAAGCTAAAGGGCGAGGAGATACCGCTCTACGGCAGGATAATCTCTATCGCTGACGCTTTCGACGCTATGACCGCAAACCGTGTTTACCGCAAGCGGCAGGACTTCGACTACGTTATGAGCGAGCTCCACAAGGGCAGAGGAACGCAGTTTGATCCGGATCTTCTCGATATTTTCCTGAAAATAATCGATGACAAGAAGATAGACATCGACGCGCTTTACAGTCCCGACGCTCAGCCGGGCGAGGACTGCTCCGGCGCACCCGATAAATAAACCGCAAAGGACTCCCACGGGAGTCCTTTTTGTGCGCAGATATTTAATTAATAAAATAAATATTCATTTTTGCTTGCAAAATATATTATAATGTGGTACAATGTTAAAGTATATTAAAATAGGGGAGTATGGCGTTTCAGACCTTTCCCCGGTAAAAGCAAGGAGGAAATAAATTGGCTAAGTCAAACTCTTCAGCTGCCGCAAAAAAGCGCACCGGCACGGCGAACGGCAGAACGAAGTATAACAGCTCAAAGCCACGCAGCTCAGCTCATATCAGACCGGGCGGAAAAGCTGCGGAGAACATATCAGCCTTCAGAAGTCAGAAATTCAGCCTGCTATTCTGTTTTGCAGCCTTTCTGATACCGTTTCTGCTCACGCTGATAGCTTACGCAGGATTTGACGTTTACCCGTTCGGCAAGCGCTCGGTCCTCACACTCGACCTCAACGGTCAGTACATCTACTACTTCGAGGGCATACGCAACGCCTTCCGCGGTGACGGCAGCATCTTCTACAACTGGAGCCGTAACCTTTCCGGCGGATTTATGGGTGTCGTCGGCTACTATCTTGCGAGTCCGTTCACACTGATACCCATTCTTATGCCGCGAGAGTATATCCTTGAGGCGATAATGCTTATGCAGATGTGCAAGGTCGGAGCCTGCGGCTTCACTTTCTGCATCTACGCGCAGAAGTCCAAGAAGCTCCCCGGCGGACCTGCACTCATATTCTCGATAATGTACGCGATGATGGCATTCGTAGTTATACAGCTCATAGATCCTATGTGGATCGACGGACCTATCCTGCTGCCGCTCGTCATACTCGGCATCGAGCACCTCATTGATGACGGCAGAAAGCTCGGCTATATCCTGCCGACAGCTCTTCTCTTCATCGCAAACTTCTACATCGGCTTTATGATAGCAATATTCATCGCTATCTATTTCACTTACTACATCTTCTTCGGTACGGAGAGAAAGTTCAAGGGCATCAAGGATTACGGAAAAACGATCGGCGTAATGGCTGGCTCGACGGTGGTAGTCCTGATGCTGAGCGCGATAATGATACTGCCGGTATACAACGCGCTGAAGCTCGGTAAATTCGACTTTACAGATCCTGTCTACAACTGGCACCAGCATCTCTTCAAGCTCCCCGAGCTCATACCCACGCTCCTCCCGAACCAGTATTACTCCGTAAACGTTGATACAGGCACGAAGCTCTACGGACGTCCGGAGATATACTGCGGAGTGCTCACAGTAGTGCTCGCGCCGCTCTACTTCTTCAATAAGAACATCAAGTGGAACAAGAAGCTCGGCTACGGACTGCTCGTATTCGCTATGATAATGAGTATGTACGTCAAGCCCCTCAATATGTACTGGCACGGCGGTCAGGATCCTAACTGGCTCCCTTACAGATACTCGTTCCTGCTCTCATTCATACTCGTATCAATGGCGGCAGAGGTGTTTGCAAACCTCGACGGTCTCAGACTCAACCGCGACAGTGTGCTCCACGACTTTGGCAAACACGCTAATGAAGTCGTATACGGCGGCGGAGTTTTCTCTGTAATAGCTATACTCATACTGAGCTTTATGGCTGTTTCCTCCAAGTATGACTACACCAGCGAAAAGCTCAAGGGCTACAAGTACCCTGCAAAGGGCTTGTACTACAAGGCAAAGATGAACTTCGGTTCTGACTACTGGACGGAGATATGGCTCGGAACGCTCGGCTTCGGACTTCTTCTCGCAGCTATCTATACTGTACTCGTATTCACTTACAGCTCGACAAAGAAGAAGAACCTCCGCTCTGTCCTCCTCGTTGTGACAGCCTGCCTCGTATCGTTTGAGGGCGGCTATAACTGCTACGACTCGTTCAGGAAGATATACAAGGAAGTCGGCAACAGCTGCCACAAATCCTACGCTGAGATCACCAGCGCTCCGGACGACATCGTTGCGAAGCTCGAAGATTACGACGGAGGCTTCTACCGTGCAGAAAAGACCTTCAACCGTATGGTAAACGACGATATGGCTTATGGTCTGAGAGGTATAACCCACTCCAGCTCGGTAATGAACACAAAGGCTCTTCAGGCTATCGAGCACCTCGGATACTTTACTCAGAGCTACGAGTCCAAGTATGAGGGCTGCAACCCCGTCGCAGACTCACTGCTGGGCATAAAGTACGTTATCAACTCACCTGAAAGACAGTCCAAGGAAAAGCGTATGCTCGATGCGACCTACAAAAAGGTCCTCGAGAATATCCCGTATGACCACTATGACGATCCCAAGCGTGAGGTCATAACAGACACGGTCGATATTTACGAAAACCCCAACGCGCTCGCTATCGGCTGGATGGCTGACAAGTCTATCCTCGATATGGAGCTTATGGACGAAAAGAACCCCTTCAACAACCTTAACAATATGCTTTCCCGTATGACGGGCAACACAGGCAAGGAATACTACACAGCTATCCCCTATGAGGTCCAGTACGACGAGAATCAGATCAAGTACCACGAGTATAAGCATACAAACGGCGTTATCCACGACTGCTGGGAGTCCTACCCGACTTCAACAGACGCAGTTGTAAATGTTCGTATGACAGTTCCCAAGGACGGCGATGTGTATATGCACCTCACCTCGTTCCTCAAGAAGACCTGTAACGTATGGGTGGGTATCAAGAACTCCGAGGGCAAGTACACTGGTACTTCCTCCGATAACTACGACAGCGCCGGAAAGTATTTCGAGACCAACTCGGCACCTATCGTTCGCCTCGGTCCGTTCACAAAGGGACAGGAGATCGAAGTCCGCTTCACTATCCCGCCTACGGACGGCAAGTACACCGGTTCTAACGAGTACCTTATGGTAAGAAAGGACGCAGGCTTCCAGTTCTGCAACCTCGACACAGATGAATTCGTCAAGGATATCAACACACTCAAGTCCGGTCAGTGGGAAATTGATATGGACAAGACCAATGACCGTCACCTCGAGGGTACTGTAAACGTTAAACCCGGACAGGTATTCGTAACTTCTATCCCCTACGAGCCCGGCTGGACAGTCGAGATCGACGGCAAGAAGGTCAAGAACCTTGTAAAGTACGAGGGCGAAGGCAAAAATCAGCACCTCGTCAACAAGGACGGTACAGAAGGTCAGATAGCTATCACAGATGCTTTCATCGGTATCAGAATGGACGACATCTCTGCCGGTGAGCACACTATCACTATGACCTATACTCCGCCCGGATTTAAGACCGGCGTAGTTACTCTGATACTCGGTGTCATCGCCTGCGTACTCATCTACATTTACGACAGACGCAATAACGAAGTCGTAAAGGCAAAGATAGCCGCTAAAAAGGCTAAGAAGTCCGATGAGACAAGCTCTGAAACAGTTGACGATACAGCTGAGATCGCTGAGGCAGAGGCTGAAGCTGAAAGTGAGCCCGAAGAGGACTCCAAGCCTAAGAGTGAAACTTCCAGCATAGTCGATGAGATACTCGGTGAAGCTGAGAAGAAACGAGCTGCTGAATTACCCAATAATACCAGAAGCAAGAAAAAGAAAAAGCAGTAACAGGTAAAATAAGACCCGGAAGCGTAATGCTTCCGGGTCTTGTTGCGTTATGTATGATTTGATTTCAGCGGGACGTCAAGGACGCCGTCCCCTACATTCTTTTACGTTACAATTCTAAATAAAAAGGGCGGAATATCCGCCCTTTTTATTATTCTTTGACGTAAGCCGCTGTTATCTCGGCGATATAGGCTCTGTGGTAGGGCTGAGGTCCGAAGAACTGCTCCGGTATACCGTCATCGGTAAGGAAGCCTTCCTCCTTCAGGTCGTAGCTGTATAGCTTGCGGCAGACAAACACCATATCTGCTTCCTCAAACGCCATACCGCTGCCTATCTCAACAGGAGTAAGTCCGGTCTCCTTGACCTTGTCGCAGTCTCTTCCGGAATGTGCTCCGCAGAAAGAGAGAGCCTTGCGGTACTCCTCCTTGAAGAAGGAAGCTGTGAAATACTCGTTCTCCTCGACAAAGCCGTATGTATAGCGGTTAGGACGGATATAGCAGGTAAGCACGTTCTTGTTCCAGAGAACGCCCATCTGTCCCCACGAAGCCGTCATAGTGTTGAATTTCTCCTTGCTGCCGGCAGTGAGCAGCATCCACTCCTTGCCTATCTTTGTGAACGGATCAAAGCTGAGCTGTGAAAGATCAATTTTTTTGAATGACATAATAAGTCCTCCTTTTCAATGGCTGTAATGTTATAGTGAACGCCAAAAGTTTTTGTCGTTGGCTATATTTTATGACCGGACTGCCGCTTATGTCCGTCCTCTGCCGTATTTCAGACCTTTCTGAGGGCAGCCTTGTAGCGCAGCCGGAGCTTATCAGTTATAAGTGCGATGAATTCAGAATTGGTGGGTTTACCCTTGCCGGTATCAACGGTATAGCCGAAGAAGGCGTTGAGGGTATCGACGTTTCCGCGGTCCCACGCTATCTCTATTGCGTGACGGATAGCTCTTTCCACTCTTGAAGAAGTAGTCTCACAGATACCTGCGACAGTGGGATAGAGCAGCTTTGTAACGCTGTCGAGGAGAGTCTTGTCCTCGATAGAATAGAGAATAGCCGTTCTGAGGTAGTGGTAGCCCTTGATATGCGCCGGGACTCCGAGCTGGTGTATAATATCCGTGACCACTATCTCCATATCGTCGCTGAGACTGTTTGCCCTGTCTCCGAGGGCTGAGCTGATAGCACTGCAAAGGTCGTCGATGCCGCAGGGCTTCAGCAGGAATTTTGCCGCGCCGTTGTCCATTACCTGTCTTTCGATGAATTCGTTGTCATACTGCGATGTCACGATGAATACCGGGAATTTCACCGCGAGCTCCCTGACTCTTTTCATAAGGGATACCACATCGCCGTTCTGTGCATTCAGGTCGAGCACCGCAACGTCCGGCGTATCGTTCCTGATAGCTTCGAGTATCACAGAGCAGTCTCTGCGCCGGGTATAGGCATACATTCCCTTTTCCCTGAGCTTGTTTGCGATGCTTACTGCTTCTGCTGAATCGTCTCCGATAAGTACCTTGACTTTGTTGTTCATTTGAATTTTGACCTCCCTGTGTTCTTCACCGCTGAGCGGTGTCCGTTAAATATGAT
>ODAI014323984.1_pt1 | contig 13285 bp, 8 predicted proteins | sample 1539321 | NCBI WGS metagenome assembly ODAI01 (sample SAMN02144231, study PRJEB22623) | gut metagenome | biome: sheep rumen | host: Ovis aries | place: New Zealand | reverse complement strand
CCAGACCCCTCCACCCCTCCGCCCTCCTGAAAGGCGAATAACTGAGTGAATAGTATCAGTTCACGATCATACAAAAGCAAAAGCACAGAGTAGTTGTACTGCTCTGTGCTTTTACGTAATATGAGCAGTGCTCAATTTAGTTCTGCATCAGCCTTTCGGGAAGGAGAAATGGTGGGGTCTGGGGAGGGACGGCAGGAAGCCGTAAAGAAGCTCAAAGAACGCCGTCTTGCGCTGTACTGCACAAGGCGGCGTTCTATTGTAGGGGGAAGGATTCTTATTCAATGATCGGTTCGTCGGGTTCTGCGGTAACTGTGGTCACTACGGTCACTGCCGGTGAAGCATGGATCTCATGCTCAGGGACAACGCCAAGCTCCGACATCTTTATCTCCATGCCGTTTACCGAGATAGTCTTCATATCCGTGAACGTCAGAGCATCTGAAAAGACAGTAACTTCAGTAATGCCATCTATATCATCGACTGACATATTGCTGTCGGAAACGATATAGGTGTTATTCTCAAAATCGGTCACGCTGACTGTCAGATTTCCGGCAATATCATAAGATACGGGACACGTGAAATGCAGTACCGCACAGTGATCGGAGACTGTCAGGTCTTCGTATCTGACTCCTTCAAGCCCGAACTGCCCCATATCCACGCCGACAGAATCTGAATAAGCGACAGGTTCTTCAAGATACGCCGAGGTTACTGCCAAGCTCGTGGTAAACATAGGATTGGGTCCGGCTACGCTTATCTCCGTGCTGTATGTGTAGTCGTACGGTATATCATCGCTGTACACAAAATGTGTAACATCATAGAAGCGAATGTTTACAAAGTCGTTCGGTGCGCTGTACCTGAATGTGCAGGTATAGTGTACGGTGTTACTGTCACGGGCAATATCAACAAAGGATTCCGCTCCGGGTATCGAACGATCAGGTGAAAGTATCTGATCCGCCAAGCAGATCAGCACTCTCGGCTCCGGCTCGTCCTCGGGTATTCCGTCCGGATAGATAACATCATAGCTCGCTGAGAAAGTTGTTCCGTCAAATTCAAAATGACCTATCCTGACATCATAATCCACAAATCTGAACAATGACGGGTCGCTCGGGCTCGGTAAAACACCGGTGTCCGATGCGTCATAGATACCGTCTTCCGAAGACTTATGATCTATCACAGTATGACCGTCAACGGTTATCTTTTTTATCTCTCTCGTGTCGATCTTATCAAGGAATGTCCCCGAAACATAGCCGAAGTTTAACCCGAAAGTCGATTCTATGCTTTTTTCATTGATGAAAGCCGTTGTTCCGTCGAAAAGCACAATTGCGACCTCAGGCACGTGTGAAGGAACTGTTCCGTCACCCTCGTCTGCTTCGCCCGACCCTTTTCCGGGGTATGAGACAAGAAAGCTCATCGGCGTAACATAGACGCTGGAACTCTTCGAGTATGAAACAGTGGATACCGCACCATTCAGAGCAAACATATAAGACATATCCGGACAGGAGACGGTGAACAGGTTTTTATCTTTATCCCGTTCGGAAGTATCATCTTCTGAGACTGTACTCAGTCTGAACTCGATCTGAGCTGAAGGCTCATACAGATAAAACTGTGCCGCACAGTGTGCGGTGCTGCCGTCGATCTTCTCGATATCGCTTTTTCCGCTCGACATAACAGGTGTACGCTGAGACAATATTATCTTTGTTTCCGGGTCGATGCGGTCAAAATCCCCGCCTTTTTTGGTTGTAACATCATAATGCATTATAAGCGTTATACCGTCAAAAGCATACTCCGTTATACGGCAGGTGCAGTTTTCAAACTCATATACCGCATCAGCCGGAATTACTCCGTATGAAAGATCGTTGAACGCCTTGTCCGATCCCTCCGGGTTTTGCATGAGAACAGATGTAACGTTCGGTTCACTCAGAACGCTGGTGGTTATCGACGCCATAGAGTCTTCGCCCAGATGTACCGTATCCGGTGCCGGTGTTGTCACAGGCGATGTAAGAGACGAATATCCGGCACCGTGCTCCGATTTTATCTCAACTCCTCCGAACCCGAATCTGCCGCCTGCGAAAAATCCCAGTCCCGCAGCGGCAGCCGTCAGCGCCGCCACACCTGCTATCACAGGTGCCTTGCTGCGCTTTTTCTCAACTTTTGGGACCGTTATCTCCACAAGTTTCCTCACATTTTCATTTTGTTTATTATCATTCTTTTCCATAGTATCAGCCCTTTCAATGATGCTCCTGACAAAGCTGTCGTCATCTGTCTGCGGAACTATTCTGTCAAAAGTATCTTTCATCATTTTATCGAAGTCGCTCACAAAGCTCACTCCCTTCATCGTCATCAGCCTTTTTTAACAGCTCTTTAAGGCGTTTTCTGCCTCTCCAGAGCTGTGAAGTCACCGCTGTTTCGGTATCTCCCATAAGCTCTGCGATCTCTTTTACGGAATATTCCTCGTAGTAATACAGATAAATGACGGTTCTTGTCTTCACCGTAAGTTTTGACATTGCCGCAAGCACCACGCTGTCATCATCTTCGGGCGCCGGAACTGTAATTTCATCATTCAGCGGCTCGGAGAATCTGTACCAATGCGATTTCAGCAGGTCCTTGCACCTGTTCGCAGCAACACGAAAAAGCCATGCTCTTACATCTTCATCGCCGGGGAAAGTCATATTTCCGGTGTAGAGCTTCAGAAATGTATCCTGCACAACATCTTCTGCGTCGGCATGATTTTTCGTGTAGCACAGCGCAAGTCTGTAGATGCCCGCGCGGTACTTCCCGACAAGCCGGGAAAACTCGATCTCTGTCATTCTGCGTATTACTCCTTGATAATTTGAAGGTTTCCCGAATGTGCTGCTTCGTGCAGCGGCGCGCGCTTTTGGAAACCTTCTCTGCTGTCTCCTGCAGTTTACCGAAAGGACCTTTCATATAATAAACGATCGAAATAATTAAAATGTCACTGCAATAATAAAATTTTACAGAAAAAATAAACCGCCTCAGGTAAACCCGAGACGGTATTCTTTGCGGGGCGTTCCACGCATGTCTCTGTCGAACGCTTTAGATTTTTGCAAGACTTGTGTGATACGGGCGAAAAATAACCCGCCTACGGATAACCATAGGCGGATTCGCCGTGGGGCGTTCCCCACTGGCGCGCCACGAGGGATTCGAACCCCCGACCCCTTGGTTCGTAGCCAAGTACTCTATCCAGCTGAGCTAGTGGCGCATCAAAAATTACTAATTTATTATACACTAAAGTTTCGGGTTTGTCAAGAGATATTTTTGAAAATTTTGTGTCAATTCGTCATTGTTATATTTGCTTGACTTTTGTAACTATAAATGTTATACTGTAAAGTGAAATATTATTTTTAGGCTATACCGCACAAAGAGCGTGCGGTGATTGCCTTTACCCTCAAACAGAAAGGAAAATAGCTATGTTTTGCGGAAAATGTGGGAATAAGCTTCCCGATAATGCAAAATTCTGCCCTAAATGCGGAAATATGATAAGCGCCCCTGAGCCGGTACAGGAAGTTGCCGACAGCGTGACAAATGCGGCAGAGACTGTCCGTGAAAACGCTGCCCCGGTTGTCGGAATGGCTGCGACTGCAGTTGAAGCGGCTGAACCGGTAATTGATGCCCCTGCTCCCTCCCCTGAGATCACCGAACAAGTGCAGAATACAGTTGAAGCAGTGGAAGAAACTGCACAGCAGACCGCCGAAACTGCGGTTGAGACTGCACAGCAGACTGCTGAAACTGCGGTTGAGACTGCACAGCAGACTGCCGATACTGCGGCTGAAACTGCACAGCAGACCGCTGAAACTGCGGCTGAAACTGCACAGCAGACTGCCAAAACTGCGGTTGAGACTGCACAGCAGACCGCCGATACTGCGGTTGAAACTGCACAGCAGACCGCCGAAACTGCGGTTGAAACTGCACAGCAGACCGCCGAAACTGCGGTTGAGACTGTACAGCAGACCGCCGATCAGCCCGACTTCAATAAACGTCCCGTTCAGAACCAGCCCACAGATATAAAATCGAATCCGGCATCTTACGAATACCCTACCGTTCAGCCCGAGGAGACTTCCGCGCAGGCTCATGTACCTGATACTGCCGAACCGGTCATTCCCGAACAGCCGACAGCTGTTCCCCCTGCAGAAGCTGCACCGACAGAATTTGCGCCTGTTTCCGAAAATACGGCAGAAACGTCTGTTCCCCCAAAAAAGAAAAAGAAGAAGACAGGACTTATCATAGGCGCTTCGGCGGCAGCCGTTGTAATAGGCGGCGCAGCTGTGGGATATTTCGGATTCCACGATGAGATAACGAAGCTTGTGATGGGTAAGACAGGCTACGCAAAAATGATAACCGGAAGTGCTGTTTCCGGAGCGCTGAACACTGCCGAAACTATAGGCTATGATTCAAAAGGTGCAGTGATCGGCTTTATATCAGGAAATTCCGGCAATTCAGAAGCATCAGGATTTGACAGTTTCGATTCATATACATCAGCTGCGGCGGCACCGCTCAAAATAATAAAGAGCGCATCGTCTTCCATACCTGAGGGAACTTCTCTTAATACCGTCATAGATATTGACATAAACGCAGGAACTGCTATTACTTCCATGCAGCAGGAAGGGATAAAGGAATTAACAGATCTTATCAGCGAATTTTCCTATGTCTTCTCCGCCGCAAACGGAGATACTGACAAAATGGGATTCGGAATATCCGACAGCAGCGGAAATATAGGCTCTGTTGAGCTGTACACCGCATCTGACGGACGGACTGTCATTGCTTTCCCAGGTGTGTCCGACAAGACACTGGAGATCAGTGCCGAGCAGTCACAGAGCATTTTCGGCTCTGACCAGAAAAAGGTAAAACCGCTCGAAAACAGCGAAATAAAGCGCCTTATGCTTGAGATCGCCGAGATATTCTATTCAGAGTATGACAACGCAGAAATAAATTTTGCGGGCACAGCGACCATGAGCGGCGCTCTTGCCGGAGCAGATACATCGGTGGATATCACGGTTTCCGGAAAAACCGTTGAGATAACATTGACTCCCGATCAGCTCCGCTCGATAATGGACAAGATCAGTGAGCATCTTGCAAACGACACATACCTTATCAATTATTTCAGCAGCAGTTTCGGAATTTCAGAGAGCGATTACAAAAAGCTGTTTGAAAACAAGATAAGCGGCGATCTTCCGACCGTTACGATCACACACATCGTCGATGTGCATAACAAGGTGCTTGCAAGCAGCGTGAAGGCATCAAGCTCCGGTTCTTCAAATGAAGTTTCCGCTGCGTTTATAGGAAATGACGATAAATCGTATATGTCAGCTGCGATCACAGGTTCCGGCGGAAATTCAGAGACCCTCGAATTTGCCGAAACAAAGAGCGGCAAAAAGAACGGAAAGGCTGTTATAAGAGCTGCAAGATCCGGCAGCAGCAGTTTTGAATTCAAGCTCGATCTCAGCTACTCTGACTTTGATATACAGGACTGGCTGGGATACAAGGTACCTGTCGGTTCATTTGAATTAAAGCTGTCCGACCCCGAAGCATTTGCGGATCTGCTGAAAAAGAATATCTCAGATTCCGACAGCAGCAATGCAAAGATGATCGACGAGCTGAAAAAGCTCAGCCTGACCTCGGTATTGACACTGGAAAACGGCACATATAATTGCAATTTAAGCGTATCAGCAGGTGATATCGGCTCTGCTGAGCTTAATGTATCGTCTGTTTCCGGGACCGATACCGCAACTCTGCCGGACACATCTTCAAGCATAAGATCCGATGACCCTTCCGGTTCAGAAGCCATGACAGAGCTTAGCGACGACGCTATGAAGTGGCTCCGCGAGCTTTGCAGGCGTTCTGATTTTCTTGATTCTTCGCTGGGCGTTTCAATAGATAACGCAATAGCGCAGTCAGAGCGTCAGAAACGCTTCAAGGAGCATTACAGCGCTTATGATACTTATGCGGATTATAATGCTTCCGAAAATGCATACAAAATATCCGACGAGTTCTATGATATAGTAAGAAACGCTGTTTCTCAGCGCAAGGGAACCGTTTCCGGCGTGATAAAGCTTTACTTCAAAGACGGAAAATGCGATATAATCGACAACGGCGGCATTGATTTCATAGTTCCGGATATTGACGGTCTTGACAGCGTATATGCGGAGATCTTCTATGACAGCAGAGTATCGGATTCAATAGTCGGTGTCACCACCGTATTCACCGATGACAAGAACGATCTTCCCGAAAACCTGCCTACGATATTCAACTATATCGACGGCGTATATGACTGGGCGGAAGACAGCCGCAACTCATATATAGGAGACTTCGTTACCGGTACAGCTCCGTATCTTTCTGAGGGAACTCCCGAGACAACCGAGATAATCGCTCAAAGTCTTTCTCCCGAAGAACTGGATCAGACAGCAGAAGACCTTTCATACCTTGTCGAGGAATATTTAGGTATCAGCGGCACTATCGGAATGTACAAGAAAATACCTTCCGGCAATATCATAGCCGTATTCGACTGCGGTGAGGACGGACGCTGGACTCCCTCCACTGCCTATGCCGAGAACGCAAATGCCGGCACGAGTATCTTATCCGACAAATTCTGGTCTGACATTAAAGACAGACTGAATGATGCTTCCGGTTATAATGACAGCCTGAGATCGCTGCGCGCAGGATTTTATTTCTATGAGAACAGATATGTCGGCTGTCTCGTAATGGGCAATAACGAGAACGAGGACTTTGACCTCTACGGTCTGCCGACTCCTGAAAACTTCCGAAACGGAGTATTCGACGGCTGGTACACTCCCGGCTCTGACGAGACAGGACCCGGCTATTTTGCGGATTACAGCGGAAATACGATCTATCTCGGCTCATACTGCCTGATATCCGGCAGCAATCTTATCGTATCCGACGGAATGTCGGCAGGCGGCATTGAAGATATGCCCTACGGCGAATGGGATATCATAAGCGTGAACGAAAAGGATCCTTCCGAATATGCAGGTACTCAGCCGGGCACCGAGTATCTTGACGGCGGATATGTACTCGTTGAAGGCGGAGAACTGAAGTTTATGCTGAATGACGGCTCGGTACATTCAAGGTACATAATCAAGTTCGACGATGAAGAAGATGACGGTATGTATGCGTATATCTATCATGATGAAGATGCCGCCGCAAATGATGAGCCGGTAGGTAGGCTCTATTTCGTTGCCGGAGGAAAAACCGCTTATTTTGCAAATGAAGACAGCGATATGATATATGAGCTCAGAAAGAAGGGAATATCGGACAATATCGTCATAGATATCCCCGATGATTTCGGCGAGGTAAAAGAAGATGCGACACTCAGCGATATAGCCGGCGAGTGGGAGAGCGAATTCAAAGGAAATACTGTCACATTTGCGATCTCTTCAGACGGTATTTACGGAGCCTACAGCATAGGTGCCAGCAACTTCATGTATATAAATCCCACTGAGGGAGGCTTCGACATCTACGCGGATATTTATGGCAGAGACAAAGCTGCACGCATCATTTACAGCGAAGAAACGAACAAACTGCTTATCTTCGATATACTCGCAGATGAATCGCTTGTGTTCAGAAGAACAGCTTATCCGACCAAAGCTCCTTTTTACGGAACCTGGACGATCACAGATCTTTCCGGTCAGGATGAAGAAAGCGTATCATATACATATCTGATGATTTCAGAATATTTTGTTTTAGCAATAGACTCTGATATAACGGATAAGTACATAATCTTCGCAAACCAGGATGATGACACCGACAAAATATTCCGCCTGTTCAGGGGCAATGATCCTGCTTCTGAAACCGGTCTTGTGGGCGAATATAACGCTGATGACGATACGATCACCCTGACAGTTAAAAATTCCGACGGACAGCAGAACGTGGTCACTTACAGACGTGCGATATCAGACCAATACAGATAATCCCACAAACGGAGGAAATTAAAAATGCGGCTCGCGGTTACAAACGAACAGATGCAGACGGCGGAATCAAACGCCGAGCGAAACGGCATTTCTTATATGAAGCTTATGAAGAATGCCGGTGAGGCGTGCTTCGGACGCATATCAAAGCTGCTCGGCGGAGTTGCCGAGAAAAATTTCGTTATACTCGCAGGCAGAGGAAATAACGGCGGTGACGGGATCGTTATCGCCGATATGCTCACCGAGGCGAGAGCGTCTGCAATACTTGTTTTTGTGCAGGATCTGCCGAAATCCAACTGCGCGAGACAATGTTATTCTACGTATGAGAAGAGCATAAAATCCTGCATCTACGTTCACAGAAAAGATGTTGTAAAGCGCGCGATAAGTAACTGTGATGCAGTTATCGACTGCGTTTTCGGCACCGGCTTTCACGGACAGCTCGATGAGAGCGTTGCGGATCTTTTCGATCATACAGCACAGACGTGCCCGGGAATAAAGATCTCGGTAGATGTTCCGAGCGGCATAAACAGCGACACCGGAGAGATCGCGGAGCACGCGTTCTTACCCGACTTCACGATTGTTCTCGGCGCAATGAAAAGGGGTCTTTATTCTCACCCGGCTTATGAGAGCTGCGGAAACATCTATCTTGCTGACATCGGGATCCCTCAGCAGTGCTTTACAGGCTGCGAGGCTGTGCTGTCCGAAAAAGTACTGCTCGAATTTATCCCTGAGAGGAAGAAAGTCTCACATAAGGGGACTTACGGTAAGATGCTGAATATCGCAGGCAGCGCGTATTATACGGGTGCTGCGATGCTCTCAACAAACGGTGCGCTGCGTTCGGGAGTAGGGCTGTGTACTCTTGCAACTCCGATGCGGGTCATAAACGCGATAGCGGCAGCAATACCCGAAGCGGTCTATCTGCCGCTTGAACAGGACTTTGACGGATTTATCAATGACAAATCCGTTGATATGATAATGCTCGAAATAGAAAAGCGTAAATTTGACGCTATCCTGCTTGGCTGTGGGCTCGGAAACAAGGACACGACCGCAGATCTGACAGAAATCGTCATAAAAAACGCAGATTGTCCGATAATTATTGATGCGGACGGTCTTAATTCGATATGCCGGAATATAAATATACTAAAGGAAAGCAAAAAGGGCATTATCGTGACTCCGCACCCTGCCGAATTCGCACGAATGACCGGAAAGAGCATTGAGGAAATACAAAACGACAGGATAGCAGCGGCAAAGGAGTTTGCAAGAAACTACGGCTGTGTTACCGTGCTGAAAGGCGCAAACACAGTCATTGCGTCACCGTCAGGAGAAACGTTCATAAACACGACGGGAAACGCCGGACTTGCCAAGGGAGGAAGCGGCGACGTGCTTGCCGGAATGATAGCCTCGTTCGCAGCGCAGGGAGTTGAACTTCCGTATGCCGCTGCTCTCGGAGCATATCTGCACGGCCTTGCGGCGGACGTGCTGTCAACGCGCGTAGGTATGGGCGGCATACTGCCGAGAGATATCCCGGAAACACTGCCGGAGATAATGAAACGCTGACCTGCAAAAAGCAGAAGACGTTTCACAGCCCTTTTCTTTTCCGATAATCAAGAAAGAAAAGGTGAAAGCTGTGAAACGTCTTATTTTTGTTGTACCCGTTATAGCCGCGCTGTCAGCCTGCTCGGTGCAGGGAGCTCCCGGCACCCGAAAAGCAGAGCTCGATATCCCGTTCAGCGCAGAAGCCGAGATATCCTACGGCAGCTCAGAATGCAGCGTGCAGATAAAGCGAATGGAAAGCGGCTGGTGGGAATTTGCCGTTACTTCCCCGTACCCACTCGAAGGTCTTATCATCACTGTCAACGACGGTCAGACCAAGCTTAAAATGTATGATATGGAAAGTATCTCCGATGTCAGCGACAACGCCGTCAGTATGGCAAAAGCTCTTGTCACCGCATACGACTGCGCAGCGGAAAACGGTGAAGCCGTTTCCTCCGGCGGTACCCTCACAGTATCCGGTACTTCCCCCCTCGGTGAGTATTCCCTCACCCTCGCAGACGACAATACACCCGCCTGCTTCAGCGTGGATTCATGCAAGCTCTCCGCCGATATCTCAAAATTCGTCAGACTCGAACGTGATGATGAGCCGGAAGCAGAGATAATCGAGTGAGAGAAACAAGAGAACTGAGCGATCGCTGCGCTCGAGAAAACTGAGAAGTCGCTGCGCTCGAGAAAATTGAGAGGTCGGTGCGCTCGAGAAAACTGAGAGGTCGCTGCGCTCGAGACTGGGGGAAACCTTTTGTGAACAAAAGGTTCTCCCCCAGACCCCTTTCCAAAAAACTTTACATGCTTCGCAGTCATTTTTCAGAATAACTGCGTAAATGAAAACACAGGGCACATTACTGCCCTGTGTTTTCATTGCGACACAACAGAATATATTCAATTCTCTGCGTTTCTCTTCTTAGCTTCTATATCAGCAAGAGCTGCTTTTCTCGAAAGTCCGATCTTACCCTGGTTGTCGATCTTTATTATCTTGACGATTATCTGATCTCCTACGTTGCAAACGTCCTCGACCTTCTCTACACGGCGGTTTTCAAGCTCGGAAATGTGTACCATGCCTTCCTTGCCGGGTGCAAATTCAACAAATGCGCCGAATTCCTTCACACGTACAACCTTGCCCTTGTAGATAGCGCCGATCTCAGGATCGGTAACTATAGATGTGATCGTATCCATGCAAGCGTTAACCTTGTCAAGGTCGCTGCCGCAGATAAATACGTTTCCGTCCTCGTCAATGTCGATCTTTACCTCGAAATCAGCGCAAAGCTTCTGGATCACCTTTCCGCCGGTGCCGATAACATCTCTGATCTTCTCGGTCGGAACCTTCATATTCATCATCTTCGGAGCATACTTGTTCACAGTAGCTCTCGGAGCAGGGATAGCCTTGAGGATTATCTCATCAATTATATAATCTCTTGCCTTGTGTGTCTTTGCAAATGCGTCCTTGATGATCTCGGGAGTAAGTCCGTCGATCTTCAGATCCATCTGTATAGCGGTGATGCCCTTGTGAGTACCGCCTACCTTGAAGTCCATATCGCCGTAGAAGTCTTCAAGTCCCTGGATATCAACCATTGTCATCCAGCGGTCGCCCTCGGTGATAAGTCCGCAGGAGATGCCGGCAACAGGCGCCTTTATCGGAACACCGGCGTCCATAAGCGCAAGTGTCGAGCCGCAGATAGAAGCCTGTGAAGTCGAACCGTTGGACGAAAGGACTTCTGATACAAGTCTTATCGCATAAGGAAATTCATCAACGCTCGGAAGTACAGGTTCAAGCGCTCTCTGAGCAAGTGCGCCGTGACCTATCTCACGTCTTCCGGGACCTCTGCTTGCCTTTGTCTCGCCTACAGAATAAGCCGGGAAGTTGTAGTGATGCATATATCTCTTTGTATCTTCGTCATCAAGACCTTCAAGCTTCTGCGAATCGCTTACCGGTCCGAGAGTTGCAACTGTGAGGACCTGAGTCTGACCTCTTGTGAAAAGTCCTGAACCATGGACACGGGGCAGAAGATTGACCTCAGCTGCAAGAGGACGCATCTGATCCATTTTTCTTCCGTCAACACGCTTCTGCTCATCAAGCAGCCAGCGTCTTACGATCACCTTCTGGAGCTTGTAAATAGCTTCGTCTATCATAGCTGCCTGATCGGGATATACGGGATCGTACTGCTCGTGGATAGCGTCCTTGATAGGCTGGAGACGTGCTTCTCTGATATTCTTGTCGTCTGTATCGAGCGCGAACTTTACTTTGTCGCCATACTCTTCAAGAAGCTTGTCGAGGAAGTCGTGATCTATCTCCATAGACGGGAAGTCGAACTTCGGCTTTCCGATCTGAGCCTGAATGTCCTTGATAAAAGGAATTAGGGACTTGTTTATCTCCTCATGACCTGCCATAATAGCCTTTAGCATAGTGTCGTCATCAACTTCATTTGCTCCGGCTTCGATCATTACGACCTTCTTTTCGCTGGAAGCAACTGTGAGCTGAAGATCGGACTTAGCTCTCTGCTCGGCATCGGGCATCAGAACTATCTCTCCGTCAACAAGTCCGACGGAAATGCCGCCTATAGGTCCGTTCCACGGAACGTCCGAAATGCTTACAGCGACAGAAGCGCCTATCATCGAAAGTATCTCAGGCTGTGTATCGGGATCCACTGCCAGCACTGTCATAGTGATGGCAACATCGTTTCTCATATCCTTGGGGAACAGCGGACGCATAGGGCGGTCAACCACACGCGAGGTAAGTATTGCCTTCTCGCTGGGACGGCCTTCTCTCTTCAGATAGCCTCCGGGGATCTTTCCTACCGAGTAGAGCTTCTCCTCATAATCGACCGAAAGCGGGAAGAAGTCAACGCCCTCTCTGGGCTTCGGGCTTGCCGCAACGTTTACCATTACGACAGTCTCGCCATAGCGGATCCAGCACGAACCGTTAGCAAGTCCGCAGACCTTTCCTGTCTCGACCATTAATTCTCTGCCGGCAAATGTTGTTTTGAACGTCCTGTAATTTTCAAACATCTGTATTTCTCCTTTTCTTTAGGCAATACCGCGCAAAGGCGTTAGCCGTGCTTTGTGCGGTATTGCCTTTAAACTGTTCAAGAGGTACAGATTTAGCAATAAATTCAATCCGCATAGCTCTGCGGACTCAATTTAATGCTAAATACCGCCGCATATTGCGGTGGCTCTGTACGCTCCTGACGCGAGGGTTCATTTTGCAAAAAAGCAGAACACGGTAAAAATGCCGTGCTCCGCCTTATATGCATAGAGTTACTTACGGATACCGAGCTTAGCGATTATCGCACGATAACGCTCGATGTCCTTCTTCTGAAGATAGTTCAGAAGGTTACGTCTTCTGCCGACCATTTTGAAAAGACCGCGTCTGGAATGGTGATCCTGCTTGTGGTTTTTCAGATGTTCGGTAAGATCTGCGATCCTCTTTGTGAGAATAGCTATCTGCACTTCGGGAGAACCTGTATCGTTCTCGTTCAGACGGTTAGCCTCGATGATCGCTGTCTTTTCTTCTTTAAGCATCATAGTCTGTTACACCCCTTTACAAATGATTTCCGCATATCACAGCAGAGGGCAGGTATTTTCTCCTTACCGGAGCTTGATCCGCAGAGCCGTGAAATGTTAATTTCTGCCGCAGGTTTACGGCAACGCATTAATTATATCACAATTCTTTTCATTTGTAAAGGGCTTTTTTGATATTTTTTCAGGGTACCTCTAAAAACCGCTTTGAAAAGAGAAAATGTGGCAGCCGTGTCGAAGACGAGGATAGGCTCCGAAGGCTTGCTGGTCTGTCGGTCTTCTGT
>ODAI010784534.1_pt1 | contig 13285 bp, 8 predicted proteins | sample 1539321 | NCBI WGS metagenome assembly ODAI01 (sample SAMN02144231, study PRJEB22623) | gut metagenome | biome: sheep rumen | host: Ovis aries | place: New Zealand | reverse complement strand
TGCACGAGTGGCTCAGTGGTGGAGTATCGCCTTGCCAAGGCGAGGGTCGCGGGTTCGAATCCCGTCTCGTGCTTATTTTTTTTTCAAAGACCGGTTTTCCGGTCTTTTTTTATTTTCCCCCTGCTTTTAAAATATTTTCTTCTTTATTATTAATATGGGATATGATATAATTGATTTATCTATTCTTTTGGAACGGAGGATAATATGAGAATCAGTAAAAAACATGTAACGGCGATTCTGTCTCTTACATTTCTCATTCTTCTTGCTCTTTTTGTTTTTTACAGAAATGCAGATGCAGCAGAAAATGAAAAAGACAATTCAGCCGACAGGTATATTTACCTTGCCGAACAGGCGGTAAATAACGGCAAGACGGATAAAGCGATATCCTATCTTAAAAAACTGTATTTAAGAAACGGCGATGTCCCCATGGGTACCCTGCTCAACGCCAGGATCCAGGTTATAAAGAGCGATTATGCGGGTGCTTCCGTTCTCTATGACAAGCTTTCAAAAAGCGGCAATGAATCAATTTTTACCGAAAGCGACAGGCAGTTTTTTACCGCCCTCAAAAACGGTATTGCCCTTACTCTTCCCGATGCCACTGCACTTATTGCGAGAATCGCAGCTCTAAAGGAGGAAGGCAAAAATCCCGAGGATTACGGCTATAGTGCAGAGCTTATTTCCGCATGCGAAAAAATCGCCGGCGGCGAGCTTGATTTTGCTGCCATGCTTCTTAAGGAAATCAAAAACGACATTGATGAAAAGGAGAAATCCGACAAAAGCTTTGCAAACCTTTCCGAAATACCGGAGCTTATCGATGTTATCAATCAGAATTATTCAGAATACACCAAAAATCTCAGTCATTCAAAATTAAATGTTAAAAAAGCCAGCGAAAGGCTTACGGAGATCTATGAGGAAACTCCGGAAATCTTTGATATTCCCGACCTCGACGAAGCCTATGTAAAGTCGCTTATAATGACCGACGATACCGATTCGCTTATCGATTACGCCGTATCTACCGAGTCCCAGGTTGCTCTTGTAACCGTAGCACAGCTTCTCGTTGACGAACATATCAGTGAAGACGATCTTCCGGGCGATTTCGTTGAAATCTCCACAAAAAAGCAGAGAGAGGTTTTAAAGCAGTGCAAGGAAGCCTTAAAGACAGCCGAGAAAAGTGTCGATGGCACAGAGCTTAAGGAACTCAACGAAAAAGTAACTACAGTTGAGAATATGCTTGATAATCCGGCTCTTACAGAGCTGGACACCAGGATCGATCCTTCCTCAGTCCCCGTTGAAGATCAGAGCAAGCTTCTTCTCGGTGCATCTACCTTCCATTATGCCGAAGGCAGGACCGAGAAGGCAGACTCCGAGCTTTTGCAGAGTATCGAAACCTCAACCTTCAGTAATGACGACGAATACGCTTCCGTCTGTGAAAAACTTGTCGGGGTGGTTTACGGTTCAAACGGCAACAGTGACGTTAAAAACGTAAATTCCTACCTTTCCGATGCCTATGACATCGGTGTAATAAACAAAAACCCGAAGGACAGGTCCGCCGATAACCGGGAGAATCCCGAAAAAGACCGGAAGCATGTTGCCGCAAAGGACTTCATAACTACCGAGGGTTCGGGATGTGTGAGCAAACAGCTTGCCATGATAAATTTAAGCAGCATCGATCTGTCAAAATTCCCCGATATTTCCTTCAACATTCAGACAGGGAAGGCACTTGACCTTGACAATCTCTCACTTGAACTTACCGACTGCGGTATCATCATAGATGATTTCAAGATTAAAAAGACTTCTTACAATGCAGCAAGAATATATATGGTCTGTGATAAATCAGGAAGCATGGAGGGTTCGACCGATACTCTTCAGGCCGCCGTCAGAAGCTTTGCCTCAACCATCTCCGCCAGAGAAAAAATCGGTCTCATCGGTTTTTCAAGCGGTGTGGATTTTGACTCCGGCATAGTAGATGATCCTGCAATGCTTGAAGACTTCATCAAAAGGCTTCAGCCGAACGGAGGCACCCACATTTCTTCCGCTGCTTTTGCAGCACTTGAAAAGCTTTCCGGGAATCAGAATATTTTCAATGTCATTATCCTGATGACCGATGGCGAAGACAGCTCCTTCTATGACGAAAACCTTAAAGAGCTCAGGGAAAAATGCGAGGCCAACAATATCGTGCTTTATACCATCGGTCTCGGTTCCAGCACCAACCCTGAATATCTGACCAATATAGCAAATTACGGCAACGGCAAATTTGTATACTGTACTGATGTTTCGGCACTTGAAGGCTTCTACGATTTCATCCATTCCCAGATGGAGCATACTTATACGATAAGTTTCAGGGCGCAGGACAGCGTTACTTCCGAACGTGTACTGAAGCTTTCCAATTCGGATGATTCCTCATCAGCCGAAAAAACTTATACCATTGATTCCGAAAATCTCGACACCGAGCCCGAAACACCCGATTCCTCGTCTGTTTCCGGCAGACCGGCATTGTATGGTTTAAAGGAAAGCAGGATCATAAAAGCTGACTCAGACATTACCGCGACCGTACTCGGAGCTAATTTTGACCCCGGCACAAAATGTCTTGTGGAAATCCGCGGGGAAAACTATGCCAAAACTTTCCAGGCCGCATATAAAGATTCCGGCAGCTTCACCATCACCGTTCCGGGTATGATTCCCTATGGTAAATATACCGTTACGACAACGGTTGCCAAGGGATTTTTGTCGGCAAGGGCTGTTGACGAGATCAAAATAATCGACGGCAATACCCAGACTCTTGTCTACGGCGCATATACCTTTAATGCAGACAAGATCACTAAAAGCTCTAAAAGCACCGTGCTCTCCGGTAATGTCATGCTGGGAGATTACCTGTATTTCAAGGGCGATGTGATCCTGGAAGGAAATGTCGATACCGACAACTCCGTAAAGCTCACCGACAGTTCAGGCTGCTACGCCGTATTTAACAACGCAATGCCCGGACAGCTCGGAGAATACTACAAAAATACGACAAATCTGGGAATGCTCCGGGATCTTACGCTTTACAACGATGCTGCACATCTTGACGATACCGATAATTACATGGTCGACGAGATAAGACTGGATCCGGCAGCGTTAGGTGCGCTTTACCTTGAAAAAGCTGCGGCACAGATTTATCCGGAGCAGATGATCATAAAAATGGAAAGAGGTTATTTCAACTTCCCCATGCTTGATAAAATCATCCGTCAGACCACATCTTCCTCAATGTTCAGCGTGGAATTCAACCAGGAAGGTATCCTGAATTCCGAAGGCTTCTTCACCAAAGGCAAGCTTTCGCTCGGAGGACTCGACAACAAGTTTAATTTCGGAAAGCATGCGATAAACCTTTCCGATTTCACCCTGGAATATGATACCTATTCCCACGATTACCAGCTTTCACTCGGCGTGTCACTGCCCTTTGCAAAGAAGGACATAAACGCCGGAGTTTCCATGGATCTCGGTTTCAAGGACGGTTCCTGGGACTCCGTAATGTTCCATTATTCGAATCCTCAGAGCATATATATTGTTCCCAACAAGGTTTCACTCAACAATTTCAGCTTCGGTGTCACGGAGCTTGCCGATGAAGACTATCCGATTTACGACATCCCCAGTTTTTTCTGCAATGCCACCTTTAAGGGCGGAGCCGATGTCGAAGTATTCAACCTCTCCGACAAGGCTACCATCCTCAAGGAGTTCTTCGGAAGCGATGTCACACTTATCACTCTTGCAGATACGATGTTATCCTTCCGTTATAACGATCCCGTGATCACCGCGGAAAGCAACCTTAAGCTTTTCGGCCTGGTTGATTACGGCAAATGCGAATGCAAATTCGGAAACTTTACATATGATGATTATCTGCTCGGATTCTCCTCCGAGGATGTATTCGGAATGGATTATTCACTCTCCCAGGGACCTGAGATCGATTATCCCAATTTCAAGCTCAAGGTTCAGGGTACCACACGTGTCGGGATCAACAGCCTCGCATCATACTTTATCATGCGCGGTGACATTGATTACTACCTGAGTTTCAGAAATATACATGAATCCGGCAGGATCAACGGTCTGTATGAGCTGGCGTTTGTATACGGCGACGGCGAAGATGTAACTCTTAACCTGATAATCAGGGAAGAAAATGTCGGAAAGGATCCAAAGGGCTTCCGCGGATATATTTCGCTTACAAATCCCGGAGTCGGAGTTGAATTCTACTAAAAGGATATAGATATGAAGAAGATAAAATTATTTTTGCTCTTGTTTTTAATGGTTCTCATGCTGCTGCCAAACGTGGCGGCAGCCGAGGAGACCGAAGCCGACCTTTACTATAATGATGACAGGCACACTCTCATCGTTTATGTTACCTACGAGAAAGACGATCTGAAGGTATCCTTCAAGGATCCCGATGACAATGCGGTTTCTCTCGACTCTGCAAATGTGGAGCATGTTTCGTTTGACGGCGGAATGATCATTACAATAAAGGATGCGGCAGAAGGACAGTGGAAGCTGGTATATGACAAAGGCTCAAACGAGTCCATAAAGGTCGATGTGCAGCGCTACGAAAATCCTGTGCAGATAACAGAGCTTGAAACTAAAATCGATGGTGATGAGCTTAAGGTTGATTTTCTCGTGACCCATGACGAGCCCAGGGATTATAACTATGAAATAAGGCTCGGAACGGATCCCGATATGGTTTCGTACCGTGTTCTCGAATCCGGTTACGGCTCAACCGGCGAAAAGGTAAGCAATACAATCAGTCTGGAGAATATAAATTCCCATGACGGATACTATATCCAGGTGTTTGCTTATTATGACAAAGACGGCAACAGATACTTCGATCAGGCTGTAAGCGATAAGTTTTCCTATTCCTCGGGAAATGCTCCCGACCCTATCGATGATTTTGACGTAACGGTAGAAGCGAAGCTCCGCCTGCTTGAAATATCGGTGGAGGATCATGTAAACTGGAACGACAAGACTGCCAATATCACAGTCAGTGCCGACGGAAAGGAAATATTCAATGACTTCATCGATCTGTCGGTTCAAAAGGATGCCACTATCAGCTTCGATTCCGGTGTCAAGCTCATAAAATGCAGTGTGACGGTGCAGAACGGTTCAGGTCTGATATCATCTCCCGCCACCAAGGAAATAAACCTTGCTCCTTCCGGGAATAATTTCCTTATCACCCTTCCCGAAGGAAATACTGTTTCCGGGAACACCTTCAGCTTCAGCTACGAAAACGCAGATGACCAGGCTGTTTACTACACTGTAAACGATAAAAACGGTGAACTTAAGCTTAACGGAAACGGCGAAGCGGAAATTGAGCTTCCCGATCAGCAGAATACGCTGCAGATCAGTTATACCGATTCCCAGAATGTCAAATATATATATGATAAGCTTATCAGCATTGACAATAATCCGCCCGCTCTCGTGATCTATGAACAGCTGAACGGAATGACCACCGAAAAGGACAGTGTCATCATCACCGGAAAAACCGATACCGACTGTGTTCTTACCGTCGACGGTCAGACGAAGGTCGAACTCGCCGACAACGGAACCTTCAGCTATGAATATAAGCTTAAGGACGGCGAAAATGTCATCAGTTTTTCTTCGGAAGATTCTGCCGGCAATACAAGCCTTTATAGCCTTAAGATAAACAAAGGCAGGCTCAAAAAGGAAGCCGAAGAAAAAACCATAGTAAAAAATAAGACTGCCAACAAGATTTTCTCAAATATTCCCCTGATAGTCGGAATCACAATTGCACTGTTTGTAATCCTTGAACTTCTTGTTCTTATCTTCTGAAAGCTGAGGAAAAAGAGCGCCGCCGGAATCCTTAAGGCAATGGCTGTCATACTTTTCATATTTGCCACTGCTGCCCTCGTATTTGACTACATCTACTTTGCGCAGCGCAGAAGCTATGAGAAATCCGCCGACTATATCGACCTTGCTGTAAACGACAGCAAAGCAGCAAGCGAATATCTCGACACCACCGCTGCCGCAAAAACACTTATATACGTCTTCTCCGGACTCATCGTTCTTTCGGTACTGATGTTCTTCATTTCGGTTTTAATCAAGAGAAGAAACGATCCCGCCCTTAAAGCCGCAAGGGAAAAGAAAAAAGCCGAGGCCGAAGCCGCGAAGAAAGCAGCAAAGCGTGCCGCCGAAGAGCAGGCAAGAGCAAAGGCAGAGGCTGAAAGACACGCAAAAGAGCAGGCTAAAAGAGCAAAAGCAGAGGCTGAGAAGGCTGCAAATCAGGCGGCCGAAGCAGCGGCTAAGCCGGAAGCTCCTGTAACGACTCCCAAATTCTGCATGGGCTGCGGCTCTCCTCTCACCCCCGGTGCAAAGTTCTGTACCAAATGCGGTAAGAAGCTGCAGTAAACGGCCGGACTGTCAAACGTACAAAAGCCCGAAGGCACATCGCTTTCGGGCTTTTTTTCTATTTTCTTTTTCTTCCGAAACTTATCCATGGCATTATCACTGCTCTGATCACTACCAGAAATACCAAAAGCAATGATTCCCAGTAAATGGTAAGGTCCGATTTGCTGCCATCCTTATAACGAAGATACAGCCTGCTTGTGGTTCCGTCCTTGTCATCATCATCCTTATAATCCCAGGATACAAGCTTTTGCAGCAGGTCCGAGTTTCTGCGGATTATGGCCTCCGCATATTCTTTTCTTTTTTTATCGGAGCATATACGATAGCCTATTCCCAGAGTATCCACCAAAACTTTAAACTGATTCCATATATATGATTCAACAATTTCTTTTTCAGCATAGGTTTTTGTACTGTGATATTTCTCCTCTTTAAGAAATTTTTCCCTGAATGCTTCGTACTCCCCTGTTTTTTTTCTGCATTTTTTTGCCGCCCGTTCGGGATTATATATTCTTGTTTTTATAAAAAGCAGTATTGGTACGGTGAAGATCACTGCAAAAAGGCCAAGAAAGAATCCGCCGATGCCAAATCTGGCGGCTCTGATGACCACATTGACGGCAAGTATCAACAGCGCCGGTACTATCGTGAAAACCACCCTGACCAGCGCACGTCCGAGATCGGCCAAACCCGTGTGATCCAGTAAAGACACTTTCTTATCGATCAGACCGATCACGATGTAATATATTATCGTTACGGCCATCCATGCCAGCGCGGCAATAAGCGCAGTGTTCCAGGACATAAGCTCTCTCCTTTCCTATATACCGTTCTTCTCTCTTCCGAATCGGAACTTTTTCTTGATTTTTTCAATAATAATTGTATAATATAGCTGATGCTTTGTCAAAAAAATTCTAAAAAACTCAATTTAGTACTTTACAACGTTAAAGTATTGAAGTATAATAGGACACGAAAACAAAGCTTAGTCAGGCAAGCAATACGATAAAGAGAGAAAAAGAGGTAAAAAGAAATGGGAAACAAAGGCGACTTAATGACATTCAGACCGGACATCATGGTGTTGGATGCAACAATGCGTGACGGAGGACTTGTAAACTCCTTCAACTTCAGCGATGATTTTGTACGCGACCTTTATATCACAAATATTAAGGCCGGAATCGACTATATGGAATTCGGCTACAAGGCTTCAAAGGAAATGTTTGACGTAAATGAGTACGGCAAGTGGAAATTCTGCGATGACGAGGACATCCGCGCCATCGTCGGCGAGAACCATACCGACCTTAAGATTGCCGTAATGGCTGATGTAGGCCGCTGCGACTACAAGAAGGACATTCTTCCGAAGGCCGAGAGCCCTATTGACATGATACGTGTGGCATGCTACATCCACCAGATTCCCACTGCCCTTGAAATGATCCAGGATGCACATGACAAGGGTTATGAGACTACCTGCAACATCATGGCGGTTTCAACCGTTTCCGAGTCCCAGATTTCACAGGCACTCGATATTCTGATGCAGAGTCCCGTTGACGGCATCTACATTGTCGACAGCTATGGTTCCTTTGTTCCCGAGACAACAAGAAATCTCGCAGATATGTATCTTGAGAAAACCGAAGGAACCAAAAAGTACATCGGTATCCATGCCCATAACAACCAGCAGCTTGCATTTGCAAACTCGATCGAAGCACTCTCCCGCGGCGCAAGCATCGCTGACGTTACAGTTAACGGCATGGGAAGGGGCGCCGGAAACTGCATGATGGAGCAGATGCTCGGCTTCCTCCGCAACCCGAAATTCAACATCTACCCTGTCATCCAGTTCATCGAGAAACATATGGTTAAAATGCGCGAGGAATGTGTATGGGGCTATGACATTCCTTACCTTCTTTCGGGTATCTTAAACCAGCATCCTAAGGATGCGATCCGCTTCTTAAAAGAGCACAGGACCGACTACACCAGCTTCTACAAGGAGCAGTTTGAGAAGCTGTAAAATACTTTAAAACAACTGAAAAATCATTAAAAAAGACAGGGGCAGATTCAGATACCTGCTTACCTGTCTTTTTTTGTCCTATGTTACCAGTTAACGGTATTCCGTTAAAAAACGATCAGTTTATTGAAGAAATGCTTCCACTTTTCTGATCTTTCTTGAAGCAATAAATGATATTACTAAAACAATCAACAGTATAGTAATCCCGGCATTGTTGATTGCAGCATCCCCGAAAACAAAATCTCTGATAAAATCAGGGATATGAAGATCTTCTCCTACATTAGACATAAAAAAATTAGGATAAAATAAAATAAATATTCCGGCAAAAGATCCTCCGGATATTGATTTCCAGAATTCAAGCATATGCTTTGTTCTTGCTTCTTTGGAGGCATCTTTATATTTCATGAGATAGTACATATCGTACAGAGCCGAAAGAATTTCAAAAACCACAACAATCAAAGCAATTCCGGCAGCAATTGAAATCCATTTAGTCAGATTTGTTTCAAGCGAAATTCCCAGAATCTTCTTATCCATCAATCCTATACCGGCAAAAACAAATTGACAGGGATTAAGTTTTTTTCCAAGCACTGAACAGGTGGGAAAAAGAATAAAAGCACAACCAGCAAGCATTCCCAGAAAACATGCCGTCATTGTCTTCCATTCCGGCTTGCTTTCTACAACTTCATCATAGGTTTTTTGCAGTTTTACGGCAGATTTTTCTTCAAGCTTTCTGTCCAGCTTGGCAATCTTGGAATTATTTTGAGTATGAAGGACAGTAAAAAAGCCCATAATTCCCGCCAAAAACAAAGCACAGCCTAAAATCTCAATTACTCCAAACTTTATTTCATGCCCGGCTTTAATGCAAAGAACCCCTACACCGAAAATCAGTAATGCAATCAATAAAGCTTGTCCTTTACCTTTAAATTCTTGATTCTCGTCCGGCTGGTTTTGGTTCTCTTCCGGCTGTTTTTGTTTTTCTCCCGGTTGTTTTTCTTTAATCTCTGCATTTTTAAGCTGTACATTACTTAATTCCGGCACTGCTTCAAATTTAGCGCCGCAGCCGATGCAGAACTTTGCATCGTCATTATTTTTCTGTCCGCATTTTGAACAAAACATATCCTTTTTCCTCCTAATGAAGATAAAACCATTAATTTACTGATGATGAGGCGGGTTCTTGTTTACTGGTAATGGAGCCAGCTATTGATTTCAGATGCTATAGGCATCAGATCGCTGTATGCATAGCTGCAGAAGTGCTTGAATGAGTGAGTATTTTCCTGTGTAGCAGCAGTAACGTCGGTGACGTCTGCGTTGCGTGCTTCTCGGTTAATATCACCAGTGATGTCAACTTCAAGCCACTGATCATACAGATATACAGCGTTCCATACATGTCCTTCAGCAGTATTACCGAGGATGATGCAAGGGATGCCATGCTTTCTGCACATGATTGCATAGATGTTTACAAAGTCTCTGCATACGCCTACGTTGCACTGAGATACGTAGAAATCACCAGTGTGATAATAGCCATAGTAACGAGGATTGTTGAGTCTGTTGGCTTTATACCAGTCATACACAAGATTCTCTGTCATCCAGTCATGGAGCAGGAGTGCCTTGTATGCAGCAGAATCATTCTCGTGACCTGCAAGGATCTCATCGGACTTGTTGATCCAGTATTCTGTGTCAGATACGTATGTGGAGTAACCGTTGTACTCAGCCTGACCCTTAGCTTCATAAGGATATGCAATATTGTAGTTAAGGGAGTTCTCAGGTGTGATGCCTTTGGCTTCAATCATTTCTGTGATTTTAGCCTGTCTCGTCGTAGGACCTTCTGTCTCGAAAGAGTAGAGGTGACGACCATAGCAGACATATGCTTCGAAATCAGAATCCTTGTTTGATGCATAATTGATGTACAGGTACATGTTAGCGATATATGTATGTGCTGCACTTGCATATTCGGCTGTGATTACATAGTATCCATTCACATATGACTCGTCTGAAAGGTCTGCAGAAATGTTGTTATCAGAGGTCACAGTGTAGCGAGGAGTTGTTCCGTTCATATATGTGATCTCGATATTGGAGCAGTTAACGCCATTCAGATTGTAGTAATTGTTTACAGAAAGTGTTTTGTTTTTGATGGATGCAGTGAAACCAACATAGGTTTCAGCGTATGCTACATTTTCAGTGTTTGTGATTTTGTCATATGTATTATACGCATTCAGATAATCTTTTCCACAACCCACGATGCCTTTATCGGCAAAACGCCAGAATACCCAAGCATCATTGCCGCTCATATAGAATATATTGTTGACATCAGTTGTGTTAAAACAATTGCTGGAATTGATCGGATCTTTTTCCCAGTTGTAGTGAGTCAAACTGCCGATTCTATCCACAGTTTTGCTTTTGATAACGGGCTCTTGAGTCGTAGGCTCAGATGTTGTTTCAACAGGCTTTGTTGTAGTAACAGGTGCCTGAGTTGTTACAACGGGCTCAGTTGTTACTTCAGTCTTGGACTCAGATGCAGGTGTGGAAGTACTTGTCGGGGTCGGCGTATTTGTTGCTGTCGGCACTGCTGTTTCAGTCGGTACCGGTGTCTCCGGAGCAGCCTGATCATCAAAATCTTCACTCTCGTTTTCCAAAACGTTCGAAGCTTTTCCGTTCTTATCACTGTTTTTCTTGAGACTGTTATTGCCAAGATAAGCAAAAATCCCAACAAGCCCGGCCATAATGATTATTATTGCCGCTATTATTATTTTTTTCAAAGAACCGTTCGCCGGTTTTTCAACCAATGCAGAGGTCACTTCATTTTTTTCACCGCAATGGATACAAAAAGAAGCATCCTCTGAAATTTCTTTACCGCATTTTTTACATTTCATCTAAATAGCTCCACAATGATTATAGTTTAAATCCACACTTTTCACAAAACTTTGCTTCTCCAACAAGAGTCTTGCCGCATGAAGGACAGGTCTTTGTTTTGGGAGCTTCGGGAACTAAATAATTTTCTATAAGCGTGAAATCTGTCGGAACCACCTTGCTTCCGCATTTGTTGCAAAACAGGCTGTCGCTTGTTATTATTGCACCGCAGCTTTCACACTGCATCTTCTCGTCAAGGCTAAGCCTGTACTGATACCAGACTTTTTCCATCTGCCCGCACTCTTTGACAGCCGATATTTCACCAAAAAATTCCGCGCTTTCATTATCAAAATTTGCTTCAAAATATTTTTTCCCCAGATCAAGCAATGCCTTTTCCGTAGCTTCTTTTGCTTCCTCATACTTCTGCTCCGACAAAGCAATCTGAGGATTTACATTTGAAGGTGAAACATTAGAATTATTGTATGTTTCCGTGATGTTTTTTCTCATTATATCAGATGTCCTCCTTTAAGCTCAGTTGTATACATAATACCCCCCCGTTTTTATTTTGTCAAGACATTTAACCTTATGTTTCCTTCATTTTAAAAGGCCGCCGCATCTGCGACAGCCTTTTATCATTCATACATTTCACTCCATTTTTCATAGGCCTTCTCATACTTTTCGACAGCCTCATAATACAATTTCAGTTTGCCGGGGCTTTTTTCGAATCTCGGGTCAGCCTTTTCATCGGGACATTCGAAATCCATCAGCCTACGCATGATTTTATCCATCCTGTCCTTAAACGGAGTACTGACGCAGTAAAACTGACACCCGCTGATGTCAAACTGTGAGTCTTCTCCCATATAACGTATGATGCTTATTTTGTTAAGTTCGTCAAGCTCTGTCATGTTTTCCATTAAATCCAGAAGCTTTTCGGCATATTCTTTTACTTCGCAGTTTCCGCGAATAAGAGCCTGCAAAACGTGGATGAAATAGCTTGAAGCACGTGAAGAATCTTTCTGCAAAGCTTCCATGTAACTTTCAATTATCTCAGTGTCCCACTGTGATTTGATTTCACGGGTTATGTTCAGATCACAATATTCCTTGTAGGCCGCGGAACCTATCTCATGCCACATATAACGGCCTTCGTTCCCGAAGCAGGACATATAAATATCTTTTGCTTCTTCAACAGTCATTTCTATGATTCCTTTTCATCATTTTTAGCACTTCACATAAAATTTTCTTTATAATCCGCCAGGTTCTTTTTCAGCAGTGCCGGTATGTCAAGTTCATAAGGACAGCGGCTCCGGCACAGGCCGCACTCAACGCACTGTTCTATCTTCATCATTTCATTTTTCCAAAAATCCGTGGTCCAGTTTGACGATGGTGCTCTGCGTATCATCTGCGACATTCTTGCACACTGGTTGATGATTATGTCCACACTGCAAGGCATGCAATAGCCGCAGCCTCTGCAAAATTCGCCAAGCAGTTCCTTTCTGTCTTTTTCGATGTATCCCCTGATTTCCGAAGTCATGACACAATCTTTTTCAAAAAAGGACAGCCACTCCTCAAGTTCTTCCATGCGCTGTATTCCCCATATGGGAAGTGCGTCATACTGTGACATAAAAGCCATGCAGGCCCCGGAATTCGTTAAAAGTCCTCCTGAAAGCCCCTTCATCGCTATAAAGCCCATGCCTGCCTCTTCACAAACTTTAACGAGAGCAATATCCCTGTCACTTGCAAGATAGGAAAACGGGAACTGCAAGGCATCATAAAGACCGCTCTTTACTATTTCCTCGGCAATGCCGATTTTGTGGGCGGTGATACCGATATATCGTATCTTTCCCTGCTCCTTCGCCTTTTGCATTTCCTCATACATTCCTGTTCCGTCTCCCGGCGCATAGCAACGTTTTACGCAGTGGAACTGGTAAAGGTCAAGATAGTCCGTTTTAAGCAGTCTGAGGGACGTTTCTAAATCCTCACGGAATTTTTCGGGAGTCTCCGCCATAGTCTTAGAGGCGATATATATTTTATCCCTCATTCCCTCAAATGCCAGCCCCAGCTTTTCCT